>Ga0209537_1000161_pt1 | contig 77160 bp, 70 predicted proteins | sample BioPla4DNA1_FD_187698 | JGI IMG/M metagenome (GOLD analysis project Ga0209537, IMG submission 187698) | Biogas fermentation microbial communities from Germany - Plant 4 DNA1 (SPAdes) (version 2) | ecosystem: Engineered > Bioreactor > Anaerobic > Digestate | place: Bielefeld, North... | reverse complement strand
TGGAAAATTTATTTTTGCCAAATTTTCGAAAGGCTATTTTTATCTTTTCAAAAACTATATTATCAATTTTTCTTTATTTTTTTTAAAATAAAATATTCAAATTGACTTTTTAAGGGATGACTAATTAATATTTTATATCATAATATTTTAAGAATTATTAGGTTAATATTTAACTGTCCAATAATATATAAAATTATTCTCTTTTAATTTTTACCCATATAAAACGTTATAGAACCAAACTTTTATAAGCCCATTAATATATAACTAATACTTTCCCAATTAAATTATGAAATTCTCCTTTTTCTAAATCAGCAAATTTAATGACATAAACATAACTATCTGATTTTACTAATTGACCATTGAATGTACCATCCCACCCTTGATTTATATCTATAGTATAGAATAATTGTTTTCCCCATCTATCATAAATTCTCATTTCAAAAGTATTCGGATTTATGTTAGTCCCCTTAATATTAAATAATTCATTTAAATCGTTTCCATTTGGTGTAAATGCATTAGGAATATAAAAGGTACCAGCCTCTTCTTTAATAATTATATTTGCTCCCACTGTATCTACACATCCATATTCGTCTGATACTAATAAAATAACATGGTATTCACCAGGATTTGTATATGAATATGTAGGAGAATATTCTGTTGATATATTTCCATCACCAAAATCCCATTCATAAAAACTCGCACCAGTAGAATAGTTTTCAAAATATATTATTGGATCTTCAATAGTTGTGATTTGTGGTTTAGGTGCAAAATTTGCTTGAGGCATAGGGGCTTCTGTCAGCGTTATAGAAATAGATGAGCTACATCCATTAGCATCGATAACTGTTAAATTATAATTTCCAGCAGAAATATTATTTAAATTTCCACTATTCGCTCCATTAGACCATTGATAAACATATGGAGGAATACCACCAGTTACATTGGTTATTATATTCCCATCTGATTGTCCACAATGTGATTGTGTAGTGGTATAATGAATTGTTGGCAATGGATGAACAGTTATTGTAACTTCTGCTGTGCCAGTACAACCTTCATTAGTAGTTCCTGTAACAGAATACGTTGTAGATGTAGATGGTGCTATAGTAATATTATTTCCCGTGAAATTATTACTCCAAACAAAAGATGTGACAGGTATATCAGAATTAGCTATCAATGTTGTACTTGAGCCAATACAAATCGATAATTGTGAAGGATCAATACTTACCGTCGGCAATGGATTTACCGTTACACTTATAGTGGCAGTGCCTGTACATCCTGCATTTGTCCCTGTTACTGTATATGTCGTCGTTGCACTCGGTGTAACTGTTATACTTGATGTATTGCCTCCCGTACTCCAAATGTAATTATCTGTACCACTAGCTGTTAATACTGAGGTGCCACCTGTACATATTGATGATGGCGAAGCAGTAACAGTAATTGTTGGCGAAGAACCCACTGTTACTGTAACAGTTGCTGTATTTGAACATCCTAGTCCACTTGATCCAGTTACTGTATATGTCGTCGTTGTACTCGGTGTAACTGTTATACTTGATGTATTGCCTCCCGTACTCCAAATGTAATTATCTGTACCACTAGCTGTTAATACTGAGGTACCACCTGTACAAATTGATGATGGCGAAGCTGTAACAGTAATTGTTGGCGAAGAACCCACTGTTACTGTAACAGTTGCTGTATTTGAACATCCTACTCCACTTGATCCAGTTACTGTATATGTCGTCGTTGCATTTGGTGTTACTGTTATACTTGCTGTGCTGTCTCCTGTGCTCCAACTATATGTACTAGCTCCGCTGCCATTTAAAACTATAGAATTTCCAGTGCATATTTGAGGATTGTTTGGAGTTATTTGTACAGAGATGTCATTAATGTTTAAAAAAGTACTTATAGAATCTTCCATACAAGATTCAGGTCTTGTAAAATACATTGTTAAATTATATGTACCTGAAGATTGATAACTATGTGAAATATTTACTCCATTTGCAGTATTACCATCACCAAAATCCCAATGTATATTGTAAATATGAGAAGATGTATCAGCTATAAATGTTATTAATTGGTTATTGCAAATAGTATCATGGAATAAGCTATATGGTATAGTATCATTATTAATTACAATAGATAGCTCTATTTGTAGAGCTTTAACATTGGCTCCAGCCAAGTAACCATAAGAATCTACATTACCAAAGCCATAAACTATAGCTGTAAATCCGCTATCCGAATCTAGAATATGAGTTCCTTGATCAATATTTATTCTTATGTATGAAAATAAATTATTTGATGGTACAGTTGACCATCCAGTTAAAGTACTACCATCTAAAGTAACCAAGTTAGTATTGGCTGTTTTAGTAATAATATTAGTATAAAATTGATTAATTACACTAGTACTAAAAGCTTGAAAAACAATATTATCAATAAATTGCTCAACAGGAGATAAAATTATCATAAATGGATCAGAAGTAACATTATCGCAAGATGTACCTTGGCTATATTGAGCAACAGATATAGGATTATTTGATGTAATAAAAGAAGCTTGACTTAAAGAAGTTTCATAATATTGGCCAGCATTTAAATTAATTGGTGTTCCACCATTTATCTGAATTGATGTAGAATTTTCCATTGCTAATATTCTAAATTGGTCACTACTACGAGTCATTAGAGGTGAAGTAATATAATTTTTACCCCATGTTTTTAAAGGTAGCATTTGTTCATATAGGTGATCACAATATGAACATGTGGTTGGTACATTAGCACATTTATTACCAGCAAATACTGCGAAATTATTACAAGAATTTAGATTTGTTGCTTTTACAGTGGAACCAGTGAGATCGCCATAAGATTGGACCATATAAACTTCTCCAGCATTTAATGTAATGTCGAATGGTACATTTGCTCCTACACCTCCTATTACAGCAGCTTTAGGTATTATTTGTATAGATGTATTATTTTCTATACCAATAATTATAAATTCAGATGGATTATTTGATAATACTGTATATGACATTATCATATATTGGTCACCAAGAGCTTGTACTGGCAAGACTAAAGTGGCATCTGAGGAAGCATTTCTTTGATTAGCAGCATATACTGCTATAGGATTGTTAGATACTACATGAACACCTTTATTTAAAACCACATTACTATTCTCAATATTTGGATTTTGAGCAGCAGGTATTTGAATTCCTATCGATGCGTTAGCTCCAACAGTGAAATTTTGGCTCCATCCACTACCAGGCATACTTACAGTACCTGTTGCACCTTGTGGAGATGTAATATAGATAATACAATTGGTAGGAACATTATAATTTTGCATAAAAGATACCCAAAAATCATTTCCTAAGGTAGAATATTGTGCATTTAAATTTAAAAAATTTAATAAAAATGCAAATAACAAAAGAAATTTTTTCATATATAATATTTTTAAATTTTATAAACAATTTTTTCTCTAAACAAATTTAATATATTTTTTTAATTATCTCTATTTTTTAAATATTTTAGCTATAATATATAATATTTTATTTTTAATTTAAAATAAAAGTATATTTTATTAATGAATAACATTAATAACTCCTCTATAAATTTTATCTTTCATATTTAAAGTTGTAAATTTTATTACATAGATATAGGTATTAGAATTTATTTCTCTATCATTTTTGTCAGCAATATTGCCATCCCACGGCTTATTAATATCAGTAGTATGAAACATTAATTTACCCGTTTTGCTATAGATAAAAATTTCATAACTTTCTGTATCTATCCCCTGTATAAATGGAGTAAAATAATCATTTAGATTATCTCTATTTGGTGTAAAGGCATTAGGTATAAATATTTGAAAATTCTCAATAACAACGATTGAATCTTCATATACGGATGTGCAATTATATTGATCTGTAGCATACAAAGTAACTACAAAAGTGCCATCATTTGTATATCTATGAGTTGGATTAGCTTCTTCGCTATAAGTGCCATCACCAAAATCATATAAATAATTTGTAGCTCCTATAGTATAATTATAAAATTCAATAGGTTCACCATCCATATACCAAGTATAAACACTTGGAGTAAATCTAGCATTAGGTCCAGACCAATAGGGAACATTGATGCTAGCTTCTTGAGTACATAAATCATCTGTTATAGTCACGAAATAAGTACCACTTTGCAAATTATATAATTCATTAGTATCTAAAATAGAGTTATGACTCCAATGATAAGAAATAGGGAATAAATTACCAGTAACGTTTATAATAATTGTACCATCTCGATTTCCACAATGTTCTGGAGAAGATTGTGTTGTAAAAGTAAAAGGTGGCTTAGTTTCAATGAAGGTTTGCCCAACAGTTCTACAACCATTAGCATCGGTTACAGTTACAAAATATACCCCACCACTTAGCTCAGTAATAGTTTGTGTAGTTGCTGGAGGAATAGTATTCCATAAATATTGATATGGTGGAGTACCAGTCAAATTAGTGATTTCTGCTAATCCATTATTGGCATTACAATAAGCTGGTTGAGTATTTATGTCAAAGCTAGGTAGAGGATTTACAGTAATAGTAACTGTGGCAGATGAACTACAATTTGTTCCAAGGAAACCTGTTACAGTATATGTAGTAGTTTGATTAGGTATAATCATTAAATTTGCACTATTGCTACCATTACTCCAATGATAATTATCTGCACCAGTTACGTGTAGATATGCTGTATCACCAATGCAAATTGCAGTATCATTAACAACAAGTTGTGGATTGGTTAATACTGTTACGATAGCAGTTGCACTGTTTGTGCAACCATGATTATCTGTTCCTGTAACAGAATATGTGGTAGTAGTTGTTGGATTTACTTGAATAGTATTAGTATTTTGTCCATTGCTCCAGCTGTAATTTGTAGCTCCTTGTGCAGATAAAATAGCTGTATCTCCTAGACATATAGTTTGATTATTTACAGTGATAGTAGGCAAGGAATAAATATTTATAGTAATTGAATTTGAATCAGTACAACCCTCAAGACTAGTACCAGTAACGCTAAATGTAGTTTGTTGATTAATAATTGGATTGATAGTTTGAGTATTTTGCCCATTTGACCACAAATAACTATTAGCTCCGTTAGCGGTAATATCGACTGAAGAACCTTCACATACGGTAGAAGGATTGGCTATAATAGTAATATTAGGTAAAGGATTTACTACAATAGTAGCTGTAGCACTAGCAGTACATCCTAAAGAACTAGTACCTGTAACTGTATAAATAGTAGTTGTAGTAGGATTCAAATTTAATGAAAATTGATTGCTACCATTATTCCATTGATAGCCAATGGCGTCGCCAGTTACTGAAATTGTACCAGTTTCACCATTACAAATTGTATCATTAGTAGTCGAAATAGTTGGACTACTTGCTATTAAAATAAATATTGATAAAGTAGAATAGCATCCATTGGGTGCCGTGCCTGTAACTTGAAAAAGTGAAGAAGTATCAACAGAAATTATTATTTGATTTGTATTATCGCCAGTATTCCAATTGTAATTTGTTCCTGGAATATCAGAACTAACAGTTATGGTATCATTACCGCCAATATCACAAAAAACAGTTGTAGTAGCTGAATAAGATAGATTAGGTTTAGGTAAAACTGTTATCGTTACTGTCGCAGAAGCAGTTTCACTAGCTGGAGATGTTCCTGTAACTGTGTAAGTAGTTGTAAGTGTAGGAGATACATTAATAGAATTTGTAGTACTGTCATTAGACCATAAATATGTAGTGCCAGGAATATTACTGTTTGCATTCAAACTAATAATATCGCCATTACAAATAGATGTGTCACTCGGTGAAATGCTTACTACCAATTGCCCATAAGTAAAACTTATGTTAGTTAAAAATAAATAAAATAAGACTAAATAATTCTTCATTTATTAAAAATTAAATCATTTTACAACTGTAATTGAACCTTTATATACTTTATTAGGATTGTTTGGTCCATTTCCTGTAAATAAAACATAATAATATGTACCACCTGGCTGGTCTTTAGCATCCCAAGTATTATCATAACCATTAGCTTCATAAACAGTATTTCCCCATCTATTTAAAATAGTAAGTTCAGAATAAGGATATTTATCAATATTTTCAATATAAAATACATCATTTATGCCATCACTATTAGGAGTAATTACATTAGGAATTTTTAATATATCATCTAATAAGATCACATCATAATAACTAGTATCTGAGCATCCCCATCCATTAAATGCAACTAGCGTGATAGTGTATTCACCTTCATTCATATATGAATGAGATACATAATCTATAGTAGACGTTGTAGAATCTCCAAAATCCCATAATATATGAGTATCTCCACTACTTTCATTATAACATTGAATAGTGTAGGTAGGATCATTACTTGCATATATTATCGTTGGATATATATATCCATTAGCATTTGGTCTAGGATAAACTGTTATTAAATCTTCATAATGAGCTGTAGTATCACAACCAAATTCATTGGTTACAGTAAGCCAAACATCTATATTCCCTGGTGTATTAAATTTATGTAAAGGATTATAAATAGTATCACCAAAACTCCATAAATATTTATTAGTAGGAAAATATTCATAATTAGTTTCAACAAATTGTACATATAGTGGTTGACAACCAATGGTAGGTTCTGCCATAATATTCACAGGTGGTAAGTCATGAAGTTCAATTAGAGAAATACTATCATTAACATAACAACCATAATCATCATAAACGTATATTGTATAATTACCTTTTGGTAGACTATCGAAAATATTTAAGTTAGAATTGATATTATTAGGCAAGAGTGTATAATTATAAGGTGGTGTGCCACCATTAGCGTTTATCATTATTATACCCGTTGAATCATGCTCACACCAAATATCAACTTTATCTAAATTCACATATATTGGTGGATTACTAGCAACATTTACGCTATCACTCACACTGCAGCCGCCTTCATCTGTTATTGTAACACTATAAGTACCCACTCCTACCATTATTGAATCAATTGGAATATTTGTAATAGTATCTCGATTTGTAGACCAATGAAAATTATATGGAGGCATACCATTATTTCCCCAAGCTATTATTACTCCATTTGTCATACCTTGGCATAAAACTGTATCCCCTACAATATTCATATTTAATGATGGAGCAGAAGTCATTAGTTCTGGTGGAAATATAGAATCATGAAATCCTGCTATTTCCCATGTATCATCCATCCATGTCAAAGCAAAATCAGTTATATGCAAGGTATCATCTAGAAAAGGACCGAAATGAAAACTAAAATTAGCTTTATCAGCTGATAAATTTTGTTGTTGTCCACTAAAACATGCTTCATTAACTTCATCTATATCTACACATAAATGAGGTAAATCATTTATTGCTTGCTTTATTAAATTTAAATCAATATTAAGAGTAAAATCCAAACCAGTAATACCAAAATTAAGAACTATACTATCCCATACATGATTATTGAATTCATTTTCCATAAAATGTAATATTGGTCCAGTAGATAAACTATCCAGTCCGAAACAAGGCCATAAAATATTCAGATTATTACCAACTTTGAAAGTAATTGTATCATTTATGCCACTTTGAACAATGTTATTATTAGTATCAACTTCTTCATATTGAACAGGTGTTGGGAAATGAAAAGTAGTATATAAAGTAGGGCAAAAAGTTAAATCTTGATGTAAATAATGATTAGTAAATAAGCTTGCTTGATCTATTAAGGTATAATCTAAGCTAATATTAATATTAGCATCATTAACAATTTGAATTGTACCGCTCAAAAGATCAATAAAGTCATTAATAGCATCTGCAGTAGACCCTCCTATTATTTCTCCCATAAATTGGATAAATTGTATTATATCTAGTCCTAGAGTCATGTAATAATCTTGTCCTTTAGCTATTAAGCATTTATTAGGTAATATGTAATCATTGTATGAAGCAATATATGGTATATCAGCCCATAGAGATAGACCTATTCCACCTATATCATTAATAATAAGTGGGATAACTTGACTTTGACATATATCAGGATAATCATTTACAATACATGGATAAGTGGCAATCCCAGTATAAGTATTTAACTCAATTAATGTTAAGGAATCATAGGGGACACCCACATTAAAAATATTTATTGGAGTACAACCTCCGACACATAACTGTCCACTTAAATCTATATTTGCGCCAAATGAAAAATTCATTCCTATAATTCCTTCTTCAGGGAAATGAGGATTTAAGTAAGCACTTGGCAAAACTGTATAATCGGAGTTTATAGTAGCCCATTGACCTGGAATGATTGTACCATAATCAGGAAATGTGAGAGTAATATCAACTGGATAATTAATATCTACCCATCCATTATTAAATCCACTAGCATAATATGTTAGTGCCATAGATAAATATGCATTTAAATCAAATTCTGCTCCCCAGTCTCCTAAAATTCCTAGATCTTCAATGTGCCCAAAAGTTTGGTTTTCGCTAAAAGTATAATTGAAAATATCTTGGTGTATATTCAAACTCCAAGTACTACCATTAGGCCCCCACATATATTGATGATTCAAAGCCCAATCGATAGGGTGATGTACTGTATATGTTTGACAAAAAATATTTATTGGCAAAATAAATAATAAAATATATATTTTTCTCATATTATATATTTGTTTTAATTTTTAATTTCTAAAGTTTTAAATGATTCTGTTAGATAGGTGAAAAAGATTTCATCTATTTCATTGGGATATGCCGCTGTTAATATTACTATATGTGAGTCATCGCCTGTAAAATATGTTGTTCTAATAATATTAATTTTTTTATCACCTTCATTTATCAAAATATATCCTTTTAATAATATTCCACTTTTATAATCTATCTGATAATTATTTTCAATTAATAGTGGAATGATATTATTTTTTTGAAAAAAATTATTTGTATCAAAATTCTTTTTAAAATTTTCAAAATTTTTATTTGGAAGAATTTTTATTTGAATATTAATAAATCCTAATGAATCTTGATAATTATAAATATCATTTGTTGCAGAATTATCTATATATTCAATTCCCTCTGGTGGATTATAATTAATAGTTTGACTAAATAAAATTTGAGAAAAAATTAATAAAATGCTAATTAATAAAAATTTATTATTCATTTGTTTTTTATTTATTGCAAATTTAAAATAATTTTTTAAATAAATGATTAATTTAATAAAAAAAATTGATTATTTAGAAATTAAAATTTAAAAAAATACACTGATAATTAATATAATTATATCTAAAGTAATTATAAAAATTAAATCTAGAGAGAAATATAAAATGGGAGATTATGAATAGAAAAATAATATTTATGTTAGGTTTTCTATTGGTTTATTTCTAAGCTTAATATATTCGTACCATGCACGCCTATCTGACGCCGCTAAATTTAATATCCTCCCCACATCCTCTATTAATTTATTTAATAAATACTTGTGCTTCACTATATACCACATTATATAACTCTGTAAATATTTCGTAGCTACTCCTCTAAACTGCTTGTCTATCCACTTCGCAAACCTTACTGTATGCTGTCTCACTGTATTTATGTTGTATGTATCATTCTGATCTTTCACTAGTTCTCTTTTTACTGTCTTACTCTTTAAATTCTTTGACCTAAATTTCTTGAATTCTTTCCTATCTTCTCCACATATAGTGCTACTTGTAGATACTTTTTTTCTTAATATCTTTTCTATTTTCACCTTCTTTATTTTATCAAAGCATATTAGATTGAATAGCATATTGCCACTTCTGTCTTTCATCGCTAGCACTGCCACATTGTGCTGCTTCTTCTCCTGAGCTATCAAATATTCTTCTTTGCTTTTATATCTTCTACCTTTTTCTGAATATTTCATCAGCAACTCTTCGAGTTCCATTATCCCAAAAAAGTTAACATTATCATCGAAGCTCCTCAATGCTGTCAATATTCTATGTCTCCATTCGAAACTTGTCGTTAGATCTATTCCTATTTCTTTAGCACATTGGCGTAAACTTTTTCCTTCGAGCATACAGAGAATGTAGTCCAGCATTAATTCTTTTTTATGCAGATTGTAAACAAAAGTACCGGTTGTAACTCGGAAGTTTTTGCCACATTCTTTACATTGATAGAGCTGCTGACCTTGTTGATGACCATTCTTTATAATGTTTATGCTCTCACATTTGGGACATTGTGGCGATACACTTTGAGCCTTGAGACCTTGGTAGTCTACTACATCTGCATCTTTTTGTTTTAATAGGTAAAAAAGTCCATCGAGGAATGCTAAATGCTCTTGTTTGCCCATAGATAAATGTTCTACTAGATTATCAACTAATTGTTTCATAATTAATTATTTTTTATAAAATTAATTAAAATTTGGAAATGTAATCAAATAAATTTCCAAACAATAATTATTTTATTTCTCCCACATTTTCAATCAATACATAATTTTTTAATATTTTTGTAAAAAATTTTTGCCTATGCTTTTTAGAAAACAAAACATCGTATTGTTCATCGCCTGGATTTTATTGATTTTATTATTCTTTATACCCTTTATTAAGTTATTAACTCCTAGTTTTATACCTCTTTCTATTTATGATACTAATTCTCCGGTTCATCCTATCGGCTGGTTATATACTTTGATGGTAGTTCATATTTTAATGGTTTTATTAATACCCATTATTATTTATTATGTTAGAAATTTGGTAGTTCAATTAAGGTTAAATGCTGTAGCTTTTTTCCTTAATGTACTTTTATTACTTGGTATGTTGCTAATACCTGATATCTGGGCTAAAAACGGTTTTTTATTTAAATATGATACTTTTGGTGTTTTAATACCTATTATTTCTTTTATAATGATAATTTTAGCAAATAAATATATTAGATCAGATATTCAAAAAATTAGCAGTGCTAGTAGGTTAAGATAATTAATAATTTTTTTAAATAAAAAAATTTATGTATCTTTGCAATTGGGGTAAGTCTTACACAACCAGCTCCTGCGAACTCCCCCAGGTCCGAGAGGAAGCAAGGGTAAGTGGTCGTAGCGGTGTGATGTAAGGTGCTTACCCCTTTTTATTGTTTTAAAAATTTTACTCTATTATGAAATTATTTATTAATACAATAAATATCGAAGATGTTAGAATTATTAAAGATTTTGATATAATAAGTGGTATTAATATTGATCTATCTGATATAGAAGCTTTAGGTATTAAAGATAATAATCAGATTTTAACTCATTATAATTCTATCTGCAATTTAATTAAAAAAGAATTATTAGTAAATATTAAAGCTAAAAATTATGAAGATATTTTAAGAGAAGTAGATATTTTAATGTCTATTAATGAACTTATTACTGTAAAATTGCCTGCTACTACTGATGGAATAAAAGCTATTATTAATTTATCAAAACAAAAAATTAACACTTTATGTGATAGCATTATGTCCTCTTCTCAAGCAATTTTAGCTGCTGAGGCAGGTGCTTCTTATATTAATATACCTATTATAAACACCAAGCAATCAGGTATCGATTCTATGCATTTAATTTCTCAGATTGTTAATATATATAATGAGCAAGGATATGATACTTTTATTTTAGCTGACCAGATTTCTAGTTCTATAGAGTTATCTCAAATAGCTATTTTAGGTGCTGATGGCCTTATCACTAATATGAGCACTTTCCTAACTTTTTTTAAAAATACAATAAACATCATTGATTGACATTTCGTTTAAAATATATAACAAATTTGATAATTAATAAAATAAAAAAATATGTTATTAAAGATTCATCCAGAAGATCCTCAACAAAGGCAAATTAATAAAATAGTAGAGATACTAAATGGAGGTGGTATTGTGATTATTCCTACAGATAGTGTTTATGCTTTTGCTGCTAATCCATTTAATAAATCTGCAGTAGAAAAAATTTCTATGATAAAAAAAATAGATTTCAATAAAGCTACTTTTTCGTTTTTAGGCTCTAATTTATCTATTCTAAGTGAATATACTAAACCTATTCCTAATGAAATTTTTAGATTAATGAAATCTGTCTTACCAGGTCCATATACATTTATTTTACCTATTAATAATAAAATACCTAAAATTCTAGAAAATCGTAAAAAAACTATTGGAATACGTATACCAGATAATAAAATTGTTCACGCCATTGTAGACACTATTGGGCATCCAATAGTTTCTTCTTCTATTAAAGTAAATGAGCAGATAGGCAATGAATATATTTCTGATCCAGAGCTTATCTATGAAATGTATATGGATTTAGTAGATGCAGTTATAGATGGAGGTCCAGGTGGTTTAATACCTAGTACTGTGATAGATGCTACTGGTGAAATACCCGTTTTAGTTAGGGAGGGAGCAGGATCAATTAATTTTTTAGATTTGTTAGATGAAGGAGAAAATATTTAACTTTTTTCATTATACGATTAAAAATAAATCCATTGAAAATTATTTTAATGTTCTAAATAATGATTCCATTAGAATAGAACGAATTATTTCCTTTGGGCAGCAAAGTCCCCCAGATTTTTGGTATGATCAAGATGAGAATGAATGGATAATGTTGCTAAAAGGTAAGGCTAAATTAGAATTTATAGATAGAAAAATTACTCTACAAAAAGGAGATTGCTTACTCATACCTGCTCATGAGAAACATAGAGTAGCTTATACTCATAAATACAAACCTACTATTTGGTTAGCAGTTTTTTTTAGATAAATCTATCTATAGTATAGTATATAGCTCAATCAAATTAGATGTAATCAACTAATATACTATATATCAATATCTTACTGAAATTTTAGTTTCCACTTGTCTATTTCTATTTTTTTAAAATCTATGCTATCTGGCAGGCTATTTATTTCTTTTTTATTTCCTATGATATATACATCATCAGCATTAGAAATTATAGGATTATTAATATAAAATGAATGAGTTTTTACTTTTTCATTTATTTCATATTTATTTTTTTCTTTACAGAAATAATATGTACAAAAATCATCTATTTTTGACTGAACATTTGGTAAATCTACTGAATCTGGTTTAATAACAAGATAATTAAATTTTTGTTGTTCTTTTTGCCCAATAATTGCATATTTATAATTTAATGATTCAAAAGAGGGATTGTATTGAATTCTTTTTATTAACGAAAAATTATAGGTTATACCAAAGAGTAAGACAGCAGTTAATAAATATGGAAAAATTTTTATTTCTTTAAAATAAATTTTAATTGTTAACAATATAATTATTATTCCTATCATTATTGCTGACAATGGCGTTAGAAAAATATTAGGTATAGTAGAGTAAGGTAAATCAGATATCATTCCGATAAAATTTATAAATATTTTAACTATGAATGAAAATATTATTGCAATAAATTCACCTATTACGGGTATAAACGAGAATATTAGTGTAATAAATCCCGCATAAATCAATAAAGAAGCGAATGGTACTGCCATTAAATTTGCAATTATAAAATAAGTAGGAAATTGATGAAAATAAAATAATGTAAATGGTAATGTGCCTAACTGTGCAGCCATGGTAACTGATAATGAACCAATTACCCATTTAAGCCATTTTTTATTCGTTTTGAAAATATTTATTAATGGAGTATAAAAAAAGAATATACCTAATACAGCTGAAAAGGATAACTGAAAACCTAATGAGTATAATTGCAATGGATTAACAACTAAAATAATCAATGCTGCAACTGCTAATGAATTATATTTATTCACATTTCTATTAATTACTGGACCTATTTGTAATAGTGTAAGCATAATGGCAGCCCTTACTACTGATGGCATAGCTCCAACCATAAATGTATATAGCCATAATGTTATTATTGCTAATGGTATTGTAATTTTATTTTTATATTTTAATGGAATTATTAATGAAAATAGTAAATATATTGCTCCATAAATTATAGCTACATGAAGTCCAGAAATAGCTAAAATATGTACAACTCCTGCTTGTTGAAAGTCTTTTATTATATCTGCATCCATTACATCTTTATATCCTAATAGCATTGCACTTATTAAGTTAGCAGATGTGTTATCTTGAATATTTTCATAAATTAATTTTATTAGTTTATTTCTAAATATTAAAAATTTCTCTAATATATTACTTTTGCGTTCAACAATTTTGAAATCATAATCATTTATATAACCGATATGATATATTTGGAGGTTTGCTAGATATTTAGCATAATCAAATTCATATGGGAATCTGATTTCGTTAGGTGATTGTAAAGAGTTTCTAAATAAAATCGAATGATTTGAACGATTAAAACTATCAAGAGGTAAGTTGAGATATAATAATACTTTACCATTGGTATTAATCCATTGACTATCTATTAGCATTTTATTGATCTTTACTGTAGCTTTAGTTTTAGTTTGAGAAAAAGACTTTGTATTTAGTATATCTCCATATAGATATGATGCTTTATCAATATAATTTTCATAGTAATCTACCCTATTCTTTTCATCAATAGAATAACTTCTAAAATATCCTAATGATAATATGGCAATAAATATAGCTATTGATAAAAATTGCGTTGATGATATGATGGATTTAGTATAAAAAAGATAAAAGCCATAAGAAATAAATAATAGAAAAGTTGTAGTCAATGTTATGAAATAATAAATATTATGATTTGGCCAAAAATAATATATGCTTATACCTATGATATATAATAATGCTATTCTAACTATTGGTGCCTTTGACCAATTCATAATCATCAATAATTAAAAGTATAGATCTTAGTATTTGGATAATAAAAGTCTAAAATTTCAGTAAAAGTTTTACCTTCTTTAGCCATTTCTATTGCTCCCTCTTGGCTCAAACCTACCCCATGTCCATAGCCTCGTCCATTAAATATCACTTTGTCGCCTTCAGTAGTAATATTAAAATAGGTTGATTTGAGATTGAAATCTTCTCTTATTTTCCTTAATGTTAGCGTATCTATAAAGAATTTTTTTCTTAACGGTTGGTAAAAATTAGTAACATTTTCAAAATTTTTATTTGTAGAATCTATGCCAAATTTAGCTAAGTAAGACAGCCATTGCTCTTTGGGCATAGTGTATGTCCATGTACTATTCTTAGATTTAGTGCTATATTCATCATTTTTAGTAATAAGATATGGAAGAGATTTGCCCCAATAATTTTCTGAACTATTTGTCAGTCCTCCACTATTAGAATGGTAAACAGCCAAAATAGGTAAATTATCATTGTCTACAATTATCATATTTTTTGTTTCATTACATGCATTAATTATTGTTTGATTATTGCATTTACCTCTATACAACTGACAATGCGTCGTATTACATAAATCATATTTATCATTTATATGTTTTTTTTCTATATTTATCATATAAATAGTATATGTACGGACAACTATCGCTTTGGCTTTATAAAATTCATAAGGTAAATTAGGATATGTCTCTGATAATATCACAGAAGCAACGTATTTATCTATATCTATTTGATTTATAAATGTAATGTTATTAGCATTTTTAGGATAAAATATTGCATTATCTTCATATTCTATCCATTTACCATTAATTTGGGTACTAAAAGAACTATTTTCTTTTTTATTAATTAATAAAATGCTGTCTCCTTGTATATTATCTACTCCATATCTTACATTTAATTTATTAGAATTATTATCAAGAGTAATACTATCATTCTTTTTCAAAAAAATCGTATCATGCCCGTTAGTTAGAGCATAATCACCTTCTGATATTTTGATTTTCAGATTGCGTAAATCATTTTTAATGCCTATTCTAACTAAAACTTGTGCTTTTACAGGACAATTTAAAAATAATAAATTTAACCAAATAAATAGGTACAAACTAATTTTGGGGAAACTCATAAATAATAAACTCTATTTACACAAATTATTCATTTGGCAAATTTAAAGAAAAAATTTTTGCCATTCATTAATGTTATTTTAAAAAAATAATTAAGATTGGCATTTAGACAATAAATTTTTCGGTTCTATAATGTTTTGAGTGGGTAAAGATTAAAAAAGACTAATTTTATAAAAATGAATTTTATTTATTATTGGACAGTTAAATATAAACCACAGAGTTCTCAAAGAATGCACCAAGAACACAGAGTATGATAGAAATTTACCCCGTGAGATAATTAAATATTCTAATTTTAATGTATAATTTATTCTGTATCTCACGGGGTAAATTTAGTGAGATAACTACTATCCCACTAATCTAACAAATCCCAAGATGACTAAATAGCATGAGCGGAGACTTTTCTTTTGTTACTTTTCTTTGTGTGGTTGACAAAGAAAAGTAAATTAGATAAAAATTTATTCAAATTCAAATTATATTCTTAAAAAATATAGATATTACTGGCACATTCACAAAATAATTTGGTTATTATTAAACACCTAATTCAAATATCTTTATGTGTAATTTTTAATTACAATAGTCTATACTGGTCTTATTCACAAAGCGATAAAATAAAATTATGTATTTCTATCAAAAAAACGTAACGCTAATTCTCTATCTTTGTATATTTGTTGTATTAAATCCTCTACCTTATCAAATTTTATTTCATCACGTATTTTCAAAAGAAATTCTATTTTGATTGATTTATTATAAATATTATTATTAAAATCGAAAAGGTGTGCTTCCAGATAAATATTATTATGTGAATATTGAAACGTAGGTCTAAAGCCGATATTCATTATACCTCTATATTGTTCATCTTCTACAAAAGCTCTTATTATATATACACCACTACCAGGAATGATTTTTTCATCAGCTACTTCTCCAATATTAGCGGTAGGAAATCCAAGCTTACGACCTATTTTACTACCTTCTATCACTCTTCCTTTAATGAAATAATTATATCCTAAAAGTTTATTTGCTTCAGAAACAAAACCTTTTATTAATAAATTGCGAATCTTTGTTGAGCTGATAAAGACGCCATCATCTACAAAAGGTTGAAATTTATGTAAAAAGAAATTATATTTATATGATAATGCTTTTATATCTTCATAAGAGCCAGATCTATTTACACCAAAGCTATGATCATATCCCATAACTAAAGCTTTCATATTAAAATTTTCTTTTAAAATTTTTATAAACTCTTCTGGTGTCAACTCTGAAAACTCTTTAGTAAATTTTTGAATATATACAATATCTACAGGTATTCGAGACAATATCTCTAATTTTTCTTCTAAAGTTGTCAGTAAAAAATGAGCTTGTATTTCCTTTGCTAACACAAAACGTGGATGTGGATCGAATGTGATTATCATATTAGTATATTGGTATCTTTTAGCTAATTCATTGGCATACTCTATTACAAATCTATGTCCACGATGCACACCATCAAAAGTGCCAACAGATATAATAGTAGGTAGATTAATTTGTTTTGGTGTATATAAAATTTCCATCAATTAAGTTTATCAGTATGCAAAATTAAATCTTATTTAATTCATCAACAAAATAAAAAATTTCTATTCCTTTTACTAATTCTACTTTCTATTATCTTGTCCCCACATTAGTTTATTTCTTAATACTTTGTAAAAAGAATTATCCTCAAACTCTATCAATGGGAAATAATTTTTAGATTTTTTCAGAGTAATTTGTTGGCCAGCCATAATAATATGATTATTAGCATCAGCAGTCAATAAAATAGGAATATCAGGATATTTGACAATTAACGTTAACTCTGTATCATCACGTATCACTAGAGGACGACTTGTTAGATTATGTGGAGCTATGGGAGTAATTACAAAATTAGCTGCTGTAGGTTCTAATATAGGACCACCACAACTTAATGAATAAGCTGTAGATCCAGTAGGGGTAGCTACTATCAATCCATCAGCCCAATATGAACAAACAAAATTATCATTGATTAATAAGTCTATAGATATCAAATAATGATCTTTATATTGCTTAATAGTTACCTCGTTTAGAGCATTATGAAATAGCGAAGTATGATCTTTAATGTTTAGCTCTATAGTTGTCCTTTTAGAAATCTTATATTCCTTGTTTTTAATTCCATTCAAATACTCTATGATATATTGTGGATCTCCCCAAGTGAGAAAACCTAACTTACCATAATTTATACCATAAACTGGTAATTTATATTTTAAACTAATAGGTAAAGTATCTAATAAAGTGCCATCGCCACCAAGAGAAATTATACAACAATATTGATTTTTAAAATTATTATTTTCAATAATTATATTATCAAATTGTGAAATTTTATCTTTTATCCCCTCATTATCGCTTTGATTGTCAAAATATATTCCCACAATACCATTTTCTTTTTCACAAAATAAACATATAGCTTGTATTGTATCAAAGAAGATATCTCGCCATTGAGAAAAGAAAATTAAAATATTCATACATTAAATATTTAAAAATCTCATTAGAAAGTCGTAATTATGTTGCAATTCTTCGTAAAATTCTTCCTCTTGATATGAAGCATATATTATGTAATCGTATCTATTAAAGGTTTGCACAATGGGGGCTAAATCCATTTTGTCTAATTTCAAAAAAACATATAACAAATTTTTATCTGAATCTGCATGAATAAATGTAGCCAGAATGTGAGCATCATTAGATTCTACTATACTAGCTATTTGCGTCATAGTATAATCTACTGGTTTAATTTCTAAAATGATAGTACCACCAGGATTATCTATATTCATAAATGGAGATAACTTTTGCAAAAGATCTATACCAATTATAGAACCTAAATATTGCATATTAGAACTAGTAACTGGACAAATAGACAATTTATATTGACCCAAAAATTGTAATATATCAAAAATATGCGAATCTGACTGCACAGATACAATTGGAGTAGATAAATCTACATTACCTATTGGTGTACTAACATCATTGATAGCTAATAAATCTTCTTCATTTAAGATGCCAAGTAAAATATCATTATTGACAATAGGTAAATGAGAAACTTTCCATTCATTCATTAGCTCTCTAGCCTCTCTAATAGTAGTAGAAGTTTTAATTGCTACAAATGATGAATATATAAAATCCTTTGCAAACATTTTTTCAAAAATTATTATATTGATAAAACAAAAATACAAAAAATATTATAATTATGATATTGATTAGACTTATTTTCTTAATAAATTTAATTTCAAAAAAATAGCAATATAAACCAACATATAATTTCATAATTTTAACGTAAATTTGTTAAAAAAAAATATGGAAACTAAATTTTATGACACTTCACAAGGTAAAATTTCTTATAGTATCAATGGAAGTGGCCCTGTAATATTATTTTTTCATGGATTTCCCTTTAATAAAACTATATGGTATCCTTATATGAAAAAGATGAATGAATTCACAACTTTAGCAATTGATCTACCAGGTCATGGAGATAGTGATCTATTCAGTGAACCAGATTTATACCAATGGTCACAAAAAATTTATGAACTTTTAATATTTTTATCAATAAATCATGTTACTATCATAGGACATAGTATGGGAGGCTATCTAGCATGCAGTTTTGCTGAATTATACCCTAGCATGATCAAAGGCTTAGGACTATTTCATAGTTCAGCCAGAGCAGATACTGATGAGAAAAAACAAAATCGAGATCGTATAATAAAAACTATCGAAGAAGATCATATTAAATACATTGCCAATTCCATCCCTTCACTTTTTTCGCCCGATAATCGCATAAAATACAATAAAGAAATAGCCACATTAATAGAACAATCAAATAAAATGGATAAACAAGCCTTGATAAATGCTCAACTAGCTATGAGAGACAGAGAAGGACATCTAGAGATGTTAAATACTGCTCTATTTCCATTTTTATTTATTATTGGCAAACAAGACCCTAGTGTACCATATGAAACATCATTGGCACAAGCTACTCTAACTAAGGTATCACTAATATTAATGTTAGAAAACTGCGGACATATGGGCTTCATAGAAGAGTTCAATAAAACATTAGTAGCTATAAAAAGCTTTGCTACACTTTGTAATGAATAAAAATCAACTATTCATGTACAATAAAAATTTGCTAATTATTACTAATCTATTCCCATATCCAGAAAATGAAACACGCGGAATATTTATATCCCGCAGATTAGAATTTATGAAGAATTATGGCATTACATTTGACGTTTATTGTCCTATTCCTAAAGAAGGTAATAGCTTGAAGGTAGTTAGAAAAATTATTGGAAGTGAAGGAATTAATGTTCATCAACCTTTCTATGAATTTGGTGGTATTAGATACAAATATGTGTTTTATGATAAAAATCTCTTTGATGTTTTTTCTAAAAAGGTGCTTAAAAAAAATGAAGAAAAGAAATTATCCAAACAAATTGCAACCAAAATATACAGTAATAATAACCTAGATTTTGATATAATTCACGCTCATGGAATGTTTGATCCGCCAGCTGGCTTGGTGGCAAAGCTTTTATCAGATAAATTGAATATTCCATATGTTGTTACTTGCCATGGTAGCGATATAAATTTAAGAATGCCAAACAACAAAGAATTATACAATGATGTTTTAGAAAATGCTGCCAAAGTAATTTTTGTAAGTAATGCGTTATTGAATAAGGCAAAATCTTATAGCTATTCAGGAAGTAATTCAGTTGTAATTCCTAACGGAATAGAACCAGATTTATTCAAACCTTTAGATAGAGAAAAGATAAAAAGAGAGTTAGGACTGAATAAAAAAGTGGTGGGTTATGTTGGGGGATTAAAACCTATCAAAAGGGCAGATAAATTTCATGAAATATTTGAAACTATAGCTTCAACCCAAGAAGTTGAATTTTTGGTAGTTGGAGATGGTGAGTTAAGAGAAAAGATTGAAAAAGAATGCAAACAAAGAAAGATAAATGTAAAATTTGTAGGTAGAGTTCCTAACGATGAGGTTCCATATTATATTAATGCTATGGATGTATTGATATTACCTAGCAGAAATGAGGGATTTGGTACAGTAGTTATAGAAGCACAATCTTGTGGAGTGCCAGTAGTAGGTAGTGATAATGGTGGCATACCAGAAGCTATAGGCGATGGTGGGATTGTTGTCAAAGAAGGTGATTATTTTGAAAAAAGATTCTCTGAAGCTGTAATAGAATTATTAGGCAATCCAAAAGATAGAGATATACTTAGACAAAGATCTTTAAGTTTTTCATGGGAAAATATTGTTAACAAGGAATTAGAGATATATGAAAATTTAATTAAATAATTTTTTATTATTAAAAATAAATTATTAATTTTGCAAACGAAAAATAAACGGGGCATAGCGTAGTCCGGTTATCGCGCCTGCTTTGGGAGCAGGAGGTCGCAGGTTCGAATCCTGCTGCCCCGATTTATATTTTACTTCTAAGGTCTCGTAGCTCAGCTGGATAGAGCGGCAGCCTTCTAAGCTGCGGGTCGTGGGTTCGAATCCCGCCGGGATCACAAGCAATGAAAAAAATTTACCTTTTTTTATTTTTCAATTTTTTAATATTCAATCTAATAGCTCAAAATTTTATTGGCATAGCTAATGTAGGTTTTAATATTTCGCAAGTTGATGGAGATGAGATTTATGGATTTAGAAAATTTGGAGCTAATGTAGGTCCTAGCGTTATGTACTCTTTTGGCAAAAATAACCAATGGCAAATAATTTTGGAAACTAATTTTAGCCAAAAAGGTTCTTATCAGAAATATCCCAATACATACGTAGATACTATGAAATTGCCATACTATAACTTAAGATTAAATTATGTAGAAATACCATTTCTTATATTATATAATGATAAAAATTTAATCAGCTTTGGTGGTGGTTTTAGCTATGGTAGACTAACAAATGCCAAAGAATATGAATATGGTAATTTGATTAATTATAATACACTACGAGGACCTTATGATGCTAATGATTTTGAAATTATTGCAGACGTACGTTTTAGAATATACCAAAAGCTATATGGTAATATTAGATATTCATATAGTATAAGCAAAATAAGAACTAGAAGTTATGATAATGGAGTAAACAGGTGGACGAGGGACCAATATAATAATGTAATATCAATAAGGTTTTTGTGGTATTTCAATCAGAAAATAGAAGATAAGCCGTCAAATAAAAAATAGTAAATTATTCAAATGTGTTAAGAGGGAAAGTAAACATGTTAATATGTTATACTTTAAATATTTTATTATTTTAATAAATTTTATTAATTTTGTACAAATTTTATAATTATGAAAGAATTATTAGAAAACATCGATAAATACTTGGCTCTACCTAAGGATCACAAGCGTGATTTCCTGGATGAGCTATATCAATATCTCGTTAATCACAATGCTACAGCTGTAGATTACCAAAAAGTAAAAATTCAATCTACCGCAGCCATATGTCCAGATTGCAAAAGCGAAAATGTCATAAAAGCGGGGAAAAGAAATGGCAGACAAGTTTATAAATGCAAAACATGCGGTTATCAATTCCGTGAAACTGCCCGCACCTTTGTCTATCGTATGAGAAAATATCCATTAATGCTCAATTATATGAGATGTATGCTAGAAGGTAAAAGTCTGCGTGCTTGTGCTGATGAGGTCGGTATTTGTCTAAAAACAAGCTTCGAATGGCGACACAAAATATTAGCTGCAATAAGAGCATTAGAAGGTGGTATAAGCTTCTCTGGTATAGTGGAAGCTGATGAACTGCTAATGAACTATTCAGAAAAAGGTAGAAAATTTAAAAGCAAAGAAGAATATCGACGAGCTAAAAAGAAAAAACATCCCAAAGTAGCAGTATTAGTAGTTACAGACAGAGAAGGCAATTTACTTTTCAAACAAGTTGGAGAGAAAAAAGTAAAAAATGAGCAATTGAGAGATGAACTCAAAAATAGATTGTCAGAAAACAATCTGATATGTGTGAAGCCAAAGAAAGAGTTTAGAAAAGCAGTTAAGAGTTTACAAAGTAAAAAGGTCATAGTAAACAAAAGACAAATTAAACGAGGGATATATAGTGTAAAGATAGTAGAAAGCAAAATAAGTGATTTCAAGATGTGGTTGAGTAGATTTCATGGAGTAGCTACGAAGTATTTGCAAAGCTACTTGATGTGGTTTGTGATAGTGAATAAATACTTAAAAGAGTTGATAGAATCTGACATTGGCAGATTACTAAACCTGTCATCTCACGACAGATGGGCGTGGGACAAATATAGAGAGATAGTCAGTCAAAGATATGATTAACATATTGTAAAGTATAACAAAAATTTGATACTTCATAACCCCTCCCTCTCCTTTCTTCTCTACATCCTCCCTATTAAAAATTTTTTGACTTTTTAACAATTCTTTCAAATAATGATATTTATTCTATTTGCTTTTTATATAAACTAATATTATTAATTTTGTGATATAATTATTTGATGATGAAAGAAAAAATTTTAGAAGTTTTAAAATCAGTAATTGATCCTGATCTCAAAAAGGATATAGTATCTTTAGGAATGGTTCAAAATTTGGAAATCAATGGTAGTAAAGTTAGTTTTTCTATAGTTTTAACTACTCCTGCGTGTCCATTAAAAGAAATGTTTAAAGATCAAGCCATTAATGCAGTTAAGTCTGTAATGCCAAATGCAGATATTGATGTTAAGATTACTTCTAATACTACTACGGCTAGGGCTCATTCAATTATGGGAAATATTAAAAATATTGTAGCTGTAGTTTCAGGCAAAGGTGGCGTTGGCAAATCTACTATTGCAACTAATTTAGCTGTAGGTTTAGCTCTTAGAGGTGCTAAAGTTGGGTTTATTGATGCTGATATTCACGGTCCTAGTGCTCCTTTAATGTTTGGCTTGGAGAATGCTCAACCTGAAGTGGTTGAAAACAATGGTAAACAAATTATTACTCCATTAGAAAAATATGGAGTGAAAATAATGAGTATGGGGTTTTTTATTGATCCAGAAAAAGCCCTTATATGGCGTGGCCCTATGATTGGCTCTGCTTTTAAACAAATTATGGAGGATACTAATTGGGGAGAGTTGGATTATCTCATTATTGATACTCCTCCTGGTACAGGAGATATTCATCTGACACTTGTTCAGAATTATAGTCTTACTGGTGTTGTCATCGTTACTACTCCTCAAAAAATTGCTATTAATGATGCAGTGAAAGCTATTAATATGTTTAAGGACTCCAATATTAATGTGCCTATTTTAGGAATTGTAGAAAATATGTCTTATTTCATCCCCCCAGATGCTCCAGATAAGAAGTATAATATTTTCTCTGGACTTGGCTCTATAAATGATATTGCTAAAAAATTTCATACAAATATTCTTGGACAGATTCCTATCGATCCACAAATATGTGATGAAGCAGATAACGGCCGTCCAGCTATATTAGATGATAATACAGCTTATTCTTTAGAGCTTAGAAAAATGGTAGATGCTACTACTCAGGCTATTTCTATTCGTAATGCTACTCTTCCAGAGACTAAAATTGTAGAAATTAAAAATCAATAAATTTTAAAATCATGGAATACGAAGAAATTAAAAAAAGAGTCCTTTATCTTCTAGATCAAATGCGTCCATATTTACAAAATGATGGTGGTGATATGGAATTCATAGAATTGACAGATGATTTTATTGTAAAATTAAAATTAACTGGTGCTTGTCATTCTTGCCCAATGTCTGTGATTACTATAAAAAATGGAATTGAAGAAACTCTAAAAAAATATATACCTGAAATCAAGGAAGTTGTAAATGTATTAAGTTAAAAAAAAGTTAATATCAACTAACTTTTTTTAACCAAGTACTTTCATTTATTAACCTAAAGTGTAATTGTTTTATTTGTGCTCATTTGTGTGTATTGGTGGATAATAAATAACAACCCACAATGCCCATAATTTCATCCACAGATTTACACAAATTAACAATGATGAAATAGTTTTTGATTGAATTTATGAATTAATTCACATCTAATATCTTACTAAACTGATCAACTTTTCAACTCATCAACTTTAATTTCTTATTTGTGCTCATTTGTGTGTATTGGTAGACGTTTTTTAATCACATTTTCCAATAATTACATTATATTTTAAAATTATTATTAGCAAAATTTAAAATATTGCTACTTTTACTAAATTATTTATAATTTTTTATGGAAACAATTGTTACCGAATTTATCAATAAAAAAATCTGTATTTGGGGATGGGGACGAGAAGGCAAAAGCACATTACAATTTATAAATAAATTTGTTCAAAGTCCAGATGTAGTGATTGCTGATAAAAATTCTATTGATAATATTGCCATTCCATATATTTCTGAAAATGAGCTGATTGCTAACATAGATAAATTTGATATTATAATTAAAGCTCCAGGTATTAGTCTATATAATTTGAATATTAAAAAAACTAATAATATTACAAGTCAAGTTGAATTATTCTTAAAATATTTTAAAGATAAAACTATTGGTATTACTGGTACCAAAGGCAAATCTACTACAACTAATTTAGTATATTTTTTATTAAAAAATTTAAATTATAATGTACAAATTGGTGGAAATATTGGAATACCTGTATTTGACCTTTTAATGAATGATAAACAACCAGATTGGTACGTCTTAGAATTATCTTGTCATCAATTAGATAGTATAAATTATTCACCTCATTTAGCAATTTTATTAAATATTTTCCCAGAGCATCTAGATTACTATCAATCCTTTGAATCGTATAAAAATGCTAAATTTAATATCATTGCTCATCAGAATAATAATGACCTTGCTATAATAAATAACAATATTTCTGATATTCCAAATATAGATAGTGAAATTTGGAATTTCGGTGAAAACATTAAAAATAGTCAAAGAGGATTATTTTATATTAACAATAATTTAATTTTTAAAGATGCTAACAACACTAAAAAATTATCAATCGATCAAACCAAATTAAAACTACAAGGTCAGCACAACATTCATAATATTTGTGCAGCATTACTAGCTACACATTTTGTTACTGGCAGAGAAATAGAAACATTTTTACATGAAATTTATGAATTTCAGCCTTTACCACATAGATTGGAGTATGTAGGTAAATTCAAAAATATTCATTTTTACAATGATAGCATCTCTACAATACCACAATCTACTATTGCAGCATTAGAATCACTGCACGATGTAGACACTTTAATAATAGGTGGGATGAATAGAGGTATAAATTATTCTGAACTTTTTGATTATTTAAAAAAATCTAAGGTAAAAAATATATTTTGCATAGGAGAATTAAAAGATTTTTTATATCAAAATTTAGACAATTATAAAGATAAAAATGTAATTAAATTTGAAGATTTACAACAAGCTGTGGATGCTGCTTTTCAATTTACCTCTCCTGGTAAAATTTGTTTATTATCGCCTGCAGCAGCTAGCTATGATCAGTTCAAAAATTTCGAAGAGCGTGGTGATAAATTCAAACAATATATAGAAAATTTTTATACAAAAATCTAGTTTAAGGTTAATAGTTATATGCTTCTATACCATTATTATACAAATTTTTCTTTTTCTTCTTTATGAAATAACCAAGACCTTATTAATTCAGCAATGCAAATAAATATAATAGTAAAAACTATTTCTTCGATAATAAAAAAGAATCTAATATGCATCCATGAAGAGAGATAATTTATGATATTTACTAAAAAAGTAAAAATTGTTGAAAAAATAGTTATATATATTAAAAAACTCCTCCATCCTAGCAAATTTGAATTGGCATAAAGTGAAGTATCTATCTTTTTAAATTTATTATATTGTGGTAATAAAAAATAATAATGCTGAATAAAAATAATAGCTATAGCACCAAAAGCATATAATCCATAAGTGAATGTAAATAAATCTCGTAAAAGACCAATCAAAAAAGCAATAAATATCAAAGATGTTTTATTTATATTAAATGGGATCAAACATAAAATAATATAGATGAATAAATTAATCTGTACTCCATACGATAGTGGTAAATGATCTAATATTAGAACTTGAAAAAGGAAAATTAATATAGCAAATAATACTTTTTTAAAAGTCTGCATGAATTATTTATTTTGATTAAGTTGCATTATTTGATCATTATCAATAAACTTAACTACATAAACGAAATATACATTGTATAAATTTTCTAAATAATTAAATTTATATGTCATCGATTGATTGTCTGGGTTAAAATATTTAGAAGTAACAACTCCAATAGGTATATTTGGTGGAAAAAAAGTTGAATAAGCACTAGTAAAAATAGTATCACCAAGATTAATTTTAACAGTGAATGGTACATTTACTATTTCACCCGTTCCTATATGTTTTCTATCCCATTGAGCTATACCAACGTAGTTATTATTTATTGCAGCGGAGATTTTGACATCAGGATGCATATAAGTTTTTAGCAAACTATATCTATCAGAAACAGAGCTTACTATCCCTAGGATTCCATTAGGTGTAAAGACACCACTATTTTCGCTTATGCCATCTCTCCTACCCTTTTCTATAATTGCATAATTCTTTGATTCATGAATGGTCATAGACAATAATCTAGCAGGGAAAAAAGAATATAAATTTTTTAACGAGTCTGGTATTAAAAACGTACTATCAGAAACAGATATGCATTTAACATTCATAGAATTATGCAATCTATCATTTAGGATTAAATTCTCTATAACTAGTTCTTCGTTTTCTTTTTTTAAAGAAAAATAATAAGAAATATTACTCGACAATTTATTGAATGGAGAAACTATGAAAGATGAAATTTTAAAAAAATAAGCTTTATGAATTTCAGAATTATAAATAAAAAGCCATAAACAAAAAATAGATAATATGAGAAAAGTAATAGTAAAATTATATTTTTTAAAAAATCTTAGCCAGCTCCACATGAATTAAATAAGGAAAGGGAATTTATTAAAATTTTTAAGAGCTACGCTAGTACCTCTAGCTACAGCTAAAAGAGGATCTTCGCCCAACTGCACTTTTAATTTTATTCTAGATGACAATCTTTTATCTAAGCCACGAAGTAATGAGCTACCGCCAGTAAGATAAACACCATTTTTCAATATATCTGCAGATAGTTCTGGTGGAGTATTTTCTAATGCACTAATTACGGTATCTTCTATTTTAGAAATAGTTTTATCTATAGCATGAGCTATCTCTTCATGGTTAACATGTACTGAGCGAGGTATACCAGTTATTATATCTCTACCATTAACTTCTATAGGGTCAGGTGGATTTTCAATATTAGGTATAGCAGCACCAACATCAATTTTAATACGTTCTGCTGTTCTTTCACCGATACTGAGATTATGAGCACGTCTCATATAATCTTGTATATCTTCATTGAGTTCAGTACCACCTATGCGAATGCTTTTATTACTAATAATACCACCTAAAGCAATAACTGCCACCTCAGTAGTACCACCACCTATGTCTACAATCATATTACCTGTATTGTCTAATACATCTATACCTATACCTAAAGCTGCAGCCATAGGTTCATAAATTAATTTTACTTCTTTAGCGCCAGCTTGTTCAGCAGAGTCGTGTACAGCTCTCATTTCTACCTCAGTGATACCACTAGGAATACCTATTACCATACGATAACTATAATTAATGATAGTATTTTTCCAAGGTATCATTTTAATAAATTCCCTAATCATTATCTCAGCAGCATAGAAATCTGCTATTACTCCATCTCTCAATGGGATAATAGTTTTTATATGTTCATGAGTTTTGCCATGCATCATCATAGCTTTTTTGCCAACAGCCATCACAGTATTTGTAGTATTATCTATCGCAACGATAGATGGTTCATTTACTACCACTTTATCATTATACATTATCACTGTATTAGCTGTACCTAAGTCTATTGCTATTTCTTTTGTTAAAAAATTAAACAAAGCCATCTTATTCCTCTATTTTTTAATGTTTAAAATTCCTAATATTTGTAAATGACAAAATTAAATCATTTTCTTGACAATAAGATATAATATCTCTATCATGTATAGATCCACCAGGCTCTACTATAGCTACGATGCCATTTTTATAAGCTAAATCTACACTATCTGCAAATGGGAAAAATCCATCACTAGCTAATATTGCTCCATTGAGGTCGTGACCAAAAATTTTTGCTTTCTCAATTGCTAACTTAACAGCATCTACTCTGCTAGGTTGCCCACATCCCATACCTATCAATTGTTGATCTTTAACAATAGCAATAGCATTAGATTTTAAATATTTAGCAATGGATACACCAAGCGCCATATCCTCAATCAATTTATCATTTAATTTTTTGTTTTTAACTATCCATTCCCATTTAGATGTATCAGGGATATAATCATCTCTCTGCTGTACCAAACTACCACCTAAGACACTACGCCACATCCAACTATCAGGTTTAGCATCTGATATAGAAAGCAAAATTCTATTTTTTTTAATTGATAATTTCTCTATTTGTCCTTCTAAAAATCTGGGAACTATGAGAACTTCAAAAAACAAACTATTTAATTTTTCTATAGTTTCATCATCGATAGGTGTATTAAAAGCAAAAATACCACCATAGGCAGATACAGGATCTCCAGCCAAAGTTTTTTCGAAAGCATCTGCAGGTCTATTGCTCACAGCTACACCACAAGGATTAGTATGTTTAACTACTACACAAGCATTTGGACTCAGTTCATTGACTAGTAACCAAGCACTATCTATATCTAAAAAATTATTATATGATAAATCCTTACCATGATGTTTTTGATAGTTCATACTACCATCATGCATATAAAATGCTTGCTGATGAGGATTTTCGCCATAACGAAGTGGAGTTATTATATTTTTATTTACTATTTCAGTTTCTTTGCCAAAATATGGCTGAGAGAACCACTGAAATATAGCAGCATCATACATCGTAGCAATAGCAAAAGCATTTTTGGCTAATAAGCGTCTATCTGACTCTAAACTATTACCATTTTTTATACATTCAAAGAAATGATTGTAATCACTTTTGTCAGCAGCTACTAGCACATCTTTGAAATTTTTAGCAGCAGCACGTATGAGCGTTATACCTCCGATATCTATTTTTTCGATAATTTCTTCTTCATTAGTAGCATATTTGCATGTTTCTCTAAAAGGGTAAAGATCTACCAGTACTGCGTCTATTTTTGCTAAATTATATTTGTTTGCTTCTTTTAAATCATTTTCATTATCTCGTCTAAGCAATATTCCACCTAATATAGCTGGATGTAGAGTCTTCACTCGTCCATTTAAAAGAGCTGGATAATTAGTTAATTCATCTATTTCTATTACATCAATTCCATATTCATTAAGAAATTTACTAGTTCCACCTGTAGATATAATTTGGCCTCTATAATTTTTCAAAATTTCTATATAAGGTAAAAGCAAGTTTTTATTATATACTGAAATTAATATAGAATTTATTGGTTTGAGAGACATTTTTTTGCAAAATTAAAAATAAAAATGATATTTTTATTATAATCGAGAAAGATTATTTTTTTAATATAAACCATTAATATTTCGCAGAAAAATACTGCAAAACATTAAGTAGAATGAAATTATAATTGTAGCTTTACCACCTACTTATGCCTGCTATTCCACCAAATTCATTATACAATTTATCTTTAATATCAGCTTTTACAAATTCTATTTTAGTAGAATATTCTTCTGCTAAATCTGTTATATATTCTCTTAAATTAATTTCTGCAGGATTATTACAATGTTTTTTTGCCTCATCTAGGAGACCAAATATTAATCCATCTTCGCACCTATAAGCTTTAGCATCAAAATCCCAAGGCAAAAGTAAAATTTGTAATCTTCCTATTTGCAGAGCTTCTAAAACATCTGACAAACCAATAATTCCATAGCCCTGATAAATTAAATCGAAATAATATTTTTCTTCATCATATTCTGTTTTTTCGAGCAAAGGAGTGATCTTTTCAAGAATTTCTTTATTAGAAATATTATCAGGATTAGTGAGATTAGAGACATGTCCGATAATTAATTTTTTAACATCATGGCTAAGGTAATTTTCGAAAAAACTAAGTTGCCAATCAGTACCTATCAAAACAAGTCTACTGATATTTAATTGATGAATAGACTTTGCTAACATATCAGCTAATCGCTTATATAGTTTGTGAGACCAATTGTGATATTTAGATTTATATTTGTCTTTAAATTTTTCTCGAGCATAGAAATGACGTTCTCCATACAGAGTTTGATCAATTGCAGATAAATGATCTTGAATTTCTTTCCATTCATTACTAGTAATTTCAGCAAAAGTATCCGTTATTTCCTGAACTTCATTTAAGAAAATTTGGTAAAATCTCCATTTAGTCCCATAAATATGCAAAATACCTGTTCTATCATACTCATCAAATGCATAATAAATAGGTAAAAGATAAGGTTTCCCATAATGTACATCTATTTTGCCTAGAGTCAAATCTATAGCAGGCAAATCTATTTGTAATTCAAAGGTTTCGCTCTCCAATTCATTTTTATCATTTACCCAAGCAAATTTAGCTAAAGTCCTTGTCTCTGGATGTACAAATTGTAAAGAAAGTAAAAAATCTTCTAAAAATGTTCTTCCATTATTTAATTTTACATCTAGAGATTTAAAATCTTTTAAAGCATTTTTAATTCTAATGATCCAGGCCATATTCTTATTTTCTTCCTTCGATGGATCAGTATCACAATAAACGGATAATACTGGTACTGCTAATGACTCAATTCTTTCTTTAAATGCATTGATTTGTTCCAGGGTTATCATGGCACTACAATTTTATGATTACTTATATAAAAATTAATACAAAAATTATACAAAAATTATACAAAATTTTTACAAAAAATAAATAAATTAATTCAAAGTAAAAACAATTGAGATTAATGATTCCAGAAAATTTCTGATTTTCCTTTTAATAATAAAATTTTTCTGCCTAATATAAAAAAATAATCGCTTAATCTATTAATATAAGCCATTATTAAATCATAATTAGAAATAGATTCATTTTCGGCCAATTCACAAATTTTTCTTTCTGCTCGCCTAACAATAGTTCTAATAATATGACAAAATGACATATCAGGATCACCAACTGGTAAAACAAAATTGGTTAATTCACCCAACTCATTAGAATATTGATCAATTTTATATTCTAAAAAAATAACTCTATCATTAGAAAAGACAGGCAATGTATCAGTAGAAATTGATTTATTAGCTATATGAGATTCTATAATAAAAATATCATTAATAATAGTAAATAAATCATCACGAATATCAGGTACATCAATTATCTCATAAAAATATCCAATAAAAGAACATGCTTCATCTAGAGTACCATAAGCTTCTACACGAGGATCATATTTAGGGACATTTTCTCCAGATAATAGTTGAGTATATCCTTTATCACCATTTTTTGTATATATTTTTTTAATATTTTTCATATATCTTGATAATTTTTGAGAAAATTTATGCTAAAGGGACATTAATATGAGCTCTAGCAATAGCCACACGTTGTCTTTGTCCACCAGACAATTCATTAGGTTTATGATGTATTCTATCCTTCAGACCTACTATTTCGAACATAGGCTCTGCACGAGCAATACGATCATTCTTATTAACACCAGCATAAATGAGTGACAACATCACATTTTCTAATGCATTATAACGAGAAAGTAAATAAAAAGTTTGAAAAACAAAACCTACCTCTTTATTTCTGATACCAGCTAATTCATCATCACCAAGCCCACTAACTAATTGATTATTAAGATAATACTCTCCGCTCGTAGGAGTATCAAGACAACCTATAATATTCATTAGAGTAGTTTTTCCCAAACCAGATGACCGAGTGATGACGACAAAATCATTTTTATTAATTTTCAAAATAATACTCTGTAAGACATTAACAACGACTTGACCGATGGAATAAGTCTTTTGAATATTATTAAGAGAAATGATAGAATCCATAAAAAATTTTAACAAAGATAAAAGAAAGTTTTATGAAAAAGGATAAAACATTTAAATGTTATGTATTAAATATGTTAATGATATCAAATTACTGTACCGCTCCCATGCACGCCTATCCGACGCCGCCAAATTCAGCAACCTCCCCGTATCTTCTATAATCTTCTCCGCCAAATACTTCCCCTTAACTACAAACCACATTATGTAGTTTGTCAAATACTTTGTTGCAACGCCTCGAAACTTATAATATATCCAGCCAACAAAATCTGTTATCTTCTTATGAATAGTTGATACACTGTATATACCATCTTTCTTCTTTTTCTTAGAAGATATCTCTTTGTGTTTGATGTGCTCAGCATTAACTGTTTTGAAAGCTTTTTTATCGCTGCCGCATACCACTGAATTCTCAGATATCCTATATTTTAGAAAATCTGATATGTGTTCAGCCTGAACTCGTTTATCTTCTAATTTTTTGAACAAAATATTTCCACTTCTATCTGTAGCAGCTAATACTGCTACATTCGTTGGCTTCTTTTTCTTTAGCTTTTTTAATTCTTTCTTGTCACGCTTCTTTTTGCCTTTTTCGGAATAATTCATTAGTAACTCTTCTAATTCTACTACTCCAAAGAAATTAACATTATCTTCAAAAGATTGCAAAGCACTTAAAATTCTATGTCGCCAAAAGAAGCTCGTTTGCAGACAAATACCTACATTTCTGGCACATTCTCTTAAAGTCATTCCTGCAGACATACATTTGATGTATTCGAGCATTTTATCTCTGTGGTGAATGCCATACATAAAAGTACCGGTTGTAACACGGAATTGCCGTCTACAATTTTTACACATATAATTTTGTACTCCATTTTGTAAGCCATTTTTGATTACGTGGCTGCTATTACAATCTGGGCAAAGTATGCCTGTAGACATGGCTTTTTGCTCTTGATAATCGACAATGTCTTTGCCTTCATTTTTTATTTTATTATATAAATTGTCGTAATACTTGCGTGCTTCTTCTTTAGTGAGGGCAAAGACATCTATTTCTTCTTCAAATATTTTATCCATAATTATAATATTTTTACAAATATAAAAACTTTTTATAACTAAAAACATATTTATTTCAAAACAAAAATTTTTATCAAATAAGAATAACCTGTTTTTAACAGGTTATTCTTATACCTCTTCAAAACTATTCCCTATCTTTTTGCATTAAAAATATGAGAGTGTTATCTAACGATAGATAAAAATATATTTTGAAATTATCTAAAAATATTTATTAATTTTATAAATTAAATTTTTGATATTCATGAAAAAAATCTTCTCTCTCCTTTTATTAGGAATTTTTCTCATCGGATGCAATTTGGATGATAATTCTTCTGCAGATTTAAATGTAATTTCTGATAGAAAGGATATCCCTTTTAAAGAAATAATTTTTTTAATTAATTTAAAAACTAATGATAGTAATTATGTAGTAGTTAAAGAAATAGATTCTATTAATATTTATGTAAATACTTTTGCCTGGGCTAAGCTCAACTCTGCATCTATAGACACTACTAAAATCAGCAAATTTATTGTTAATAATAGGTTTGAGTCTAATAATAAAATAAGTTATTTAGTCGTTGCTAAACAAGAACTCACTCAATCTAATTTTAATACTGCTGGTGATTATGCTCAATATCTTAATTCATTATATGAATTGCAACCAGGGGAGTATGCATGCTTAATTGAATCATTTCAAAATACCTTGAATGATTCTACAACTGTGAAATATTATTCATACTTTTATAAAAGTTTCAGAGTGTAGTCTAAATATGAGAAGTGTTTTTATTGGTGAATTCGGTATAAAATAGATTAATATGAAAAAATTACAATTTATTTTTATAAAATATATAATTTATATTTTTCAATCATGTTACTAATCCTAATCAATTAATATATGCCTCTAATAAAAAGTGTAAAAGGTATTTCGCCTAAATGGGGAAATGATTGTTGGATAGCAGATAATGCTACTATTGTAGGAGATGTTATTATCGGTGAGCAATGTACTATTTGGTTTAACGCTGTTGTGCGTGGTGATGTTCATTATATTCACATTGGTAATAAGGTAAATATCCAAGATCAAGTTGTTATTCATTGTACTTATCAAACTTCTCCTGTAGAGATAGGTAATAACGTGTCAATAGGTCATAGTGCTATTATTCACGGATGCAAAATTGGAAATAATGTTTTGATAGGTATGGGAGCAATTATCATGGATGATGTGATTATCGAGGATAACTGTATTATTGCTGCTGGTGCTATTGTTACTAAAAATACTTTTATTCCTTCATACAGTGTTTTTGCTGGTATTCCTGCTAAAAAAATTAAAAATTTATCTGAAGAACAATTCCAAAAAGAAGTTTTGGATATAACTAATCACTATCCAATGTACGCTAGCTGGTATAATGAAATTAAGTAATTGAATATTGGGACTAATTATTTTATCTATTTTTCTGGAAAATATATAAATATGTTAACCCAAAAGTTAATTTTTTTACTTTCAAAGTTTTGAAGCCTAAACTTTCTATGTAAGAGGCTAAATCTTCACCACAAGGGAATTCATCGGATGTATTTTTTAAATATGCAAAAGAATTTGGATATTTTAATATAAATTTTGAAAAAGTGCTCATAATGATATTTTGATACATCTTATATAAAATATCAAAAGCTATATCAGGCTGACCAAATTCCAATATTGCTAAAATACCTTTTGGCTTCAGCACTCTATATGATGACAAAAGAGCCAAATGAGAGTTTTCGAAATTTCTAATGCCAAAAGAAATAGTTACTGCATCTACAGATGAGGTAGATAAAGGAATATTTTCTGCAAAAGAATTGTAAAATTCTATATTAGGTTGTTTTAATCTATTTTTTGCTATATTAATCATTTTATCTGATGGATCTAATAGCATCAATTTTTGAGGATGTAATTGCAACAACGATTTAGCTTGAGAGCCAGTGCCACATGCTACATCCAAGATTATTTGAGGCTGAAAATGTTTTAATTCACTTGTAAGATATTTTCTCCACAGATGATCTATACCAAATGAAAATATTGAAGTAAATTTATCATAATTTGGTGCTATAGCATCAAACATATCTATAATTTCATTTTTACTTTTACCAATAATATGTTTATTGAGCACCTGAGCGATAGCTTTTGCCATAAGTATAAATTTTATATGGCTAAATTAAATATTATATATTATTAAAAATACAAAAATTATATATATCATTTTTTTTTAAGTCAACAAAAAAAAGTAGCTTACAGTTTTGTAAGCTACTTTTTACCAACATTAAAATCAATAAGTTAAAAATTTAAAAAAATTAATTTTTTAAACTTTCAACTATTTTAGCAAAAATTTCTGGTTCGTTCATTGCTAAATCGGCTAAAGTTTTTCGATTCAGAGCAATGTTCTTTTTATGAATTAATCCCATAAATTGTGAATAAGGCATACCATTTAATCTGGCTCCAGCATTAATACGCTGAATCCACAATTTTCTATAATCACGTTTTTTTAATTTTCTACCAACGTAAGCGTGATTTTGTCCTTTTTCCCATCTATTTTTGGCTACTGTCCAAACATTTTTATTACGACCTATATAACCTTTGGTTAAACGTAATATTTTTTTTCTTCTAGCCCTTGATGCTACATGATTAACACTTCTTGACATAATTTACCTCCTTTTTGTTTCAGCGGCTAATTTTTATGCTCTTTGGAGCTGATAACAATTTTTTTAAAATTTTTTACTTTAATAACATTTGTTTAACATTTTTAGCAGTTTTGCCTTCAATAATGGCATAATGCCCAAGATTTCTCTTGCGTTTTTTACTTTTTTTAGTCAAAATATGACTTTTGTATGCATGTTTACGTTTCACTTTACCAGAACCAGTAATGACGAAACGCTTTTTTGCACTTGATTTACTCTTCATTTTAGGCATATCTTATTATTTTTTATTTTTTCTTATTAATTTTAGGAGCTAAAATCATAGACATCTCTTTTCCTTGGAGTTTAGGTAATTGCTCTACTTTTGCAATATCAGATAAAGCATCAGCAAATTTTAATAATTGAAACTCTCCTTGTTCTTTATACACAATAGTTCTACCTTTATAGATAATTTTTACTCTTACTTTATTTCCTTCTTCTATAAACCTTTGAGCATGTTTCAGTTTAAAATTAAAATCATGTTCATCAATATTAAAACCTAGTCTAATAACTTTAACGACCATTTGAAAAGTCTTTGCTTTGATTTCTTTTTCTTTTTTTCTACGTTCAAAAAGAAATTTGCTATAGTCCATTATACGACATACAGGTGGATTAGCTTGCGGTGAAATTTCAACTAAATCTAAATTTTTTTCATTAGCTAGTGCAATAGCTTTATCAATGGGTAAAATTAAAGGTTCAAAATCATCTCCTACTACTCTGACCTCACGAGCTGTGATTTCTTCATTAATTCTATAACTAAATTTTTCTTTCTGTGCTCCCAAGTTTTTTATTAAATTTTATTTGTTAAACTTTTATTTAATTCGTCTGAAAATAAATTAATAAATGCCTCAGTATCCATACTACCGAGGTCGCCTTGTCCTTGACGACGTACAGACACAGCATTCTCATTTTTCTCCTTTTCGCCCACTATAATCATAAATGGAATACGCTGTAGCTCTGCCTCACGGATTTTTTTGCCTACTTTCTCGGATCTATCATCCATTTCAGTTCTTATATCTAAATTAGTCAGCAAAGATACAACTTTTTCTCCATATTCAATATATTTTTCACTTATAGGTAAAACTATCACTTGTACAGGTGATAACCATAATGGTAATTTACCCGCTGTTTGCTCTAAAAGCAATGATACAAATCTTTCCATTGAACCAAAAATAGCTCTATGTATCATCACTGGACGATATTTTTGATTATCAGCTCCTATATATTCTAGATTAAATCTTTCTGGTAAATTATAGTCTACTTGTATAGTTCCTAATTGCCAGCTACGGCCTATAGCATCTTGCACCATAAAATCTAATTTTGGTCCATAAAAAGCAGCTTCACCTTTAGCAATTATCGTATTAAAACCAGTATTAGAGACACTTTCTAATATTGCTTCTTCTGCTTTTTCCCAATTTTCTTCGCTGCCAATATATTTTCCTTTATTTTCTGGATCACTCAATGACACTTGTGCAGTGAAATTTTTAAAATCAAAAGTATTTAAGATTAGCAATACTATTTCCATCACTTTATGGAATTCATCTTTTAGCTGATCATTTGTACAGAAAATATGTGCATCATCTTGAGTGAAACTACGTACACGTGTGAGACCATGAAGTTCTCCACTTTGTTCATATCTATAAACTGTACCAAATTCTGCTATTCGCAATGGTAAATCTTTATATGATCTTGGTTTAAAAGCATAAATCTCACAATGATGAGGACAATTCATTGGTTTGAGCATAAACTCCTCGTCTTCAATAGGAGTAGATATTGGACGAAATGAATCTTTGCCATACTTTTCATAATGTCCAGAGGTAATATATAGTTCCTTTTGTCCAATGTGCGGTGTTATAACATGCTGATAACCATATTGCAATTGTACATTTTTAAGAAATTTTTCTAATTCTTGTCTAACAATTGCACCTTTAGGTAACCACATGGGCAAACCTTGTCCTACTTTAGGACTAAACATAAAAAGTTCTAATTCTTTACCCAATTTTCTATGATCTCTTTTGCGAGCTTCTTCTAAAAAATTAAGATAATCATCCAATAATTCTTGTTTAGGAAAGCTAATACCATAGATACGTGTCAGCATTTGTCTATGCTCATCACCCCGCCAATAGGCTCCCGCAATATTTAATAGTTTAATAGCTTTTACATATTTAGTGGATGGCAAATGAGGTCCTCTACATAAATCTACAAAATCACCTAAAGTATATAATGTTAATTGTTGATTTTCTAATTCTTCTATCAATTCTATTTTGTAGGTATTATCAATTTTCTTGAAATAATCTAGAGCTTCTTGCTTAGTTACTTCTTTTCTAACAAAAGGTATATCTAGTTTAATGATTTCTTTAATCTTGTTTTCTATTTTTTCTAAATCTTCTTCGGAAACTTTATGATCACCAAAATCAATATCATAGTAAAATCCATGCTCTATGCTAGGTCCTATGCCAAATTTAGCATCTGGGAAAAGAGAACAAATAGCTGCAGCCATGATATGAGATGATGAATGCCAAAATATACTTTTACCTTCTGGGTCGTCCCATGTGATAATTTTAATCTGTGCATCGTGCTCTATAGCTCTATTTAGATCATACATTTGATCATTTACTTTAATAGCTAAAGCTTTATTTAGCAAGCTCTGACTAATAGCCTTAGCTATTTCAAAGCCAGTGATACCAGCAGGGAATGACTTTTTATTATCATCAGGAAAAGTAATTATTATCTCTCTCATATCTTTTTTAAAAAAATATTTGCAAAATTAATGTAAAATTTTTAAATGAAAAGTAAACTTATTCTAACAAAATTGTATTATAACTAAACATAAACTAGAAATTTTGTATAAATCAGTTCACAAATTGATTAGTAGATATTATTTAAGAATGATAATTCATCTTAAATAAATTTTTATTATGTCAAACCAGGGACAGGTATTTGTAATTTTTTACTAATAGCAATGAGCATTTCTTTAGTCATACGAGCTAAATCATAGTCTGGTTGCCAACCCCATTCTTCTCTAGCACAACTATCATCTATAGATTGTGGCCAACTATCAGCTATAGCTTGTCTGAAATCTGGATTATATTCAATTTTAAAATCTGGAATATATTTTCTAATCTCAGCAGCTAATTCCTCTGGAGTGAAACTCATAGCAGTAACATTAAAATCTGAATGATGTTTTAGTTTAGTAACATCAGCTTCCATGAGCATAATAGTAGCTTTTATACAATCAGGCATAAACATCATAGGCAATCTAGTATCTGATTTTAAAAAGCAATTGTAATATTTATTTTTCACTGCTTCATAAAATATCTCAACAGCATAGTCAGTAGTGCCACCACCAGGTAAAGTTACACTACTAATGATACCAGGATATCTCATACCACGTATATCCACACCAAATTTATTGAAATAATAATTTCCTAAAAGTTCTCCCGATACTTTAGTAATACCATACATAGTAGTTGGTTGCAAAATAGTATCCTGTGGAGTATTTACTCTCGGAGTTGTAGGACCAAAAACTGCTATAGAGCTAGGAACAAAAACTTTTTCCAATTTCAATTCTCTTGCTACTTCTAGAGTATTTATTAATCCATTAATATTGGTATCCCATGCTTTCAATGGATCTTGCTCACCTTTAGCAGATAAAATAGCAGCTAAATTAATAATAGTGCTTATATTGTATTCTCTACAAATTTCTTTAAATTTATCAGTATTTCTGACATCTAATTGTACATATGGACCAGCTTTAGCTAAATCATCTGGTAATGGAGTACGGTTATAAGCTAAAACTACGTTTTCGTTTCCATATTTTTCTCTCAATGCTGGTGTAAGTTCAGAACCTATCTGACCAGCAGCACCTATTACTAATATTTTTTTCATGGTTTTATTTTTTTTGCAAACTTACATTAAAAATTTAAATATATAATAATTGAAATATGAGTTGTATTAATAAAAAGTTGATAAGGAGACTGGGAGAGGGGGTGACTGGGTGAAGAGGTGACTGGGAGAATAAGTGATTAGTGATAAGTGATAAGTGATAGGTGATAGAGTTGATAAGTTGATTAATTTAAAAGTTTAAGCAAAATGTTTAAACTACATTAAACTACATTAAACTACATTAAACTACAATAAACTAAATTATTATATTTTTGTATTATTAAATAAATATTTTTATGAGATTAAATAAAGTAATCAATGATCCGATATATGAATTCATACCTATCCCTGATGAGATAATTCTCTCACTAATAGACCATGAATATTTTCAGAGATTAACAAGAATAAAACAATTAGGTTTTTCATATTTAGTTTTTCCCGGTGCACATCATACTAGATTTGCTCATAGCTTAGGAGCTATGTATTTAATGCAAAGAGCACTAAATCAATTAAATGACCAAGGCGTATATATAGATGATAAAACATATTTATCTAGTCTAATAGCAATACTAATGCACGATATAGGGCATGGTCCATTTTCACATACACTAGAAGCCTTGCTTGCCGATAATATCACACATGAATTTATCACCGATATTGCTATGAAAAAATTAGAAAAATCATATGGAGAACCCATGACCATAGCCAGACAAATTTTTAATAATTCTTATTCTGTAAAATTTTATCATCAGCTAGTATCTAGTCAATTAGATATGGATAGATTAGACTATCTTACTCGCGATAGCTTCTATACCGGTGTGAGCGAGGGTATAATAAATACTCAACGTATTATATATATGCTCACTCTAACTGCTAATGGAGATTTAGGAATACTAGCCAAAGGAATATATTCTATAGAAAAATTCATTATTGCTAGAAAAATAATGTATTGGCAAGTTTATTTTCACAAAACTACAATGGCTGCTGATGAGATGCTATCTCAAGTGATTAAAAGAGCTAAATATCTCACTCAAAATGGATCTAAAGTTTCTGCTACTGAACCATTAGAATATTTTCTCAAATATCAGAATAAAGAATTTACCGAAGATGATTTAGATGTTTTCATGCAAATGGATGACTATGATGTAATGACAGCACTGAAAATATGGAGTAATCATGATGATAATATCCTAAGGCTATTATCTCGCAAACTATTGAATAGAAACCTTTTCAGATGTATTATACAAAATAATGATCCTCTAAATGATGAAAAAAGAATTAATGAATTAAAACAAAAAATTTTAAATAAATATAAAATTGACAAAAATGATTTACATTATTTGATAAGTATTAAATCAATAGAAAATCAAGCATATACACCTCATAGAGATCAAATAAATTTAGTTTATAATAATGGAGAAGTTAAAGATATCTCTATGGCTTCAGATCAGCTACATATGGAATTGTTACCCAATGATACGATGAAATATTTTTTATTTTATCCAAAAGAAATAGAATAATGAAAAAATCTACCTTTTCACTATACCATATAGCACCATATCTATGAGGCTATCCATCATTTCATCATAATTAGAAATGTAACCAGGTATGATAAAAGGTAATTCTGAAATTTTCAATGCAGTAGCTATGACAAGAGTTGCATTTTCTATATTAGGGAAATAAAAAATATTTCTTCTATCGCCCTCTTCTAATATGCCTTTGATAATATTTATTTCTTCTTCATCATATTTTTTTCTAATCTCATTAACAAATGCAACCTGTGGAGTCATCTCATTAGTTTTGATCATAAATAAATTAACTAATTCTTTAGTCTTTTTCATTCTTAATTCGAAATAGATTCTCAATTTAGTAATAGGATCTACTGTAGTATTTAATTTTTTTTCGACTTCATTTTTGAAATTTTCAATTTCATTTTCTAAAACTTCTTTAAATAATTCCTCTTTATCATTAAAATAATAATAAATACTGCTTTTAGCTTTACCAATTTTTTTGGTAATATCTTCAATTGTAGTTTTGTCTATACCTTTGGCTGCAAAAACTTCTGCAGCTTTTTTTAGAATCAAATTTTTGGTTTTATTTTTGTTCATAACTACTCATATATTAATGTATCAATATTCCATGCTTCCAAGGTAATATATTGATTAATATTAGTAACATTTTTATTATAATTTTGAATATTATTTAATAAAAATTCAAATTTATCAATATCTCTGATTTGTAACATAATTAAAACATTATAACCAGGCCAAATACTATTATTCATACGTGGATCGCCAAGTCTATTTTTCACTCTTACTTTATCAATAATTTGGAAGCTACTTATATTACATTGCTCTAATATTGCAATTATTTCGTTTGCTTGAGCAACATCACAATGAATATTTACATGTTTCATAAATTTAATGATTTTTTAGGTTTGATATTTGCAAAAAACAATGAGTAAAGCACTGGTATCCAAATTAAAGTAATTAATGTGGCAAAAGCTAATCCACCAATACTTGTAATGCCAAAAGGAGCCCATATTTCGTGGAGTAGTCCTTTGTTTACAGCCATTGGGAGCATACCCATTATAGTAGTAATTGTTGTCATCAATACGGGACGTAGCCTAGACCTTCCTGCTAAGACAAGGGCATCATATAATACATAGCCACGTTTAATGAGCAAATTAGTATAATCTATCAGCACTATACCATTATTTATTACTACACCCATTAATAATATTATGGCTACAAAAGAAATCAAACTTAAAGTAGTGCCAGTTATATAAAAAGCAAAGATAGAGCCTACTATAGCAAAGGGTGAGGAGAGAAAGATGATGAAAGGCTGCAATAAATTACCAAACTGTGCGGCCATAATCATATATACTAATATTACACTAATTATCAAAATTAATATTAAACTTGAGAAACTCTCTTGTTGCTCTTCTACCTGTCCTTTTAATTGTATCATTACATTATTAGAATGATTAATATTATTAATCATTTTTTGCACTTCTTTGGACATTGTGCCCAGGTCTATATCATTTGTAATATCCGCACCTACTATAGCTACACGTTGTTGATTATCATGCATTATTTCTGCATAGCCATTATCTATATTTACATCTGCTACTTCTCTAAGGGCATAAGAATTGCCTGTAAGAGAAGATATTCTAATATTTAAAACATCATTTATTGATGTAAGTTCATCACGCTTGTATCTGACATTAATAGGAATTTCATTGCCTTGTTCATTATATTTACCTGCTTCAGTACCATAGAGGCTCTGACGCACTTGCATAGCAGCCATACCAGGATTTATTTTAAGATCTGCCATACGATCTTTGTCAAAAGTGATTCGAAATTCAGGTTTTGTATTTGCTAAACTGTTTTGAATATTAGTGAGATTAGGATTTTTTTTCAAAGAATCTTCAATAATTTTAGCATATTTACTTAATACATCTAAATCATTACCAGTAATAACTATTTCAATTGGTTTAGCATTACAAAGCAAAGCATCACTAAGTATTGATCCACCAGTCACGTTAAACTGTTCAATCTCTGGCATCTTTTTCAACTCTTTTTCAACTAATTTTGCTATTTGTTGAGAACTACGTTTACGCTGATCGGGTGGTACCATATGATATACTATTGTAGCTAGATTTTTGTTTTCTTTGAAACCTACTGAAGATAAAATACCTTGATCAGTTTGTCCTGCTACAGTAAAGCCAAAAACAATTTCTGGCACATTAGATTCGATAAATTTTTCAATTTTTGCAGCAACTTTTTCTGTTTCTACAGCACTATATCCTTCAGGTAATTGTATAACTGTTATTAAATCGCCACCATCAATATTAGGAATATACTCAGTACCAATGAACCATTTACCAATGACTACTGATAGACCTATTATAGTTATCATTATAACTACAATTACTGTTTTATGATGTAAGCACCATTTAATCAATTTGCTATAATAATTCTCTAAACTAACATACCATTTTTCGGAAATTTCATATATCTTGAGTTTCTTTTTTTGTTTTGCAGGTTCCACAAGCATTTGGCTTGTAAGTGTAGGAGTAAGGGTGAGAGCTATCAATAGTGAACCAAGCATTGTAGCAGCGCCAATTATAGAAAATTGTTGAAAAAATATACCAACAATACCACCAGCAAAAATCAAAGGAAAAAACACAGCAATAGTAGTTAAAGTAGAAGCACTGATAGCAAGTCCCATTTCACCAGTAGCAAACATTGATGCTTCTTTCTTTTTTATACCTCTATCAAGGTATTTATTAATATTTTCTACCACAACTACACTATTGTCTACTACCATACCTATAGCAACGACCATAGACATAAGAGTGAAAACATTGATCGTAAAACCACTAATCATCATAGTAACAAGTGCTATAAGCATAGAAAAAGGAATAGAAAGACTTATTATTAAACTAGAACGCCAAGCTCTCAAAAATAACCATACAACTAAAATAACCCACAATCCTCCCCATAGCAAAGTTTGCACTATATTATTAATAGAACCATTTATGATTTCTGTAGTATTAAAAACCTCGTATAAATTAGTACCTTGTGGTAAAGGGATGTTATTGATTTCTTTCATCACAGCATCATAGACTTGTAAAGCATTAGCTTGAGATTGTTTTTGTATTAATAAAGCAGTAGCTCTACTTTGATGAGTTCTAGCTATTTCATCTTTTGCTTTTATTTGTTTTTTTACAGTAGCGATATCTTTAAGCCTAATGACCTGACCAGTATATGTATTTAATGGTAAATTTTCTAAATTTTCTAAAGAATTTACTTGTCCTTTTACAGTTATATTTATATCCCAAATACCAGATTTTAAAGAACCAGCAGGAATATTTACATTCAAGCTTTTTAATAAAGTAGAAATATAGTCCATAGATAATCCATATTTTTCTGCTTTTAACGGATCAACCTCAATAGCGATTTCATATTCTGGTTGAGCTATTGGCATTACGCTACCTACACCATCTATATGCTGTAAACGTGGAGAAATAACTTTATCTATTAGCTCGCTTATATTTACACTCTCATCAGAAGTTTGTAACCCAAGAATAACGACAGGCATTACAGAAGAGTTAATTTTCATTATCATTGGCTGCTGAGCCTCTCTAGGTAATTGATATTTAACTAACTCTATGAGATCTCTAGCATTAGCCGAAGCCTCACTAATGTCTGTACCCCAATTGAATTGTAAAGAAATAGTAGATACATTATCTTTTGAAAAACTTTGAATTTTTTTAATATTTTCTGTACTAGCTAAAACAATTTCAAGAGGATTAGTTACTTCCTTCTCTACTTGTTCTGCATTAGCACCTGGATATACTGTTATTACTGTCAAAGTAGGTAGCTCTATATCTGGAAATAAATCTCTCGGTAATCTAAATATAGCTAACAATCCAAAAAGTATTATAGCAGCATATACCATATAAATAGCTACTGGATTTTTTACTGATGCATCTGTAATTTTCATATATTTTACTAATTTAAATAGTTTATTGTATTACCTGTACTGTAGTGCCAACTTCTAAATTTTTTTTACTAGAAATGATAACTTTATCACCCTCATTCAATCCTCCTTCTAAAATTACATTTTCACCCAAATACTGTATAATATATACTTCTTTTTTTTCTATTTTATTTTGATTATTAACAATATAAACAAAGTAAAGATTACTCTCTGGTTCTTTGATAATAGCTTGTAAAGGAATGGAAATGACATCATTATTAATAATATCGATAAAAACTTTACCTGTCATACCAGGTTTATATTTCATTGACGTATTATTAATTTTAGCTCTAATAGTAGCTGTAGCTTTAGTAGAATTAAGTGTAGGACTGATGAAATCTATCACACCTGTCAATGTATCAGTATTATATGAATTTGCAATGAGTTTTATTTTAGAATTATTTTTTATATGAGGTAAATCTTTCTCACCGACTTCAAATTCGAAATATAAAGGATTTATTTTTACTAAATGTAGAATGCCTGTTGACAATGTTTGTCCTATGTCAATGGATGCTGAAAAAAAATAATTCTCTCCTTCATGAGCTAATAATTTATCGACGACACCATCAAAAGGAGCTTTAATTTCTGTATTTGATTTTAAAAGATTATATCTAGCCTCAGCAGCTTCATACTGTGCTGTAATGTGATCAAGGTCTTGCTGGCTAACAGATTGTTTTTCAGCTAGATTTTTTACTCTTTGATAATCTTTTTTCAGAGCCTCATATTCAGCTTGTGATTGTAAAAGCATTTCTGAAGACATCTGTACAAGAGTTTGACCTTGTTTAACAGCAGAACCTTCATCCACAAAAATCTTTTCTATTTTACCTGGTATAGTAGTGCCAAGAGTTGCTTCTTTAAACGGAATAAATTTACCCAAAAACACCAAAGTATTTGGAATGGTTTGTTTACTTACTATATAAACCTCTACTTTTGATATGGTATCGTTTTCAGAGGTATTAATAGCTTTATCTTTATTACTACAACTAGTAAGTAAAAAACTCGAAAAGATTGTTATAAATACAATTGTTTTTTTCATATTTTTTAAAAATTTAATTATTCTAAAATTCCATAAGCTTTTCTCAATTTAGCATAAAAGGCAAGTACCTCAGCATATGCTTCATAATAAGATGTCTTAGCCTCTAGCCACATAGTCTGAGCTTGCATTAGATCTGCTAATTTAATAACCCCTTCATGATATAGATCGGTTTGTAATCTTAGGTTTTCTGTAGCTAAATCAACATTTTTTTCAGTAACTTTTAACTGCATTAATTGTTCTTTTAGTTGATTAGTAGAATAATTAGCATCTATAGAAATTAGATTTTTTGCTTCATCCATTTGCATTTGTGCAATTTTATATTGAACTAGAGCAGCTTGGCGTTTATTATATTTTTCTAAAGCATGAAATATAGGCACTCTAATGGTAACTCCTAAAGTATAATCGTCTCCAAATTCTTTAGCTAAACCATTATAAGGATTAGGATTTACGAAAAAATAATTAGCAGTAAAACCTATTTGCGGTAACATATCAGCTTGTGTTACTCTCATCATGTTTTTATTAAATTCTACATTTTGTTCTAATAATTTAATTTCTGGCCTATTATTTATATCATTTTCACTATTAAGGAATAATTGTAAAACTTCTTGATCAAGTATTAATAAATCCTGAGGTATGAAATCTGTGTTGATTTCTCTACCCATTTTTTGATTAAGTAATTGCTTTTGCAAATTCAGTCCATTTAATGCTTTAAAAACATTAACCTCTGCTTCATTAATTTTTGTTTGTATCATTAAAAGTTGATTATTAGTAGCCATGCCCTCTTGAATATAATTTTTTACATCATTTTCTAATTGTTTCAATAAGTCCAAATAATTTAAAGCAAGTTTATATTTTTTTTCAGTTATCCATAGTTTATAATACATATCCTCTATTTCATACAGAAGAGATTGCTTATCTACATCTGTTTGATATTTTGCCATCATCACAGCATTAGAAGTCATTTTATTAGCGTAATAAATCTTGCCACCAGTAAAAATAGGTTGTAATAAAGAGAAATTAAAAATATAATTATCTTTAACGCCGAATTTAGCCTGATCTGCAGGTAACATGGCATAATTTCTAAAAATAGGATTACCTTCTGCATCAGTAAGTGGCTTGAGTGTACTAGGATCTATTGCAAAAGTTAATAAACTAATTAAAGGGTTTGTGAAACTGCTAGGATTCAATTGCATTGTCGACAAATCGATTGCTTGATAAGGTACTACAGGTAAAAATAAATCATTTTCGAACAATTGAAATTGATTGTTCAAACGTAGATATGTACCTGAAAAATTTATATTAGGGAAAAAATTAGCAAAAGTAGCTCTCTTATTATATATAGCCATATTAATATTTGCACTGTCAATTTGTAAATTTATATTTTGTTTTAAAGCAATTTGTTTACATTGCTCTAAACTTAATACTTCTTGAGCTGACAAGTACATTGATAATAATATCAATAAGATAAATACATTTATTCGCATAAATTTTTTGAACAAAAATATATATTTATTCTAAATTGAAAAAATATTTTTTAATAATTATTAAAAAATATAAAAAATTAATGAATGCAAAATGAATCAAACATTATTATAATTGCATACTATAGTTTATTTAATAAAAAAATTAGAACAAAATATATTTTGAATAAAACATTAACTTAGTTCAAAAAAAATTCATAGATTTTTTTATAATTAAATATTAGATTTCCTTAGATTTTATCTTGGTTAATAATCTTTAATATTTCTGTTTTTTTTAATAGATAATTTATTTGTCTTATTTTAGATTAATTTTTAATCAATTTTTCCCAAATAATTTCATCATTTAGATCAATAATTTTTATCAGATAAAGTCCATTATTTAGATTATGAATATTGATATTTTCTTGCTGATTAAATTCATATTTTTTACCCATTATGTCGTAAATTTCTATAAATTTAATTTGATTAAAATTTGAAATTGTAAATGAACTATTAGTAGGATTAGGATAAATAATGAATCTTTCTGAATTTGAGAAATCACAAATATTATTTGAATGTAATATCGGTAATGAAATACTAGATTTATGATCTGTTTCGTAATATACAACATTAGTAGCTATTATAGTATCTCCTGCGGTATACATTTGTTTACCATTATTAAGGTTATTATCATATTTGGGATAATTTGATGATGAAATATCTATTCTGATTTTATGTCCTGGTAAAAATGTATAAGCAGTATGAGGCAAATCAATATCAATTTTATAGATGACACCATTTATCATAGAAGCTGTATCACTTGTTTGGTAGCCATTTCTGAAACGCATCCTTTTAATTCCATCATTTATAAGTATTGACCTATTATCTGGATAAACATCACAGAATCTAATGGCAAAATCTGTATCTTTACAATCACTACTTACGAATAAGGTAATTTTTACTTTACCAAATACCCTAATAGGTTCATTAAGTGTAGAAGAAGTAAATATGAGTAAATCACTTCTAGATTCTACAACTTGTGATTGATCATAGGGACCTTGCAATAAATCTTGTCGTAATGTAGTACCACCATAAGTGGGTGATGGATCTGCTGGATTGTAAATAAAATATTCATTTTGATTTTGTACATCTGGAGGAATTGTTGAGAGATAATTATCACTGTTCAAAAACATTTGTAATGTATCAATATTGATAGCAGACAAACTAGTAGCTTGTTGCCATTGGTTATCACCTATTTGGTAATATTGTACTACAGGTTCATTATTCCATCCATTATTAATATTTTTAAGATAGAAATCAAAAAAACGTAAAGAAAGAGAATCATTCCAATTGCTTGCATTGTAAAAAAATAATTCTCCCTGTTGGTTAGACCCTACCTGTGATATTCCATGTCCACCATGTACCCACGGTCCTATTAATAGCTTATGTTGCGAAGCTGCTGGGGATTGTTGCTGCAAAGCATTAAAAAAACTAAGCAATTGATCTATTGTATGATCGTACCATCCACCAATCATAAAAAAAGGAACATTAATAGAAGAAGGATAAAAAGTACTATTTTCTACAAATTGCCATTGCAAATTATAAAAAGGATTGCTTAATAGCCAGGTAGAAAAACCAAAACCTAAATTATCTAATTGTTCCACATATTCTGTCCTATATACTCCACCAGGAAAATATTCTAGATATGTCATTTGTGGATTTGATACTAAAGGCACACAACAAATCAGATGTGGAGGTTGCTCTTTAGCAGTTTCGAATTGTATTTTGCCTAGAGCTGAAGGTCCATAAGTACCTATTTTCCCATTACTCCATGATTGCTGTGCTATCCATTCTACAATATCATAACCATCGAGACCTCTATTATAACCTAATACATTTGCAGATGAGCTACCATAGAACCCTCTCCAATCTGTAATAACAAAATTATATCCATAATCTTCTATATTTTGACCTACTAATGGTAGATTTAGTCTATAATATATCCTATTATATGGAGTTTGGATTAATATAGTTGGTCGTGGATTTATAGAATCTATAATATATATATCTGCTGCTATTTTTTTGCCATCACGCATAACTATAGAGTCTATAATTGGAGTATATATTTGTGCTATCAAAATATTTGATATACAAATAAAAATTAAAACTATTGATTTATACATAATTTTTAAAAATTTTTATATAAATTTTTAAAATTAATATTTTTTATATTAAAATGTAAATAAACTATCTCATTAAAATTTTTATTAAAAATAAAGATAATTATTTTATTAAAACAAAAAAATATTTACTTTTGCATAAAATATTATTTGTGCATAGTCAAGCTTTAGTAATTATACCGACATACAACGAAATAGAAAATATAGAGCTTATTATTAAAACTGTATTTTCATTACCAGAAGCTTTTGATATTTTAGTGGTAGATGATAATTCACCTGATGGCACAGCTGATATTGTAAAAAAAATGATTCCGCAATATCCAGATTCATTACATTTATTATTAAGAGAGCAAAAAGAAGGATTAGGTAAAGCATACATAGCAGGTTTCAAATGGGCTCTAGAGCAAGGTTACGATTATATTCTAGAAATGGATGCTGATTTTTCTCATAATCCTGCCGATTTAGTTAGACTATTAGCTACTTGTAGAGAAGAAGACTATGATTTATCTATTGGCTCTCGCTATATTTCAGGTATTACAGTGATGAATTGGCCACTATCTCGAGTACTTTTATCTTATTTCGCTTCTAAGTATGTAAATTTAATCACTGGCATGCCTATTAAAGATTCTACGGCTGGTTTTGTATGCTATAGAGCTAATTTTTTATCTTATATTAATTTAGATAAAATATCATTTGTAGGATATGCTTTTCAGATAGAAATGAAATATTATGCATATAAGCTTGGATTTAAAATCAAAGAAATACCAATAGTATTTTCTGAGCGTCTAAAAGGGCAATCTAAAATGAATAAAAAAATTGTTTTTGAGGCTATGTGGGGTGTCCTGCAACTACGTTTTCATAATACAAAAAAAATTGTAAAATCATAATGGACAATTATCATATTATAAATGTCCATATTATTAATGAAGGTCAAATATCTTGGGGCGAAGTATTCATTTCTAAAGGAATTATTGAAAAAATAAATTTTAATATTACCAGTAAAACACCAACAAATTATCAACAAATTGATGGCGATGGTAATTATTTAATTCCAGGGATTATTGATACGCATGTGCATTTTCGTGAACCAGGCTATAATGATAAAGCTAGCATTTATTCAGAGTCATTAGCAGCTCTCTATGGAGGTGTCACTTCATTTATAGATATGCCAAATACTCTGCCACCTACTACTGATAAAAGCCTTCTAGAGCAGAAATTAGATATTGCTAGTAAAGATTCTTTCATAAATTATGGCTTCTATCTGGCAGCTGTAGATGATAATTTCTCTGAAATACAAAAAATAGAACCTAGTGAGTTAGCTGGTATAAAAGTTTTTTGGGGCAATACTACTGGCAATCTGTCCCTCAAAAATCCAACTGTAATTAATCAAGTTTTTCAATTGCCATATTTGATAGCTGTACATGGCGAGGATAATACTACAATCAACTTAAATCAAGAGTTGTATTTAGATCTTTTTGATAACGATGTTTTTATTCATCCAATTATTAGAAATATAGATGCGTGCATCAATGCAGCCAAAGATATTTTATCTATTGCAAACAAATATAATACTCGTTTGCATTATTTACATATTTCTCACATAAATGAACTAAATTTCATTTATAATTTTAAAAATAAACTTTCTAATTTGTCAGTAGAAACTTGTCCACATTATCTATACTTCGATTTATCAGATTATACTACTTATGGCAATTTAATAAAAGTAAATCCATCAATAAAATCTACTCAAGAGCAACGAATGCAATTATTAAATTCTTTAGATTTGATTGATACTATTGGTAGTGATCATGCTCCACATTTGAAAAATGAAAAATTGAATTCTTATGAATTATCTCCATCTGGCATACCTTCTATTCAACATGAATTAGGTCTGATGTGGGCTCTGGTAGAAAAAAATTTTTTGTCTTTACCATATTTAATAAATAAAATGGCTCATAAACCAGCTCAAATATTTAAAATTGATAAAAGAGGTTTTATCCGTGAAGGATATTACGCAGATTTAGTTTTAGTAAAGAATAATGCTCATGAATTAATAACTAGTGATAAACTGAAATATAAATGTGAATGGAGCCCATACGAGAATTTTACAATTCCAATTACTATTGATAAAGTATGGATAAATGGACAAATGATGCTCGACAATAATTCAATAATTCCAAATAAATCTGCATTACCTCTACATTTTAATAATTCGAAATAATTTTTAATAATAGAAATATTTTAACTAATTTTGACATTTGATTAAAAATATAAAAGCTAAATAAATACTAATGAATTTAAATAATTGCTATAAAATATTAGGGATAGATCCAGGATCCAATATAACAGGTTACGCTATAATAGGAGTAGATAATTATAATCTATTTACTATAGACATGGGATGTATAAATGTAAAGAAAGTAAAAGATCATTTTGAGCGAATTAAAATAATACATAAAACAGTGAAAGAATTAATAAATTCTCACAAACCAAATGTATTGTCAATAGAAGGGCCTTATTATGGGCAAAATGTACAATCTATGCTAAAGCTAGGACGTGCACAAGGTGTAGTGATAGCTGCTGCATTAGAGTATGGCATTGATGTTTATGAGTATGCTCCTAGAAGAGTAAAAATTTCTGTAACAGGCAATGGTAGGGCATCTAAAGAACAAGTAGCAGGTATGATAAATAATATTCTTCAAATAAAAGATGATTCTTTACCTTTTGATGCTACAGATGCTGCAGCAATAGCTTTATGCCATTATTATTCTGATTATTCTAGTATAATACCTAAAGAAGATTTACATTTTAGAAAAAATAAATGGCTCCAATTTATCGAAGATAATCCTGATAGAATCATTAAAAAATAAAATAAAAAACAAATATTATGAAAGAAACAATTAAAAATTTAGTAAAAGCCTTTATAGGAGAAAGTCAAGCTAGAAATCGCTATACCTTTTATGCTAAAATAGCAAAAAATGAAGGTTATGAGCAAATAGCTGAAATATTTACTATGACGGCAGATAATGAACGTGAGCATGCTAGCTGGTTATTTAAACATATTAATGAACTAAAAAAGGAATCTACTGAAAATTTAGATGAAATTACTGTAGAAGCCGGTGCTCCAACTACATTAGGCACAACTGTAGATAATTTAAAAGCAGCAATAGCAGGCGAAACATATGAATTTACAAGTATGTATCCAGAATTTGCTGATGTTGCTGAGAAAGAAGGCTATACTGCTATAGCTAATAGATTGAGAGCTATTGCTGTGGCTGAGCAACACCACGCTGAACGTTATGATAAAATTCTAAAAGAGGTAGAAGCTGGTACATTCTTTAAAAAAGATCAACCAGTAGTATGGTTCTGCAGAGAATGCGGTTATGTTCATATCGGTACCGAACCACCTCAAGTATGCCCTGCATGTTCACATCCTCGTAGCTTCTATCAATTAAAAATAGAACAATATTAATTTTTTGGTTCTATAATGTTTTGAGTAGGTAAAGATTAAAAAAGAGTAATTTTATAAAAATGAATTAATATTGTGTTGTTAAATATTAACCACAAAGTTCTCAAAGAATGATAGAAATAATTGTCTGAACCAGAATTAGTGGGAATAAGGATTTTGGGATTTTGTTTTTCAGGGCTAAAGCCCACATCTTTTTCTATGTTCTACCTCGACCTAAAGGTCGAGGTTAATAATCTACTCTTTGCTATCTGACCTAAAGGTCAGGGTTAATAGTCTACTCTTTGTGACCTTTGTGTAATATCTTGGTGTCCTTTGTGGTAAAATAATTAACCTACAATAAACGTTATAGAACTGAAATATAGTTAATACCTTGAATGAACTAGTAATAATTTAGTTATTACTTAAACGCCTATTTCAATTAACTTATATCCCTGCCTTGGTAAACTTATTAATTCTAAATGTGAATCTTGTTTTATCCATTTCCTTACTTTAGCTATATATACGTCCAGAGTACGAGATTTGAAATAATCTACATCTCCATATAGGTGCATTAATAATTCATTTTTTGTAGTTATATTATTTATATTTTGGAATAATATTTTCAATATTTCTAATTCAATAGGTGATAGCTTGATTTCTTCTTTATTATTTAAAATTAAAACATTCCTATTAACATCTAATATAGAATTACCTGCTTCTAATTTTGTAATATTTGATTGAGGATAAACCCTATTGAGTAATACTTGCATACGAGCTAATAATATATCTACAGAGAATGGTTTAATCACATAATCATCAGCTCCCACCTCATAACCAGTTAATATATCCTCGTTTTGACTTTTTGCTGTAATAAAAATTATCGGTATTGATGGATTGATAGTCCTTATTTCTTTCACAAGAGTAATACCATCTTTTTTAGGCATCATTATATCTACGAGCATGAGATGATAAAAAGGATTATTTTTATATTTTTCTAATGCAATTTCTCCATTTTCGTACCAATCAACATCATAGCCTTTAGTTGTTAAAAAGCTTTTTAGCACATATGCGAAATGTTTATCATCTTCTACTAAAAAAATTTTATATTTCATAAATCATCATTTTTAATAGACAGAAAATATAAATCAAAAATTGTGCCCTTATCTATTTCGCTTGTTACTTCTATTTTGCCTTTATGAGCTTCTACTATTGCTTGCACATAGCTGAGACCCAATCCATAGCCTTTAGTATTATAAATATTTCCTGTAGATACTCTATAAAATCTATCAAAGATATGTTTGATATCTTTCTTTTTTATTCCTATGCCATTATCTGCAATTTCTACAATTAAACATTTAGTATTTTGTTGTTTTATTTTAATAGTAATTTCAGGATGATCTTTGGCATATTTGCACGCATTATCTATTAAATTATAAAATACTTGTCTCAAGTGCACTTCATCACCCATGATAATTGGATCTTCTATATCAAATTCTGTGTGTACAATTGCATTATAATCTTTTAAAAAAAGTTCTAGGTCATTTAACAAATTTGTTAAAAAATCATTTAAATTAATTTTAGTTAAATTTAATTGTATAGAAGTTTTATCTAATAGCGAAGTTTGAAGTATTTTCTCTATCAAAGTTTGCATTCGAGTATTTTCATCTTTAATAATTTTTATCATTCTACTAGCTTCATCTGGTGGTAAATTATTAATAGTTTCACAAGCAATGTCAATAGTCGCTATTGGTGTTTTCAGCTCATGTGTTACATTATTTATGAAATCTGTTTTCATTTCAGATAAACGCTTTTGTCTAATTAAATTATATATTATGAAAGTAAATGAACCTAAAACGCCTAATATTAGTAATATTGATAAAAATAGAAAATTACTTAATGTAGATAAAATATAGCTTGTTTTATTAGGAAAATATATAATCAAATATTCTGGAGGTGCAAATAAATCGCTTGGATACAATCGAAACATCATACCTTTTTGTAGTATTTTTTCGGCTGATATAGAGTCATTTTCTAGAAACATAGTTTTTCTATGGGGACTATAAATACCGAAATAGTATTTTATATTTATATTATTTTCTGCTAAAGAGCTGGCAATTAATGAATCTAATGCTTTAGCATTTATCCTTTGTTCTACGGGAATGAAATGTTTGATATTGAAAAAATCTTCCATCACATCACCTATGATGAAGCTACGTCTGAGAAACCTATCTACTGCTTGATAGACAGAATCTACTTTAAATGGCAAAATAATATTAGGTACTCTCACCCACCCTACCATACTATCTAATTGGTCTTTTACTATCTCATCTTTGCTAACTGGCAAATTAGATTTATTAGATAAATCCAATAATGTCGCACTATCTGCGTGTTGCTTTTCTATGTTTATGATGTGTGTATCTACTTTTTGGACAAGTTCACCATATTTATTTGTGTATATCTGCACTCTAATCCTTTCTCTACTTATATTAATCACACTGTCTGAGAGAGTAGTATCTAGACCAACATCTTTTAAAGATTTAAATAATTCTTTGTTTAACGAATCTATGGTTTGCATGACTCTAGCACCTTTATATTTACTTAATTTAGTTTCTAATAAATCTGCTATTTCTTGCTTTTCATATTGGTAAATCACTTTAGACATGCTCTCTTGGATAGTTTTATCGAAATTTGCTAGTGCTGCATTTATTGTTGATGTTATAAAATAATATTGTATCAATAATATACCAATGAATGATATACCTGATACTATAAAAATAGTTATTGTCCAACGTTTTTCTTTATTTTTAATTTTTTGTTTTAACATTTTTTAACATTATTTAACATTTATTAACTTAATATAATAAATTTTTTGTATTATTTTGTAATATAAATTTTTTATATCCATTTATAAAGACATAAATTAAATGTTTTTTAGGGTTTGACACAGCGACTCTCAATGAGAGTCGCTTTTTATTTTTGTAAAATTAATGATTTTTAACTGATTTGCAAAATAATTATTGTTATCTTAATAAACTTTTATAATTTTGTAATGTCTAATTAAAAGAAAATTAACAAAATGAAAAAAATAACATTAAGTTTATTAATTGTAATTTGTCAGTTATTTTTATTTGCTCAAGAATTTGACCCGAGGTTAGAGGATCATTTTGGCAAAGATAAATTGATTTATTGGCAAAAAAATTATCCAGATAGTCTAGGATATTACCAATTTGTAATAGATAATGCTGTATTGATAATGGATGAGAATGTTGCGAAACAAAGATTAGGTGGAGAGCAAGTAAGTGAAATAGAGATTCCAAATTTTGATGAAGCCATTAAAAATCATAAGCTAATAAATATTTTTTCTTTAGGTATAGAAATATTACCAGACATGAATCAATATTTTAAAATCAAAAATGAGCCATATTATTTATATGTAAAATCAAGCAAATATTTATGGAATAAATATCAAGCAGGTAAACATAACTAATACATTATGAAAAGATTGAAATTATCTATATTATTTTCATTAATAATATCCACTACAATAGCTTTTGGACAAAACCCAACCATTAATTTAAATGCTAGTACACATAATACTGAAATAGAAGCTTGTGGATATTGGTTTTATGATGATGGCGGGGAAAGTGGCAATTACTCTAATAATCAAGATAGATGGATAACTTTTTATTCTTCTAATGCTACATATTCTCACATAAAAATAGAATTCGCATCTATGGATTTAGGTGCTGGTGATACATTGATTATTTATGATGGTCCTAATACAAGCTCACCAGTATTAATAAGGTATTCTCAAGCTAATCCATTAACACCTGCTAATTCTGCTGTACAAGCAACTGTAAATAATGCAAGCGGCAGATTAACAGTTAGATTCAAAACTGATGCCACAGGGAATGCCGCTGGATGGAACTCTGCAATCGGATGTATCAAAATGTGTCAAAGAATTACACCAGTTCTCGATAGCATATTAACTGATCCCCTACCCACGACTGATTACTATATTAATTTATGTTCATATGATACTCTCACTTTAGCTGTTAAAACAGACAATTCTACCTTCCCAGATAATCATATCATTTATAATCAAACACCTGCAAATACTACTTTTGCATGGAGTATGGGTGATGGCAATACATTATATGGACCAGTTGTCAGCCATCATTATAATATACCATCAGGATATAACTTATCTCTTACTATTACAGACACTATGGGCTGCACAAATACTTTATCTTTTAGTTTTAGAGTGAGAATAAGTGATAATCCTATCACAGGTATTAATCCAGTGCCAGACATATGTGAAGGTGATTCAATAATATTAACTAGTGGAATTAATTCGGGGAATATCATTGTAGTAAATCCATTCAGTAATGTAATAACAGCTCAAGGTATTTATGATTCTGTTACTTTTATACCAGACGGTCCTAATTGTCCTGTTCAGTGTTATGGTACACCAGTTACTTTTAATCAATTCCCTAATGGAGCTACTGTACAACAAGCTAGTGACATAGAGTCTATATGTATATTTATGGAGCATTCTTATGCTGGTGATTTATCTTTTAAAATTATCTGTCCTAATGGGCAAAGTGTTATTTTAGATTCATACGATCAAAGTGGTGGTAATTATTTAGGACAAGCTTACGATTATTCATCAGGATGCGATCCTAATCATCCACAAAATGCTCCTGGCACACCTTGGCTCTATTGCTGGTCAGAGGTCTCTAATTATTCTTATCAAGGTACATTAAATGTAGTTGATAGGTTAGGACCCTCACCTATCCCTGCTACTGATACAATAAACCATACTAATTATTTGATACCAGAAAATCCTCTTAGTGGTCTAATAGGTTGCCCACTAAATGGCACATGGAACATAGAGATTTGTGATCTATGGGGTATCGATAATGGTTGGGTATTTGAGTGGATGCTCAGATTATCTAGTAATTCTGGAGTAGCTGGCTGGCAATATTCTGTTGAGGTAGACTCTCTCGACTGGGGCGGGCCTTATTTTTATTCTATCAATGATACTACTGTTCTATTCAAACCAGATAGTAGTGGCACATACAGTTTTTTAGTAACAGCTTATGACGAATATGGTTGCGTATATAGTTCTGATATGCCTGTTAATTTAAATGTAATACCAAATCCTACTGTTGATTTAGGTAACGACACTATATTATGTGACGGTACTATAATTACACTAACTCCAGGACCTGATTATGATGAATATTATTGGAGCAATTATTCTACTACTCCTAGCATAACTATTGATAGTGCTGGCATTTATTCTGTGACAGCTGTAAATTATAATAGCAGTGGATCAATATCATGCTCAAGTAGTGATACTATTGAAATAATGTATGTACCCAATGCTTATGTAGATTTAGGTCCAGATTTATGTGTTACAGAAGGTCCTGTGACATTAGATGCTTCTCAACCAGGATCTGGCTTTACTTATATCTGGTCTACTGGAGCAAATACTCCTTCTATTCAAGTAAATAATTTAGGAAATTATTGGGTTAATGTATATTATGGTGATTCAAATGCCTGCGGCGATGCAGATACTATTTATGTAAAATTATTACCTACACCTATAATAAATCTCCCAGAAGAGATTACAGCATGCCATACTGATGTTTTCGAATTATCAGTATTGCAACCTCACAATCCCAATTTATATACTTACAAATGGTCTATTGGGTTAAAAGAGCCCGTATATTATGTTTATCGTCCACCAGTAGGTATTTATAATATAGAAGTAATGGTAATAGGTTGCGACACTGCCACTGCTACTGTAAATATGACAATCGAAGATTGCACTGTTTATCCACTTGTTATAGTACCTACGGCTTTCACTCCATATAACTCTGATGGAGTCAATGATTATTTCCATATCATAGCTGATGGTATAAAAAAAGAAAACTTCTCATTTAGAATCCTTAATAAATGGGGAGAAACTATTTTCTATACTAATGATCCCAGTTTTAGATGGGATGGTAGATATAGAGGTGATATATGTCCCCAAGATGTTTATACTTATAAGATTAGCTATACTACAGAGAATAATATTACAAAAGATGAATATGGATATTTTATTTTACTACATTAAATTCCCATCTTATTTAGAATTTTTTTTAATTTATAACATTTTTAAAAAATTTTATATAAATTTGCATTAAATATTAAATAATATGAAAAAAATTCTTTTGATTTTAGTTATAAATATGATTGCACATGTATCATATTCTCAACAATTTGATTCTAGATTAGAGCAACATTTTGGCAAAGATAAATTAATATTTTGGCAAAAAAATTATCCAGATAGTCTAGGATATTACCAATTTGTAATAGATAATGCTGTATTGATAATGGATGAGAATGTTGCGAAACAAAGATTAGGTGGAGAGCAAGTAAGTGAAATAGAGATTCCAAATTTTGATGAAGCCATTAAAAATCATAAACTTCTAGATATTTTTTCACTCGGCATAGAGATAAAACCCGATACTTATCAATATATTAAAGTAAAAAATGAGCCATATTATTTATATGTAAAATCAAGCAATTATTTATGGAATAAATATCAAGCAGGAAAACAAAATTAAAACATTATGAAAAGATTGAAATTATTTATATTATTTTCATTAATAATATCGACGGCAATAGCTTTTGGACAAAACCCAACCATTAATTTAAATGCTAGTACACATAATACTGAAATAGAAGCTTGTGGATATTGGTTTTATGATGATGGAGGTTCTGGTGGCAACTACTCTAATAATCAAGATAGATGGATAACTTTTTATTCTACTGATCCCACATATAATCACATAAAAATAGAATTCGCATCTATGAGTTTAGCTGCTGGTGATACATTGATTATTTATGATGGACCTAATACTAGCTCACCAGTGTTAATTAAATATTCACAAGCTAATCCATTAACACCTGCAAACTCTGCTGTTCAAGCCACTATAAATAATCCTGGAGGCAGATTAACTGTTAGATTCAAGGCTGATGGAGCTGGTAATGCTGCTGGATGGAACTCTGCTATTGGATGTATTAAAATGTGCCAAAGAATCACACCAGTTCTAGATAGTATATTAACTAATCCACTACCTACACCTGATTATTATATTAATTTATGTGCATATGATACTCTCACTTTAGCTGTGAAAACTGACTCTTCCACCTTTCCAGATAATCACATCATTTATGACCAAACGCCAGCAAATACTACTTTTGCATGGAGTATGGGCGATGGTACTACATTATATGGACCGGTTGTTAGTCATCATTATAATATACCATCAGGATATAATTTATCACTTACTATTACAGATTCTGTCGGTTGCTCAAATACAATAGCTTTTGGATATAAGGTACGCATAAGTAATAATCCTATAACTGGTATAAATCCACTACCTGATTTATGTGAAGGTGATTCAGTAATAGTCACAGGTGGTATAGGAAGTGGTAATGTAGTTGAGTTATCTCCATTTAGTAATGTTATAACAGCACAGGGAGTATATGATGTCTTAACTTTTATACCAGATGGACCTAATTGTCCTACACAATGCTATGGCACACCAGTTACTTTTGATCAGTTCCCTCCAGGTGCTACAGTACAGCAAGCTAGTGATATAGAGTCTATATGTATATCTATGGAGCATTCTTATGCTGGTGATTTATCTTTTAAAATTATCTGTCCTAATGGGCAAAGTGTTATTTTAGATTCATACGATCAAAGTGGTGGTAATTATTTAGGACAAGCTTACGATTATTCATCAGGCTGCGATCCCAATAATCCACAAAATGCTCCTGGCACACCTTGGCTCTATTGCTGGTCAGAGGTCTCTAATTATTCTTATCAAGGTACATTAAATGTAGTTGATGGGTTAGGACCCTCACCTATCCCTGCTACTGATACAATAAACCATACTAATTATTTGATACCAGAAAATCCTCTTAGTGGTCTAATAGGTTGCCCACTAAATGGTACTTGGAGCATAGAGATTTGTGATTTATGGGCAGCGGATAATGGTTGGGTCTTTGAGTGGATGCTAACTTTGTCTAGTAATTCTGGTGTAGCTGGCTGGCAATATTCTGTGGATATTGATTCTATTGATTGGGATGGACAAAGTTTCTACCCCATTAATGATAGCACTGCTTTTTTTAAACCTGATACTGGTGGAGTTTATAACACATATATTACTGTCTATGATGAATATGGATGTGCTTATACTTCTTCATATCCACTTACTATTGACGTTATCGAAAATCCAGTAATTGATTTAGGAGAAGATACATCAATTTGCGAAGGTATGCCTTTAATTTTGAATGCTGGTGGTGGCTATGATGAATATTTATGGAATAATAATACGACTGATTCTTTATTGTTTGTAGAAATGAGTGGCCTGTATTCAGTTACAGCGACAAATTATAATATTGATCATACATTAGGCTGCTCTGGCAGTGATACTATGATAGTAAGCTTTATACCTAATGCAATGGTAGATTTAGGGCCAGATCAATGTGTAACAGAAGGTCCAGTGACTCTAGATGCTACATATGCATCTGATTTTTCATATCAATGGTCAACAGGAGAAAATACCCCAGTAATAAATTTAACTCAACCTGGTGTTTATGATGTCAGTGTAAATGTTTTTTATGATACTCCAGATATGTGTTCAGCTCAAGATACAGTACATATAAGAATCATACCAGAACCGATCCCTCCATTACCTGATACATTATTTATGTGTGCTCATCAAGCTAGAATTTTAACTGCCGAACAACCCAATTATAATAATTTATATAATTTCATTTGGTCAACTGGTAACACATCTACAATGCAAACACTATCTAATATGTCTCCAGGTGTATACATGATACAAGTAAAAATTATTGGTTGCGACACCCTAACTGATAGTACAAAAGTAACTGTAGAAGCTTGTGATATAACTATTCCAAATGTAATTACACCTAATGGTGATGGCATTAATGATCAATTTCAAATTGGTAATTTAGAATATTACCCAAATAGTGAAATTAAGATTTATAATCGATGGGGAAAGAAAATCTATGAAAGTGAAAATTATCAAGGTGATTGGGATGGCGATAATCACCCCGAAGGAACTTATTTCTACATTCTAAGGCTAAATTATGGGAATGGTACTCTTAGGGAATTTCATGGAACAATTACTATACTGTACTGAAAAATTGATTTTCTATGATAAAATAAAATATTTATCCCCGAGGCAACAAAATGTTGCCTCTTTTTATTTTATTTTTACATCATTTTTATAATAATTTTTTTCGATAGTATCTCCATCAATAGACAAAACAATTTCAATACCATTTTTTTGATTATTCTCAAAGTAAGTAATAGATTGTATATTATCAGAATAAGGATAAAAAGTCGTGAGCACTCCATTTCCATTATCAAACTGACCGATACCTACTGGAAATCCATTTTCATTATAATAATGCCATTCACCATCAAACTTCCCCTTTTTATAATATCCTTCTTTTTTCACCATATTATTAGAATAGTATTCTCTATATATACCATTCAAAGTATCATTCTCATATGTTAATTCTTCTATTATATTACCCAACATGTCATAATAAATAGCTGTACCATTTTTTTTATTATTTTCATATTTAATAATAGATTTTATACTACCATTAGGATAATATTCTTTATAATCGCCATTTAGCATGTTTTGAGAGTAATTCATTTCGGCAAGTTTATTCCCCGCTTTATCATATCGATATGCTACACCATGCTTTAATCCTTTCCTTATAGAATATTCAGCTGCTAAAGATCCATCAGGATAATACAATTTTTCTACTCGCTGACAACTAGATAAAAGTATCAAACTAAAAAATAAGGGAAATAAATTTATTTTCATAATAATTTTCATTTTATTTTTCAAATTTAAGAAATTTTTTATAATGTATCATCCCCAGAATTAATAAACTTTTGATAGTTCAAAGAGTTTGATGGTTATTGAGAATTTTTTTAATTATATGAAATTATTGCCTACATATTTTTCTGGAAGAACTGTTTAAGAAATCGTAAATTCAAGTAATTAATGCAACTTTTTCAATGGAAATAAAAAGTTAAGGAAAATTATTTTTCAAGACAAAGGGTAAAAAGAGCTTTTTCCCTTTGCCTTGATGGAATAAATGCTTTACTTTGGTCTTTTCCCCTTAAAAAAGTTAGAAAGATGAAACATTTGACCGTAAAACAATGATACAAAATTAGGCAATGTTACAACAAGGATTGAAACAAAAAGATATAGCGTTAACTATCGGGAAAGATAAATCGGCTGTATTATGTGAATTGCGTAGCAAGTTTGATTATTGTAGTAAATATAAAATTATAAAAATTTTATACTTACTATAATAAATTTAATATTTATGTTAAATTTTTCATGTTAAATATTTTTATTAATTTTGTAAAAAATAAAAATTATGGAATATTCAATTGAAAGCATAGAAAAAATGCTGGCTCTGACCAAGGAGGGCAAACGTGAATTCTTAGATAATCTCTATGAATTTCTCAATGAGAATAGATTGACAGCTCTAGACTATCAGAGAATAAAGATTTTATCAACTGCACCTATTTGTCCTAGATGTGATTGCGAATATGTAACTAAAGCTGGTGTGAGTGATGGCAGACAAGTCTATAAATGCAAAAAATGTGGTTATAGATTTAGAGAAACTGCAAAATCACTTGTCTATTATTCTCATAAATACTACCTTTTAATGGATTATATAAAATGCATGTTAGAAGGTAAAAGCCTCAGAGCTTGTGCTAGAGAAGTTGGCATTAGTTTACCAACAAGTTTCAAGTGGAGACATAAGATTCTATCTGCTATTCAAGGATTAGAGAGTGGAATTAATTTTTCTGGAATAACAGAAATTGACGAGTTATTAATGCAATATTCAGAAAAAGGACGTAAATATAAAACTCTAGAAGAAAAAGAGCAAGCTATGAATACTGTCCATCCCAATGTTGCTGTATTGGTAATGACAGATAGAGAAGGTAATTTGCTTTTCAAACACATTGGAGAAAATAAAGTTCAAAATAGTCAGATAAAAGAAGAATTGAACCGAAGAGTATCAGAGAAAAATTTGATATGTTTTAAACCAAACGAAAAGTTCCAGCAAGCAGTGAAAGAATCACCAAGCAAAAAGGTATTAGTTAAATCACCAACCGAAAAGATATTAGTTCGACGTAAAACAAAAGGATTGGCAATTTATAGCGTAAACATAGTAGAGAAAAAAATAACTAATTTTTTGGTTTGGATGATGAGATTCAGAGGAGTAGCTACAAAGTATTTACAGAACTACCTTATGTGGTTTGTAGTAATGAATAAGTATTTGAAAGCCAACGTAGAATCAGATATTGGACGACTATTAAACTTGTCATCTCACGATAGATGGGCATGGGAGCGGTATTTTAGATTGATGAAGTTGAAATATTAAATATCATGTAAAGTTTAACAAAAATTGTTTATCATCTCTCATAGTTTAAAAAATTTAAAATTAAATTTTTTAAACTATCATTTTGTTAATAACTTTCCTAAAAGTCCAGAAAAATTAACCTTAAAACTATATATTACGCTACATCAATACTACATATACTAAAATTGCTTTATAACACAGATCTTCCCCAGAATTAATAAACTTTTAATAGCTCAATAGCCACATGGTTATTGAGAAAATTCTATTTTTTAATTATTTGAACTTATTGCCTCAATATATTTACTTTTAATTTTCTGTATGAACATATATAATACTAGCACTCATTATTGCATTTATTATTTTGATTAATTAGTTAAATTTGCTCATTTCTCCACGTAATGGAGTTTGTAGTAATTCCTTAATTTTGTTTTTATCTTTGATATTACCTAATAAAAACATTGATTTAGTAATAGCAGACTCAGTAGTAATATCATTACCAGAAATGACTCCGATATTTTCCAAACTAAGAGAGGTTTCGTATCTGCCCAGCTCTACCCTACCCGCTTTGCATTGCGTAATATTTAGAATTATTTTACCATTTTCTATTGCAGTTTTTATAGTTTGTAAAAAATCAGCATAGGTTGGTGCATTCCCTGATCCGAAAGTTTCTAAAATAATAATCTGTAAATCATTATCACACAATATATCACTCATATTTTTTATAGGCATGCCTGGATAAATTTTTACTAAACCCACAGAATTATCAAAATTTTTATAAACCTTTAGTTGTTTATTATTAGGTTTATTGATATATTCTGGATAATACCTGATATGTACTCCTACTTGAGCCAAAACAGGATAATTACCACTATAGAAAGCATCGAAATTTTCGGCATTAAACTTTGATGTTCTATTACCTCTAAATAGTTTATTCTCGAAATAAATGGCCACCTCAGGAACTATGGGTTTATCATTCTCATATGCAGAAGCTATCTCTAAAGAAGCTATCAGGTTTTCTCTGCCATCAGTCCTTATCATATCCAAAGGCAATTGAGAGCCCGTCATAATAATTGGTTTATTGAGATTCTCTAATAAAAAACTGAGAGCAGATGCAGTGTAAGCCATAGTATCTGTGCCATGCAAGATGACAAAACCATCAAATAAATTATAATTTTTTTCAATAATTTCAGCTAATTCTATCCAGTGTTTTGGCAAAATATTAGAAGAGTCTATTGGCGTTTCAAATGAAACATGTGCAATATCTATGGGCATACGATCTAAATAAGAAATATATTTATTTAACTGATCAAAATTAATAGGTACTAAGGTTTTTAACTTTTGATCATATACCATTCCTATAGTACCTCCTGTATATATTAATAATACTTTTCTTTTATTATCCATAATTTAATGATTTTTTTACAAAGAAAATAATTTTTTAGCATTTGCTGTAGTTTTAGCAGATACTATATCTATATTCACATTTAATATATCTGCAATTTTATTAGCTATAATAGGAATATATGAGCTTTCATTCCTTTTTCCTCTATATGGAACAGGAGTCAAATATGGTGCATCAGTTTCTAAAACCAAATTTTCTAAACCAATTTTTTTAATAGTTTCAGATAATTTACTATTTTTAAAAGTTATCACACCACCTATTCCTAGATAAAACCCTCGTTCAACTATTTGTATTGCTTCATCAATAGAGCCAGTGAAGCAATGGAAAACTCCTCTCAATTCTTCTGAGAAATCATCTAAAATTTCCATTATTTCCTTTAATGAATTACGTTGATGAATACATACAGGCAAATTATAATCTATAGACCATTGCAATTGTTGCTGTAAAACTATTTTTTGCTCTATTAGAAAAGTGTTATCCCAATATAAATCTATTCCTATCTCACCTATTCCCACATAAGATTTATGATTATGTTTTAATTCATTTTCTATAAAATTTAACTCCTCACAATAATTTTTATTCACACTCTCTGGATGAAGTCCTATCATCATACGTTGTAACTCTGCATTTAAATTATAGCATTGCCACATAGCATCATAGCTTTTACTATCAATAGCAGGTAAAATAATTGTATTTACACTATTTTTAATAGCTCTATCTAACACTTCTGATCTATCATTATCGAAATCTTCTAAATAAATATGAGAATGTGTATCAATATATTCTATAACTTCTCCCATAAATAATGATATATTTTATTATCTGAATATAATTGTAAAATATAAATACCAGTTTGTAATTCGCTTATTGGTATTACAATATTATCATTTACTTGAGTCATCTGTGCATTAATTTTATTACCTAATAAATCAAAAATTGCAATGTCATTAATATTATTATCAAATTGAATATAAATAAAATCAGTTGCTGGATTAGGATAAATATTTATTTGTGAATCAAACTCATTTATATTATTTGGATTAATATAAACAAAACCGTCACTAAATGTATTAATATATAAACCAGCATTATTAATGGATTTGACTGTCAGATAATAATAATTATTATTTAATAAACTAGTAGGATTTAAGGAATAGAAATTATTTGTCCCCACATTGGTCCAAGGTAAAATATTATCATAACCGGGCATAGTACCTATGCAAACTTCATAATTTCTTATGCCACTATTTGGGTCATAGGCTTGTCCCCATTGTGCAGACATTGGTAGCATAAAAATCGTATCATAATCTTGTCCTATCCCATCCCATACAAATGAAGGAGGAATAGGACTGGAGTAATCTACAAAAACATCTAGCATAGCCAAATTAGATAGATTATCTGCATTATCTTGTATGATACTTTTTATTTTACCTGCTGGTGTAGAGGGATTAATGCTTTCATATCTCAAATCTTTTGTGATACTATTACCTACTCTGATAATATAAGTAGTATTAGGATAACGAGATCTATATACTTTTATTTGGTTAAATTGTGCACTACAATTGCCAGTCCTAAAAGACACAAAACGACCATTATTATTATAAGGTTGGCTATCTACCCATTTCCCTTTTAATAAATTATTTACATAAACCCATATACCACCATCTATTCTGTCATATATCACTTTTATATTGTACCATTGGTTTAAATTTATTGCACAAGGGACCTCATAAGTTTTTGTAAAAGTATTATTAGTTACTTTATAAAATTCGAGTTTACCGGTTTCTAACCTAAACCAAATAAAATATCCATTTCCTCTATTTTCTGATATTGAATCAGAAGAGAAAAAGTGAAGCCCAAAACGTTTATTTGTTACTGTATTTCCCAGTATTTTAGCTTCAAATTCATATAGATATCTATTAGATAATTCTTGATTTAAAAATGTATTAATATGTGTATTATTATTGGTAGAATCTGTCTGTATTAAATAGCCATTTTGCTGTATCCAGATGCCAGAGACTATATTCCATCGATTGTTTATAGACGGAGCATCAAAATTATCTGCCAAAAAGCCCAAATTCTCATTGGCTCCCCAATCTATGCCATCATATTCTATCACTTGGCAATAAGCTTTTTGTATACCACTCATATCATCTGAATCATGAAAGGTAACTATGAAATCTTGTGTTTGCCAATTAGCTATAGAATCTATAAAAGTGATCGGTATTACAGTGTCACTAGGAGCTTGTTCACATTGATAAACTAGAGAAAAACCTTGACTATTAGTTGATGCATTAGAATGAAATTTTAATGTGAATGCTCCAGAGTTAGCCACTAAAGTACCTGGATTATTAGATCCAGTAAAAGTTCCTATCAATGGTGCAGCAGTAGAGCTACCATTATATAACGATAGATTATCATTGCTATTTTCTAAATTAAATTGATTAAAATTAATAGTTATAGACTGACTATTGGGAGGTGCAATAGTATATGTATAATCTTCATTATCATAATAATTTCTAAGGGGACCTCCCATATCGAATAAACTATCAATGCATGGATTCACAGAACAAGTAGTAAAATGTTCTCTTATATTATCCCAATAATCTGTATATCCATCATCATTACCTAATGCCCATATACCCATACCAGCTAGATTTCTTTGATTTATCAAATCCATACGTCGTCCCATACTGTATTTATCATCTATGAAGCATTGACGCCATTCTGTCCCATTATGAAAAATATAAGCAGGCGTAAAGGATGCTCTGTCCCATACTCTATTTGCCTGCGTATAATAACCAGTAGAGTTATCTCTAACAAACTTATAGGTACGTGAAACACAATTAGGTGGATTATTAACAGATGAAGGAATAGCATTAGATACCGTACCATATTCTCTACCATAATAAGGCAATGCAAGAATTAATTTATTTGCTGGGCATCCCTTATTTAAATAATAATTGACTGATTTAGCAAGAGTATAATTATATGAAGTTACGAAGTTGTATAAAGGATCCGTCGGACCTGCTGTAGTGCTACCACTATAATAATAATCATAGCCCATAATTATAAAATAATCTACTTTATTTTTCATAGCGTTAATATCAAATATATCACTCCACTCTACCGCATTAATAGCTATAGTAACCTCAGAACCTGGTATACGTGTATGAAAAGTATCTGCTAGCTCATTCATAAAATTAGCAAATGCAGTTTTGTGTGTAGAGTTCATACCCTCAAAATCTATATTTACGCCATGTGCCCCTCTATTTATTACAAGTGTTACTATCTGATGCATAAAATTTCTTTGAGCATTGATATTGTTAAAAAAAGTAGTATGATTACTAAATAGAGTAGCACATAAGTGGACTTTAACACCGGCATTAATAGCATCTGTAACAGATTGTATAGTGCTAAAACTGTGTGTAGATATAGCATTACCTGTATTAGCATCTACTTCATATGCGAAATAAGCAAAATGACTTAAAAGATCCCAATCATAATTTGCTTGTAAACCATTATTCCAATATGGATGCCATCCATAAACAACTTTTGTTAATGAACAATTACTCTTTGGTGTGCGCTGTATATCAGCTCTATGAATAGAATTGTATTCTTGATAATCCTCAGCAGATAAACCAGTAGATTTATAATAATTTAGCTCTTCCTCGTGAATGGCTGGCTGGCTGAATGATTCATTATTAATAGTAGATATCAAAATAATACCTAAAATAGATAGAATATATTTTTTCATATAATCAAAAAATTATTTACAAATATAAATGATAATTTTCAATTCACATTAAATATTTAGGGAAAGGTATCACTTCAGTCTAAGATATATTATATAATGGCATATCGAGATCAATAAAAAAAGCGTAAATATAAATATTTACGCTTTTTATAAAAGTATAAAATGGAATAATTATAAATTATTCTTTATTTTCATTTTCTACATTTTCATTTTCTACATCAGGTGTAGAAGCAGGTTCAGCATTTATATCAGTTTGATCTGTATCTATATCTTTAGATTCAGTATCAGTAGGAGTAGATTTTTTAGTTCTACCACGACCACGTCTAGTTTTAGGTTTAGCAGCAGCTTTAGAAGCTTTAGATTGAGTATATTCTTCGTTAAAATCAACTAATTCTATCATACACATGTGAGCTGCATCTCCAATACGATATCCAGTTTTTAGGATACGAGTATATCCTCCAGGTCTATTTACTACTTTGGGAGCTATCTCATCGAATAATATTTTCACTGCTTCTTTGTTTTGTAATTTAGCGAAAGCTAATCTTCTATTAGCAGTATTATCATTTTTTGTGAGAGTAATTATAGGTTCTATAAATTTTCGTAATTCTTTTGCTTTAGGAACGGTAGTATTTATTCTTTTATGTTTTATCAATGCGATTGATAAATTCTTTAATAACGCCTTACGATGAGCAGTGGTACGTCCTAAATGATTAACTTTATTTCTATGTCTCATAACTTTATTCTTTATCTATATTATACTTAGAAACATTCATACCAAAATAGAGATTTTTAGATTTTACTAATTCTTCGACTTCGGAGAGTGATTTTTTACCAAAATTTCTAAATTTTAGCAAATCATTTTTAGTATAACTAACTAATTGGCCTAATGTTTCAATATCAGCTGTTTTCAAACAATTAATAGCTCGTACGCTAAGGTCTAAATCTGAGAGTTTTGTTTGCAAAAGTTTTCGCATTTGCTCGTAGTTATCATCAATTTTATCATCTATAGTCTCTTCCACTATTTCAATACTACTTTGCAGAGTATATTTTTTTTCTAAGAACACTTCAAGATGTTGCATTAGAATATTAGCGGAGTCATTAATTGCTGTATAAGGGGTTAAAGTACCATCAGTAATAATCTCTAAGATTAATTTTTCATAATCAGTTTTTTGACCTACTCGAAAATTTTCTATAGAGTAAGAAACATTTTTTATAGGAGTAAATACTGCATCTAGAGTGATAGTACCTAATGGAGCGTCATGATCTTTTAGTTCTTCTGCGAGAACATAGCCGCGACCTTTTTGAATTTTAAGATCAATATTAAGTTTTACAGTTGGTTCAAGAGTACAAATATGTAAATCAGGATTTATAACAGTAAAATTAGTCAAATATTTATTTATATCACCAGCTTTAAATTCTGTTTGGCCAGTAATAATAATATTTATATTTTCAGAATCTACATTCTCAAAATTTGGTTTTAATCTTACTTGTTTTAAATTCAAACCAATAAAAATAACATCTTCTAAAACTCCATCAATAGAAGTATATTCATGAGGAACCTCATTAATACGAAATTGAGTTATTGCATAACCTTCTAGAGAGGACAAAAGTACTCTTCTGAGAGCATTACCAATAGTAATGCCATAACCTGGTTCTAATGGTTGTAATTCAAATACACCATGAGTTTCTGTATTTTCGGTTATGATAACTTGATCAGGTTTTTGGAAATCCAATATTGCCATAATATTATTTTACTTACTATATAATTCTACGATTAACTGTTCATTAATATTTTCAGGAATTTCAGCACGAACAGGATATTGCAAAAAAGTACCTTCCATATTAGCTTGATCCCATTGCAGCCATGAATATTTATCTACTCTAGCAGCTAATGATTCCTGAATAACGAATAAGGATTTAGATTTTTCTCTAACGCCAACGACATCACCTGGTCTTATCATAAATGATGGAACATTAACAACCTTTCCATTAACAGTAATATGTTTATGAGATACTAATTGTCTAGCTGCTGTGCGTGTTTTTGCTATACCTAATCTATAAACGACATTATCTAGGCGCGATTCTAATATTTGCATCAAATTCTCACCGGTGATACCACCTTTAGATATAGCTAATTGATAAAATCTTCTAAATTGAGTTTCTTGAACTCCATAGGTATATTTTGCTTTTTGTTTTTCTAGTAGCTGCATTCTATACTCGCTAGGTTTTCTTCTTTTTCTAGCTAAGCCATGCAGACCAGGAGGATAATTCTTTCTTTCATAATTTTTATCATATCCATATACTGGAGATCCTAAGGAACGAGCTATTTTAGTTTTTGGACCTATATATCTTGCCATAATTTTTATTTTTAACTTTTTTTTAATTTTATATATTAAACTTTACGACGTTTAGGTGGTCTGCATCCATTATGAGGTACTGGCGTAATATCATAAATAGTAATAACTTCGATGCCAGCATTATGAATAGTACGAATTGCACTTTCACGACCTGATCCTGGTCCTTTTACATAAACTTTTACTTTTTTTAGTCCAGCATCTAAAGCCACTTTAGCAGCATCTTCTGCTGCTACTTGTGCTGCATAAGGTGTATTCTTTTTACTACCTCTGAAACCCATTTTCCCGGCTGATGACCATGAAATGACATCACCTTTTTCATTAGTTAAGGTAACTATCACATTATTAAACGTTGCTTGTATATATGCACAACCGAAGGGTTCAACTTTAACAACTCTTTTTTTTGTAGTTGTTCTTGAGCGTGTTTTAGCCATAATAATTCTTTATTTAATTTTTAACCTTTAGGTGCTTTTTTCTTTCCTGCAACGGTCTTTTTTCTACCTTTGCGGGTACGTGCATTTGTGCGGGTACGTTGTCCACGTACAGGTAATCCACGACGATGACGTAAACCTCTATAACAGCCTATATCTATTAGGCGTTTAATATTCATTTGTACTTCTGAACGTAAAGCTCCTTCAGTCTTTATCTCATCATTAATGATTTGACGAATTCTGCTTATCTCATCATCAGTCCAATCTTTCACTTTTTTATCAAAGTCTACGTTCGCCTTGCTTAACACATAACGAGCTGTGCTCCTACCTATTCCGTAGATATAAGTAAGGGCTATCTCACCATGTTTGTTATTAGGTAAATCTACTCCAACGATTCTTGCCATATTTTCGTTTATCTTTTATTAATTTTTTTCATTTAAATATTTTCTTATCCTTGTCTCTGTTTATATTTAGGATTTTTTTTATTTATTATATACACTCTGCCTTTTCTTCTAACAATTTTGTCATCACGTGTACGTTTTTTCACTGAAGCTCTTACTTTCATAATATTCTTATTTTTTTAATATCTATAAACTATTCTTCCTCTTGTAAGGTCATATGGAGACATCTCAACTCGTACCTTATCACCTGGTAAAATACGTATATAATGCATCCTCATCTTGCCACTAATATGAGCTAAAATAACATGACCATTATCTAATTCTACCCTAAACATAGCATTACCTAAGGTTTCCTTCACAATTCCATCTTTCTCTATTACATTTTGTTTTGGCATATTTAATTAACCTTCCATTTTTCGTCAATATAATTATAAGTTGACAAAATTACAGATTCTTTTTGATTTATCCAAATCATATGTTCGAAATGAGCAGCTGGTTTATGATCTTTAGTACGTACAGTCCATCCATCACTTTCATCAAAAACTACATCTTTTTTACCCATATTAATCATTGGTTCAATACAAATAACCATGCCATCTTCTAACAAATGTCCTTTGCCTTTTTTACCATAATTAGGTACTTGTGGATATTCATGCATTGCTTTACCTATACCATGTCCTACCAACTCACGCACTACAGAAAAGCCATTTCTCTCTACATAAAGCTGTATAGCAAAACCTATATCACCAGTTTTATTTCCCGCAATCGCTTGTTCTATACCTTTATATAATGACTCTAAGGTAACTTTAACTAATTTTCTAACTTTTTCATCTACTGGTTCTATAATAAATGTATAAGCATAATCACCGCAATAACCATTTAAAAATGCTCCACAATCTACAGACACTATATCACCTTCTTTAATAACTTGGGTTTGAGGTATTCCATGCACAACAACATCGTTAATTGAAATGCAAAGAGTAGCAGGATATCCATTATAATTTTTAAAAGAGGGAGTGCCACCATTATCTCTGATATATTCCTCAGCAATATGGTCTAAATCTTTAGCTAATACACCTGGCTTTAAAGCTTTGGATACTTCTCCTAAGGTTCTTCCTACCAAGTCTGCACTTTTTTTCATTAACTCCAACTCTTCTAAATCTTTAATTATCATTATTATGCACCTCCATAAATAGATCTACCCTTTAGTTTACCTTTTTTCATAAAACCATCATAATGTCTCATCAATAAATGGCTCTCAATTTGCTGCAATGTATCCAATACTACACCTACCATAATTAATAAAGAGGTACCACCATAAAATTGTGCAAATTGTGATGTAATACCAAAATTACTAACTATTGCAGGTAAAATAGCAATTGTAGCTAAAAAAATAGAACCTGGCAAAGTAATACGAGACATAACAGTATCAATATATTCTGCTGTTTTTTTCCCTGGTTTGATGCCTGGAATGAAACCATTATTTTTCTTAAGTTCATCAGCGATTTGTTGTGGATTAAAAGTAATAGCAGTATAGAAATAAGTAAATATTATTATCAACACTGCAAAAGTAAGATTATACCAAAATCCATTAAAATTTGAAAAAGCAGTTACAAACCAACCACCACTCTCATAATTAGCAAAACCTGCGATAGTGATAGGTAGGAACATAATAGCCTGAGCAAAAATTATTGGCATTACACCAGCAGCATTTACTTTTAATGGTAAATATTGTCTTACACCACCATATTGTTTATTGCCCACCACTCTTTTAGCATATTGTACTGGTATTTTTCTTGTACCTTGAATGAGCAAAATAGTAAATAATATTACAGCTATTAAAACAATAATTTCTATAATCAAAGCAAATATACCGCCAGCATTTACAGACATACGAGAAGTAAATTCTGCTGCAATTGATAAAGGAAGTCTAGCGATGATACCTATCATAATTATCAGCGATATACCATTTCCAATGCCTTTATCAGTAATTTTTTCTCCTAACCACATTACAAATAAAGTACCAGCCGTTAGCAGTACAGTAGCAGCAAATCTAAAAATAAATGGTATGCCAGCACCAGTGAAAGGATAAATAGCCTGAGGTGGTAATTGTGCAGCCAAATAGGTTATATATCCTTGTGCTTGTGCTATTGTTACTAAAATAGTTAGATAACGTGTTATCTGATTTAATCTACGTCTCCCACTTTCACCTTCTTTTTGCATACGTTGAAAAGAAGGAATAACGACGGTTAATAATTGAATAATAATAGAAGCAGATATATAAGGCATAATACCTAATGCTAAAATGGAAGCATTAGAGAATGCACCACCAGCGAACATATTAATCATTCCTAATAAACCACCTTGACCTTGGCTAGCAAAACTACTACCTTTTATAAGACTAGCATTAATACCTGGTAAAACTATATGAGTACCGAAACGGTATATCAATAGTAATAATAATGTATAGAGGATACGTTTTCGTAAATCTTCAATTTTAAAAATATTTCTAAATGTTTGTATAATGTTGCTCATTAATCTAAAATTTTTACATTACCACCTATTTTTTCGATTTCTTCAATAGCTTTTTTTGAAAAAGCATGAGCAGAAATTTCTACAGATTTTTTCAGCTCACCACGAGCTAAAATTTTAACTTTAGCATTTTTGCTAATAAATCCATTTTCATACAATATATCAGGATTAATAGCATTTAGATTTAATTTGTCAACTATATATTGAATAGTATCTAAATTAATAGGTTGATATATTTCTTTAAAAATATTTTTAAAACCAAACTTAGGAGCTCTACGGTGCAGAGGCATTTGACCACCTTCGAAGCCGAATTTACGGGTATAGCCATTACGAGATTGTTGGCCTTTAGTACCACGACCTGCGGTACCGCCTTTTTTAGAGCCTTCACCACGGCCTAGCCTAGTATTTGATTTTACAGAGCCTTTTGCTGGTTTTAAACTACTTAAATCCATAATTTTTAAATTTTAAATATCTTCTACTTTAACTAAATGTTCGATTTTTTTTATCATACCACGTATACTTGGGGTGTCATCAAAAATTCTAC
>Ga0209537_1000160_pt1 | contig 77231 bp, 74 predicted proteins | sample BioPla4DNA1_FD_187698 | JGI IMG/M metagenome (GOLD analysis project Ga0209537, IMG submission 187698) | Biogas fermentation microbial communities from Germany - Plant 4 DNA1 (SPAdes) (version 2) | ecosystem: Engineered > Bioreactor > Anaerobic > Digestate | place: Bielefeld, North... | reverse complement strand
CGTAGGCAACTGAATAGCCTTCTCTGTGTGATCGGTCTGTGATAATGTCACCCTATAAGCGGCCTGAGAAAATGTCACCATGATAATAGGAAGGGGTGTCATTTGTCAAGGCGACCTGCTGAGGTCGCCGTCCCCGAGTGCAACATCGGCTACCCCTTATGCCCGCGGTTTGCAGAGAATCTCATGAACCTTCAAGTCGAACACATTATGCGAATGCTCCGGGACTATTACAGCTGCTGTGTCTGCACCTGAACGGCTGCCTCCCACCGCTATGATTGGCTTTCCGTACGGCACTAAGCCGGCATCCAAGGCCATAATAGAAATCTCTACACATACTTTTAAGCCTTGTGAGATCATTCGTAAGGCATTTGCAATTATCTCCGCCGGATAGACTCCTCCGAACTTTCTTCTGAGGCCCCTGTCAACACCTGCCAGGACGTGCGTGGTTGTAAGGATCCTCACTCCTTGAGATGAGAGGTATCTACGTTCATCTTCAGGCATTTCATCGACTCCGGGCTCGGAGAATCCGACATGATGCGTAACACAAATCACCGAGAGACCGCTTGCGCCCAGCTCTAATGCCTTACGAACAGTAGCTCCGGTGTTGGAGGCTATAACAATGTGTTCTATCCCATGTTTTCTGCAAGACTCAAGAGCTATTTTCAGAGTGTCGACTGTATTCTTGGGTCCGGATTCTTCCCATATCATCTGGAACCCCTCCTTTGACGATAGATGATTATCTAAAGCCAATGGAACAGTCGGATGAGAAAAGGTGCTACAGCTATTGCAGGCAACAAGTTTGCCACATGGATCTTTTTAATACCCAGCATATTAATGCCTATCCCAACAATGAGCAATCCGCCTGTTGCCGTCATCTCGACTATCGCAGCATCGGTCAGGACTTGACTTACGAAAGACGCAAGCAGTGTAAGCGTCCCTTGGTAGATAAAAACCGCGACAGCAGATAGGGCGACACCGATTCCCATAGCTGCACCGAAAGCAATGGAGGAGAAGCCGTCCATAATGGATTTCGTCATTAGGATGTGATAGTTACCTGAAATGCCGTCCTCAAGCGAACCGAGAATAGCCATTGGCCCTATACAGAAAAGGAGAGTTGCTGTGAGAAAGCCTTCAGCGATCCGTGATTTCTCAGTTGCAAAGCGCATTTCAAGACGGGATGCCGCAGACTCGAGACGTCCCTCAATATCGATGCCGGCTCCTATGGTTCCCCCGATTATTAAGGAAAACAATGTCATAATAACGTTCTGCGTTTCCAGAGCCAGTTTTATTCCAAGGAAAATTGTGAATATCCCGATGCCTTGGAACGCTACATCTGAAACCCTCTCAGGTATGCGTTTCTTCAGCATAATGCCAAGGCTTGTCCCGCCTAAGACTGCTATTACATTGATTAGAGTTCCTTTCATGGGCATGTCCGTTGCCTCCTGATGCATCTTAACGTCAGATTGAGCCAGAAGCAATGAAAGACGTACTTTTCTAGCTGTCCTGCAATCTGCTTCGAAGTTAAAAGCTCCATTTCTACACACAGCCGTGGAATCCCTGCTGTAGTTCAGCAAGAAGGTTGGCAAAGCCCCCCTAAAAAGAAGCATACCTGGCTTAGGCTTGGAGTCATCGCCCTCTTTTCACTATAACGATACAAGTCTTCTTTCGCCGCTTGAAGATCGGCCCAAGGAGTCTCTCAAGTAGTTGATACATGGGAATAACCTCCTAATAATGGCTATACTTCACCTGTGTCATACCTGTGTACCATCTTCTGCATACATATTTAAGTGACGGTTTCTCAACGGTTTTTCATAACGACAAAAATGGAAAGATCTTTAACTATAGACCATAATATCCTTGGGAAGGTAGAATTGTGCAGGCTTATAAGAAGGCGATTCGGTTTTATTTTTCAGCGCAACTGAAGGAGAAGGAATCGCAACATTTTAGTCTAATATATAATTTGGTTAGTAATGTAAGTGTCAGTTTTATTCTACATATTTACTAAGATTGGCTTACTTCTGGCTTTCCGAAACGTTTTGTGTCTTCTTTGGGTACAGACCGAGGAAATGTTGCGAGGACAGTGATGCAAAAAGTAGGCCCGGTACCGACTAAGTACAGCCTACGAGTAGACCGAACCGGGAACGGGTGGCAGCGCTTACTGAAGGACGCAATTTCATACGGATTTCCGGATGAAGTTAGAGGGAGATGCCTTCACAGGATCAGGACGTTATCCTGGGATCCGTAGTAGAAGGAGCCGAAGGAGCAAGATGCCTTTCAGGCCGTGAGGTATCCAAACTCTCAGGCAAAAGCACCTCCAGCTGACGGACCTCTGGAGAGGCGCATTCTGGGTTTTTGAGGGCGCCGCCGAAGGAGTAACCCGCCCGGTCTGCCGGCAGACGGGGAATCTCTCAGGCGACAGGACAGGGAAACGGGCAGCAGACTTTGCCCGTTTTTTTCTTAAGAGCAATGAAGAATAACCAAGGAGGTGCTCGCTATGGCTGAAGCCCATGGTGGTGAAGCAAAGAAAACTCCTCTATACGATGCTCATATCCGCGCCGGGGCAAGAATGATCGATTTTGGTGGTTGGCTTATGCCGGTGTATTACCGGGGAATTGTTGAAGAGCACAGGAAAGTACGGCAAGCTGTGGGTTTATTCGATCTCTGTCACATGGGAGAAGTCAGGGTTACCGGTCCGAAGGCCCTTGAATATCTGCAGAAGACTACCACTAACGACGTAGCTGCACTGGAGGTAGGTCAAGTCCAATATACACTGCTTTGTTACCCTGATGGCGGGATAGTTGACGATATACTGGTATCCAGGACAGAGGACGGCTACTACCTTATCTTGAATGCTGCAAACACTGCCAAAGATATAGAATGGCTTATGTCTCATGCAGAAGACGGTGTAGAGATCAAAGACGAGTCAGCTGAGACTGCTCTTTTGGCAATACAAGGGCCTCATGCAGCAGCACTGCTTCGCGAGTTGACTGACGCGGACTTGGACAAAATCTATTATTATCAAGCTACTTTCGGCAGAGTATCAGGTGTTGATTGTTTTATATCCCGTACAGGATATACAGGGGAAGACGGATTTGAGCTGTTTTTCCATCACACCCATGCCCAGGAGCTTTGGGATACGCTGCTAGAGGCAGGTTCCAAGTATGATATCGAACCTATCGGCCTCGGAGCCCGTGATACCCTCCGCCTTGAGATGGGGTATTCGCTCTACGGAAATGAGCTGGATGAGAAGACTATTCCTCCGGAGGCAGGCTTAGGTTGGGTTGTATCGAAGACAAAAGGCGATTTTATCGGGAAGGATGCTATTGACCGGGTCAGAAAAGAGGGTGTTTCCCGACGTATCACCGGGTTCAAGTTGCTTGAGCGAGGGATTCCCAGGACAGGTTATGAGATCGAAAAAGATGGCCAGGTCGTGGGAGTTGTGACCAGTGGTTCTCTATCTCCCATGCTAGGTATCGGGATCGGCATGTGTTACGTTCCTCCTGACCTGGCTAAAGCAGGCAATCAGTTCGATGTTATCATCAGGGGAAAGAGAATCCCTGCTGAGTCTGTGAAACCTCCTTTTGTGGAGGCGAAGGTTAGGAGGGCTAAGTAATAAGCAGGTTATTATGTTGTGTCAGGGATGTTCCACGTGAAACACTAGATTATCCCAGTGTTTTCACGTTTAGCATCGGCTTGTAAGACCATGGCAATCTGATGAGAGATAAAGAATGAATGGAAATGTAATTGCATTAAACTTTAAAGGTAAGGAGGAGATATCACATGTATCCAAAGGATCTGAAGTACACAGAACAGCATGAATGGGTGCGTGTTGAGGGAAACGAAGCGACTGTAGGTATTACCTATTTTGCCCAGGACCAACTTGGTGCAATCGTTGGAGTAGGCTTGCCTGATGAAGGAATAGACGTGGAGAAAGGTTCAGAGCTGGCAGACCTCGACTCAATGAAGACAGCGGATCAGATTTTTGCGCCTATAAGCGGAAGGATAGTAAGAGTGAATACAGCATTGGATGCCCAGCCTGAACTGCTAAACGATGACCCGTACGGCGACGGATGGGTCGTTGTGATTGAGATGAGCGACGTATCGGAGCTGGACGACCTGATGTCTGCGGAAGAATACGAAGCCCACGTTGCCAAGGAGGCTGGAGAGTAATGGACTACGTTCCCCATACAAATGAGGACCGTAGTGAGATGCTGAAAGCCATCGGCATTTCCGGTATTGAAGAGCTGTTTTCGGACATCCCCTCCGAAGTCAAACTCGATCGCAAGCTAGACTTGCCGCCTCCCATGTCCGAATTAGAGCTCAGGAAGCACCTCTCGGAGCTTGCCGGGAAGAATACTACCACTGACGACATGGTTTCATTCCTGGGTGCAGGAGTATATGACCACTATGTACCAAGTGTTGTAAAACACATAATCTCGCGGTCTGAGTTTTATACCGCATATACTCCGTACCAGGCAGAGGTAAGCCAGGGAATGCTCCAGTCCATCTTCGAATACCAGACGCTTATGTGCGAACTGACCGGGCTGGACATCAGCAATGCATCGCTTTATGACGGAGCAACTGCGATTGCTGAAGCTGCAACGATGTCGAGCAGGCTAACTCGCAGACAGGAAATAATCATTTCCCAGGCTGTTCACCCTGAATACCGCAGCACATTGAAAACATACGCCTATAACCTGGGACTGGAGGTAAAAGAGGTTCCTTTCACAGACGGTTCAACTGATATCGAAGCCATAAAAGAGCTTGTCTCCGATAAGACAGCCTGCGTCATTCTGCAAAACCCGAACTTCTTCGGTTGCATAGAGAATATGGCTCTTGCAGCAGAAGCGGCTCACGAGAAGAAGGCACTCTTTGTGGCGTGTGTTGACCCGATATCTTTAGGCATCCTCGCTGCTCCGGGTGAGTATGGTGCTGATATCGCAGTAGGTGAAGCCCAGGGCCTCGGTATTCCTATGGGCTTTGGCGGCCCGCATCTGGGCTTTATGACTTGTCGCCAGCAGTATATCAGACAGATGCCAGGCAGAGTTGTAGGCGAAACCCGTGATAACCAGGGACGTCGAGGATATATCCTGACCCTGCAAGCCAGAGAGCAGCATATCAGGCGGGAAAGGGCGACGTCAAATATCTGCTCTAACCAGGCTCTCTGCGCCCTTGCTGCAACAGTATACCTCTCGTGGCTGGGAAAGCAAGGGATAAAGGAAGTCGCAGAGCAGTGCATGGCAAAGGCACATTATGCATGTGAGGAGCTTTCCAAGATTCCGGGAGTTGAACGAATGCATCGAGCACCTTTCTTCAAGGAATTTGCAATAAGGACGCCTGTGAACCCTGAGACGCTCTCAAAAGGCCTCCTCGAGTCCAATATTCTGGGTGGACTGCCTCTAGGAAGGTTCTACCCTGAGCTGTCTGATTCTCTGTTGATTGCAGTGACGGAGAAGAGGACAAAAGAAGAGATTGATGGGCTATGCCGGGCATTGGAGGGATTAGTATGAGTATGCCGTTGATTTTCGAAAAGAGCAGACCGGGCCGTAAAGCATATTCCTTGCCTGAGCTTGATGTGCCGAAGAAGGAGACTTCTGACTCATTACCGGAATGGGCACGTCGAAAACAGGATCCTTCCTTGCCTGAGATAAGTGAAGTCGACCTTATTCGCCACTTTACCGAGCTGTCCCGGCGTAACTTCGGGGTGGATCAAGGGTTCTATCCTCTTGGGTCATGTACGATGAAGTACAACCCCAAGATAAACGAAGATGTCGCGGCGCTTCCTGGATTTAACAACATCCATCCGTATCAGCCTGAAGAACTGGTTCAGGGCGCGCTGGAATTGATGTACGAATTCGGGCGGGATCTCTGCGAGATCAGCGGGATGCACGAAGCATCGCTTCAGCCTGCTGCAGGGGCCCATGGCGAGCTTACCGGACTCATGATAATAAAGGCATATCATGAGAGCCGTGGGGAAGGCGAAAAGAGGACAAAGGTGATCGTTCCTGACTCAGCCCACGGAACTAACCCTGCAAGTGCAGCGTTTTGCGGCTATCGGGTTGTTGAAGTGAAGTCAGATGAACGAGGAGGAGTGGATCTCGATTCCCTCCGGGAAGTTATCTCCGACGATGTTGCAGCTCTCATGTTGACGAACCCTAATACCCTCGGCCTGTTCGACGAGAATGCTGTTGAGATCGCGGAAATCGTTCACAATGCCGGAGGACTTCTCTATTACGACGGCGCCAATATGAACGCGATAGTAGGTATAGTCCGACCGGGCGACATGGGTTTTGACGTCCTTCACTATAACGTCCATAAGACGTTCTCTGCACCGCATGGCGGCGGCGGGCCAGGTTGTGGCGCCATTGCAGTCAAGGAATTTTTGGCACCGTTCCTCCCGGTACCGGTCGTTGAGAAACAGGGTGACAGATACGTCCTGAACTATAACAGGCCTCAGTCGATCGGTATGGTTAAGGGATTCTACGGCAACTTCAATGTCATGGTTAAGGGATTTGCGTATATCAGGTCCCTTGGAGCGGAAGGGTTACGCAAAGTGGCTGAGACCGCTGTCCTTAACGCGAACTATGTCATGACAAAGCTCAAGGAGTACTACAACTTGCCATACGATCGTTTCTGCAAGCATGAGTTCGTCATTGACTCGTCTCGCCAGGTTAAGCATGGGGTGCACACCGGTGATATTGCTAAAGCCCTTCTTGATCTGGCATTCCACGCTCCGACGATTTACTTCCCGCTTATTGTCAGGGAGGCAATGATGATTGAGCCTACGGAGACGGAATCAAAGGAGACGTTGGACGCTTTCATTGAAGCCATGATCAAGATCGCCGAGTTGGCTGAGACTTCGCCTGAGACGCTGCAAACAGCGCCACACCATACGGTTGTCGGTAGGCTGGACGATGTTACTGCTGCAAGGAAGCCTATACCTCGTTGGACTCCGCCTGAGGAGTAGGAGATCCTTGCAGTAGAAGGTTCTTTGAGGTTGCAGTCTCTCTGCGGTAGACTGCGAGAAAATGCAGTTTAGTGTTAAGGGTTACCTGTGCCTAAAGCCGTGGATATAAGTGCGGTTGTGAGGTCAGGTAACCCTGTTTCTCAAAAGGCATGCCAAGTACGTACATACCAAGGACGTATTACGGATATACGCAAAGCACGTAAGAGCGACATATACGAAACACCTAAGGCGATATATGCATAGCCGCGAGCCTGAAAGGATCGCAAGTCTTCACATCCGAAAGAATTACGATAGTTGGACCTGGAAGAACTGTGAGCCTTTTTCTGTTCCATGAGCAAAGTGCCTGGGGAAACCGTAGGGACTTGATGTTAGAATAAGAAATGGAAAGACTCTGAATCTGCGATCGTATGGATAGGAAGAACCGCTGATGAGTAAGGCAAGTCCGCATGTGGAAACAGACATAGAATCATTTGCAGCGCAACCGCTGGAGAGCCTCATGAGATCTGCATGGGATATCCGTGTTAACAGCTTTGGATTTGATATCCAGTGGGTGAACCCGGTTCGTACTACTGTCTTAAGCGTTACAGGAACCACGTGCGCCCTGAACTGCGCTCATTGCGGAGGAAAGTATCTCAGGCACATGCTGCCGATTGAACGCCGGGAGGAGCTAGACTCTGCCAAGGTTTCCAGTTGTCTCGTGAGCGGTGGATGCGATCCTTCCGGTAGAGTCCCTGTGGAGAGGTACACCCATCTACTTCCTGAGCTTTCATCAAAATGGCGCCTTAACATGCACCTTGGACTCGTCTCTGAAGACACAGTAAGGGGGCTTGCTCCTTTCTGCGACGTGGTGTCATTGGATTTTCTCGTTGATGATGCCACTATCAGGGATGTCTACGGGTTTCCGGCTTCAGGGGAGGACTTTATCCATACGTATTCTATGCTGAGAAAACACGTGAGAGTAGTCCCTCATATCTGCATTGGCTTGCACGAGGGGAGGATTTCAGGAGAACTGGATGCCCTCGCTGCCTTGGCAGAAATGGGGGCCGATGCCATCGTCTTTATTGTACTCATCCCTACACCGGGGACTCTCTACGAGAACTGTACGCCTCCACCTGTTGAAAGTGTCGTCCGCATAATCGCAACTTCAAGATGCTTATTCCCTGAGATACCGATTTACCTTGGATGCATGCGTCCTCATGGCCCGTACAGACGAGAACTGGATCCCATGGCAGTGCGGGCAGGAGTAAACCGAATAGTCATACCTACACGGGAAGGACGGGCGGAGGCATTGAGGTTGGGGCTTAATGCATCATGGATAGAGGAGTGCTGTGCGCTGTGAGTGATAGTAGAACTATAAGGGTATCTCTTGGCACAGCTGCAGCCCTAGGGCTGGAAAAAGTACGTTGTGACGTTCTCCCTACAACTGCCTATTTGATGACTACCGGAGGGTGTGTCTCGCGATGCGCATTTTGCGCTCAGGCCAGAACCAGCAACAGTCCTGAGGCCTTCCTCTCCAGGGTAAGTTGGCCTGAGTTTCTTCTTGAAGAGGTCCTCCATGCCCTTGCTGGGGGCAACTCCAATCTGGAGAGAGTGTGTATCCAGGTGACTTCTACGCCGTCTGCGCCGTCTGTCACCGGAGAATTGGTAAAGGATTTGGCAAGGATCAGTAAAACGACTGGTTCTTCTTACCCCATATCTCTGTCTTACCATCCTGTTTCCATTTCCGATGTGGAACGCCTGTTTAAACTCGGAGTTGACAGGATAGGGATTGCGCTGGACGCGGCTGCCCGGGACATACATGAGAGGACGAAAGCAGGCTCTCGGTCCTTTTCAGCTACGCTTAAACTACTGGAGGAGGCATCAGCCCGTTTTCCGGGGCGAATCTCTACACACTTCATAGTAGGCCTGGGAGAGACAGAGGAAGAACTGGTCGACATCATGCAGCACATGAAGGACCTGGGCATAACAATAGGGCTTTTTGCATTTACACCTGTAAAAGGTACACCAATGGAGAATGTTCCTCAACCGGGATTGGATACGTACCGAAGGATCCAGATAGCCAGATATTTGATTGCCGGCGGATATGTACGTGCCAACGATTTCTCCTTTAGTAACGGACGTATTCGTGCTACCGGTTTAGCTCCTCGAGCCCTTAAAGACGTCTTGAGTGACGGTGTTGCGTTCCGGACTTCAGGCTGTCCGGGTTGTAACAGGCCGTACTATAACGAGCATCCCGGAGGGGTTATGTTCAATTATCCGAGGCCGCTACAAAGGTTAGAGATTGAAAGCTGCATACTCGACGCGGATCTTGAAGGGCTGGAGATTTAGGATTCGCCCAGCTGACAGTAATCAGTTAGGAGAGGAAGACCGATGAAATGGAGATTGCTTCGTACAGGACATAAATCCGGTGCCTGGAACATGGCTGTAGACGAGGCCATTATGGTTCACGTGGCAAGAAAAGCGGTGTCCCCTACGTTCAGGCTGTACGGCTGGGCACCGCCTGCTTTATCCCTTGGCAGGCTGCAGTCTTTCGAAAGGGATATAAACCCTGATGGCTGCAGGCGTCTAGGGGTGGACGTGGTAAGGCGTCCCACAGGAGGAAGGGCTGTTCTCCATGACAATGAGGTTACCTACAGCTTCATAATCAGTGAGGACGATCCTATGCTCCCTTCTGACCTTCGCGATTCGTTCTACCTTGCTACAGAGGGGATAGTGAAGGGACTGGCCTTCCTTGGCATAGAAGCTGAAATCCGAGGCAGGCAAGGAGGAAGAAGCCTGGCTGATGCTTATCGCAGTGAATTGCGAACCCGGCCTGGAGCAGATGGAAGCGTTCAGTCCGGGGCATGCTTTGATTCGCCTTCATGGTATGAAGTAGTAGCAGCCGATAAAAAACTAGTAGGAAGTGCACAGGCCAGATTGAGCGGGGTGTTCCTTCAGCATGGGTCTATTCTCATAACAATGGATACTGATAAGATGTGCCAGGTCTTGAAGTTTGACGATCCTGCTGACAGGGAGCGTGCACAGGCCCAGCTTCTTGACAAAGCGACCTCCATTGAAGCCATCCTGAGGCGTGCCGTAAGCTTCCGGGAAGTAGAAGAAGCTGTCATTGCAGGTGTCCGGGAACACATTAAGCCTATAGAACTCGTAGAAGGGGAATTGCTTCCTGAAGAACTGTCATGCGCTGAGGATTTGATGTCTCAAAAATACGCAGCAGACTCCTGGACAAAACGCAGATAGCTAAGGAGGCATCTTCAAGTGATATCAGATGCTAAACCCTGTGAAAGCGGATTGGATCGGCTTAAGATAGACGCGCGCCGGATCTTAGAAAGTGCCCTGGATGCAGTAGACCCTTACAAAGCTGTACACTTCCATGTTACAAGAGAAGGGGATTTCCTGAACGTAGGCGCCCACAGGTACGACCTGCGAGAAGTAGAAAGAGTGCTTGTTGTAGGTGCCGGAAAAGCCAGCGCAAGGATGGCAGTTGCCATCGAGGAGATCCTGGGGGACTTAATCAGCGACGGGCTGATTAACGTTAAGTACGGCCACGGAGAGCCTTTGAAGAAGATAGCTGTACAGGAAGCCGGCCATCCTGTGCCTGACGAAGCAGGTGTAGAGGGCGCCCGCAGGTTGCTTTCCTTGGTTCGGGGTGCTAATGAACGTGACCTTGTGATATGCCTGATCTCAGGAGGCGGCTCCAGCCTGCTGCCTCAACCTGCATCCGGAATAGATCTCGCATCCAAACAGGAGACTACGAAGGTGCTTCTGGAAAGCGGGGCGACAATTCACCAGGTTAACGCAGTGCGAAAGCACATATCTGCGATTAAAGGCGGAAGGCTCGCACAGGCTGCAGCCCCTGCCCGCGTGGTATCCCTCATTCTTTCAGATGTAATCGGTGATGATTTAGATGTCATCGCATCAGGGCCTACGGTCCCTGACACAACAACCTTTACTACAGCCATCGATGTCTTGAGAGCGTACGGTGTGACGGGACGTGTTCCCGGTAATGTCATCGGCCTTTTACAATCAGGCGCAAAAGGTGAAATCCCTGAGACTCCCAAACCCGGCGACGCCGTTTTTCAAAATGTAGTCAACTTGATAATCGCAAACAACAGAGCCGCAATAAACGCAGCAGCGGAAAAAGCCCGATCCCTGGGATATGAGCCGCTGGTGCTGTCATCATTCGTCCAGGGAGAGGCAAAGGAGGTTGCCCGGGTTATGGCGGCCATTGCCCGCGAGATAGCAGCCACCGGGAGGCCGGTTTCAAGGCCTGCCTGTGTAATAGCAGGCGGGGAGACTACCGTAACTATAAAAGGCACCGGGACCGGCGGACGCAACCAGGAACTTGCCCTTGCTGCATCCTTGGACATTGAAGGAATGGACAACGTTCTCATCCTTGCCGCAGGCACTGACGGAACTGACGGCCCTACTGACGCTGCCGGTGCCATGGCTTCTGGCATAACTCTTCAAGCCGCAAAGGAACTTGGCCTGTCTGCAAGGGACTATCTTGCCACTAACGACTCCTATCACTTTTTCAAAGCAATAGGAGACCTTGTCACCACAGGGCCTACAGGCACAAATGTGATGGACATCATCCTTATACTGGCGGGACAGTAATATATCCGGAAGCCTCGTCCCTACTGCTTCACAACTGTGCATATTGCGTCAATTTCTGGTTACTCTATATTCAGTATCCAGCGAATTCTGACTGCAGGGGGTGAAAGCAGGTGGGTGACTGGGTCCGCCATATAGTAAGGTTTGTTGTGTCAGCTTTGGTGCTTATGTTTATTGGGCTCATCGTGCCGGGTTTCAGCACGCTCAGCTTCTGGAATGCTCTGTTGGCAGCTGTGGTTATAGCAGGCATCGGTTATCTGATTGAAGCTGCAATAGGAAGAAACGTCTCTCCATTTGGCAGGGGGGTTGTGGGATTTCTGGTGTCTGCCGCTGTTATTTACGTTACGCAGTTTATCGTCCCAGCACTGAGAGTTACGGTTCTGGGAGCCTTGATTGCTGCGTTTATCATTGGGCTCATTGACATGTTTATTCCCACCACTTTGCGATAGACGTGTCTCGTCCATCCACAGCCGGTCAAAACTACGACGATTTGGACTCCCCGCCCGCTTTGGACGGGGAATTCACTTTTTATTAGGAATGCATCCTTTCACTTTTCCTCTTCATTCTCTTCCTTTGCATATAGCTTCCACGGAATGAAGGTAAATGCCTGTCATCAGGCGAAAAAGCCTGTGATAATGAGGTTTTCAGGAGTAGGCCAAGAGGAACTGATTGCATTTAATCCTGGAAGCATTACAATAGAATTTAAGGCAGGTAAACTCCTGAACTCTTATCCGCATTGAGATGCCGTGTTTTTTCCTTTCATGTCATGTCTTTTAACGATCCTACTGCCGCAGGTACGTGAGTAGACTGGTTTAATAGAGAATGAATGAGTAAGGGGGATATGGGCTTTGAAGAACATAATTGCGTCCATAATGGATGTACAGGAAGCCAGTGAAGGTGCTATCAACAGCATGTTTCTCATGTTGATGAATGCAGGCGGAGTAATCGTGCGTATAGCCATAACCGTACTTATAGCCTACATTATTATCAGAGTTGCGAATTCTGCCATTGATAGAGTGGTATTGAAACGCAGGCCGGATCACCCTCACTTACTGGATGACAGAAAAGCAAAGACCTTAAGTTCACTGTTGCGGAGCATTGTGCGATATGTAGTGTACGCTTTCGCGATAATAGCTGTCCTCAGGCAAATCGGGATTGACACCACCGGGTTACTTGCAGGCGCCGGGCTGGCAGGCTTGGCAATCGGCTTTGGCGCTCAGAGCCTGGTTCGAGATGTGATAAACGGGTTTTTCATTCTGTTTGAAGATCACTTTGCAGTAGGTGATTATGTAACTATCGGCGATGTCTCCGGAGTCGTTGAAAGCGTCGGCTTGAGGGTAACGCGGTTAAGAAGCTTCGGCGGCGAGCTATATATCATTCCCAACGGGCTGATAGAGAGAGTGGTAAACCATATGGGAAGCTCAATGAGAGTACTGTTTGGTGTCACCGTCACTTACGGGACTGATATAGATCATGTCATCCGGGTCTTGAACGCAGATTTCGAACAGGCTAAAGAGGAAATCCCTGATATCGTTGAAGGCCCTTCAGTGTTAGGGGTCAATGATTTAGGCGACTCAGGAGTCGAGCTTCGCATAGTTGCCAGGGCTAAGCCTATGAAGCAATGGGGTGTAGAGAGAGCCCTCAAGAAACGCGTAAAAGAAGTGTTTGATCGAGAAGGTATACAGATTCCTTATAGACGCATGCAAGTCTATGTAAGCAGTGAAGACGAACCCCGTAAGGAATACGATGCTTCCTGAGTCTAAGGGGGATTAGCCGTTGAAGTTCTACCTTGGCGATATTGTCAGGCTACGAAAGGCGCATCCTTGCGGGTCGACAGACTGGGAAGTCATGAGAGTAGGAGCGGATTTTCGCATTAGATGCCAAGGGTGCGGGAGAGTCTTGATGATAAGCAGGCCCAAGTTTGAAAAGAGTGTAAAACAGATAGTATCTCGCTTTGGAGATGAAGAATGATGGTTCGCGTAGGCATCGTCGGGCTACCTAATGCAGGCAAGTCAAGTCTGTTTAATGCTCTTACCAGGGCAGGTGCGGAGGTGGCCAACTATCCCTTTACAACAATCGATCCTAATGTGGGAGTTGTTGTTGTTCCGGACGAGCGGCTTCAGCGCCTCGGAGACCTCATAAAACCTGAGAAACTTACGCCTACAGCAATGGAGTTTGTGGATATAGCAGGCCTTGTCAAGGGTGCCAGTAGAGGAGAAGGCCTCGGAAACCGCTTCTTGGGACACATACGCGAAGTAGATGCCGTATGCCACGTTGTGCGCTGCTTTCCTGATCCAGAGGTATCTCATGTCGCCGGGACTCTTGATCCAGTCAGCGACATAGAAGTCATCGAACTGGAATTGATCTTGGCTGATCTGGAAACTGTAGAAAAAAGGCTTGAGAAGTCGGTAAGAATGCAGAAAGGCGGAAATGTCAGGTATAAGGAAGAGGCCTTGCGGCTGGAGCGGCTCAAAGAAGGCCTCCAGGAAGGCAAGCCGGCAAGAGAGGTTTTCACTGAAGATGAAGACAGGATGGCTGTCCGAGACCTTTTTCTTCTGACAATGAAGCCTGTTGTCTACGTGGCAAACATAGGAGAAGGCGATTTGGAAAGCGGCTCAGAACAGGTGCACGAAATCGAGGAATGGATTCGGTCAATAGGACGCGATGCCCCTTGCATCTCGATTTCGGCTAAGTTAGAGTCAGAGCTCGCGGAGTTAGATCCTGTAGAAGCCTCTGAATTCCTCGAAGAGCTGGGAATTGAATCGTCAGCCCTTGCAAGGATCATACTTGCGTCGTATGAAGCACTGGATTTGATCACCTTCTACACTACCAAAGGGGACGAAACAAGGGCATGGACAGTTAACCAAAATACGCCTGCGCCGCAGGCTGCAGGTGTTATCCATTCCGATATGGAGCACGGTTTCATTAAGGCAGAAGTCATTGATTACGAAAGCCTTATTAAAGTAGGTTCATTGGCAGGAGCCAGGGAGAAAGGGCTGGTAAGACAAGAGGGCCGGGACTACCTGGTTAAAGACGGAGACGTAATCCTCTTCCGGTTCAGTGAACCTTCGAAAAAGTAATAGTCAGAGGTAGCGCCTGTACACTTTTTAATACCTTAGTGTAATTGTCATCTTGTTGTGCTGATGCTATAATAAGGGCGCTGTACGTTGGAAAGATAGATGTCAAATACATCTACCAATCCCTGCTCCACTATATTGTGGGGCCACAAGTCCGGAGGGAGGTGTCAAGATGCGAGATTACGAGACAATGTACATCTTACGGCCTGACCTGGAGGAAGAGGCTGTTGAGGCAGCCATAACAAGGTTCCAGGAGCTCATAGCTGAAGAAGGCGGCACTGTTACAAATGTTAACAAATGGGGTAGGCGCCGTCTCGCTTATGAGATTGAAGGTTATGGAGAAGGTGTCTACGTAATCATGGAATTCTCGGCTGAAGCCCGCGTTGCACGTGAGCTCGAGCGAGTTTTCAGGATTACAGACGAAGTCATCCGATATCTTATGATTAAGAAAGACTGAAAACCGAGTCTTGGATTAAGAGCACGAGAATAGGTGGTGCGATAGCGTGAATAGAATTGTGCTCATAGGGAGGCTCGTGCGGGAACCTGAACTCCGCTATACCCAAACAGGCATTGCTGTTGCGAGTTTTACCATTGCGGTAAACCGTCCTTTCTTGAATCAGAAAGGCCAGAGAGAAGCCGATTTTATTGATATTGTGGTATGGCGGAATCAGGCGGAAAACTGCGCGAACTACCTCTCTAAAGGTAGGCTTGTCGGTGTCGACGGCAGACTCCAGATCAGGTCTTATGAGACTGCCGACGGTCAAAGGAGACGAGTAGCTGAAGTGGTTGCTGATCGAGTCGAATTCCTCGATCGGGGCAGAGACTCGGATGAAGGAAGTGCGGACACAGGTCATCAAGGTATGGAGGATGACAGCGGTTTCCCTGACGAAGTGCCGTTCTAGGGAGCGCGAGGTTTTTGTCTGTTACTCCTCGTATTGTTAATTCTCGTAGTAAATCTTAGGAGGAAAGACTGTGAGAAGAGAAAGAGGCCGCAGAGGCAGGAAACGTGCATGTGGATTCTGCATAGATAAAATTGACGGTGTAGATTATAAGGACGTGCCGAGGCTCAGGCGCTATATAACAGAGCGCGGCAAGATTATCCCTCGGCGGATATCAGGCAACTGTGCAAGACATCAAAGGCAACTGACAATTGCAATCAAGAGAGCGCGTATAGTTGCCCTGCTTCCGTACACTGCAGAATAGCAAAAACTATACACTGTATCCGGAATAGTAGTAGTTGTGGGGGCTGCCTGACAGGTAGCCCCTTTTTACTGCTAAACCCTGTAATACCAATGGAGGGATCAATTGTTTCCTTAGGCTGTGAAGGAGAACTGAAAAGGATAGAAGAATAAATCAGTTATGATCCAATGCGACTGTGAGAGCTCCGCTTAGGGAGGGGGCAGGGAACTGTATGGTTTTCCAGGGGAGTGTTGGAAGCACTGATAAGGAGGTAGTATCCAGAGTCGATATTGCCCGCAATATCAAGACAATCGAGTGGCTGAAAGCCGAGCTTATCACCGGTGTGTCTTCACTTTTCAAAGGAATGCTTAAGAACAATGACGAGCTCATCGCTGATTCCCTTGCTAACATCGTGGTAGGGTGTTATCTTCTAGGTAAGCGGTTGGGCCTTCCTTATGGCTCCCTGGACGAAAGGATCGCAGAAAAGGTCAAAGCAAATCTTGAGCAGGGTCATGAGATTGAAGCGTGGTACGGAGACTTCTCCTTGCTTAAGAGGCACCTAACTGGGAGGAAAACTTGAAGTAAATGACTCGTTCCAACAATACCAGAATGCTTGTGGAAAGCGCCTTTTTGGTCGCCATATCCACCTTGTTTTGCATTCTCGATGCTTATATGCCTGTATTTGCTTTTGTATATCCTCTTCCCGTTGTGGTTCTTGTAGTAAGAAGGGGACTGCGCGCAGGGATCTGGGCAACTGTCATCACAGTGGCGCTTACCGGCATGTTTGTAGGCCCTTTTCAGGGACTCCTTGTCTTCACAAAAATCGGGATTATCGGGATCACACTTGCTGAATGCATTCGTAAACAGTACTCGCCTGTCACGACCCTGGCGATTACGTCTGTAGCAGTAGCCGTTTCGATAGCTTTTACTATTGGAGTTAATCTGATTATCGGCGGTTTCAACATCGCGGAACTGTGGGACATGATGGCAAGTGCGACAGATTCCGCTATAGAGCTTTACCGGCGTATGGGCCTTTCCGAATCAGAGATAGCCAGGATGGAGGAGTACCTGTCACAGTTTGTAGAGATGGCAAGAATTCTTCTTCCTGCATCCATGTTAGTGACTGTAGTGGCTGTTGCAGGGTTCAATTACTTGATGGCCAGGCTAATCCTGCGTAAGCTTGGGTACAAGTTGGTAGAACTCGAGCCGTTTTCAAAATGGAGATTGTCGTGGCATTACGGATGGGGTTATATTGCCGGCCTTGCTTTAGCATTCATTGGACAGCTTCAAGGCATTCCTTTAGTCTTAAATATCGGAACCAACGTAGCATCGGTATTCAGTATCGTTTTTGCGGTGCAAGGGGCAGCAGTGGTCTGGTTCTTTTTTGAAAAATATCGAGTTCCTAAAGTTGCAAGATGGTTGCTTATGATTTTTATTGTTCTTAATCCCACTTTTCTCCAGATGCTATCGTGGCTTGGTGTGTTTGACGCGTGGCTGGATTTTCGTAAGCTGTCTTATATAGAGTAAGGGGTGAAGGTATGGAAGTTATCCTCCTAAAAGATGTGAAAGGGCTTGGTAACGAGGGAGACGTAGTTAAGGTGTCAGACGGATATGCGCGAAACTACCTTATACCTAAGGGCTTTGCTCTTCAGGCAACCAAGGCTAACCTGCGCATGCTGAAGGATAAAAGAGAAACCATGGAATCGAAAGCCCAGAGGGAACTGGCCGCAGCTGAGAAAACCGCAAAGCAGCTGGAGAACTCTGTTGTTACCGTCCGCAGCAAAGCAGGTGAAGGCGGCAGGTTGTTTGGATCCGTAACTGCCAAGGATATTGCCGGCGCCATAGAAAAAGCATTAGGAATTGCCGTGGACAGACGGCGGATTGAATTGGAGGAACCTATTAAGACGTTAGGTTCGTACAGTGTTCTTATAAGGCTTCATCCGGAAGTCTCTGCAACAGTACGGGTAGAAGTGGAGTCACAAGCAGAAGGAGAAAAGTAGTAATGGGAAGTAATGTCGGGGAGTTTTCAAAAGTATACACATCTGATCCGGAAAAGCTCGAACGTCAGGTGTCAGCCTTGCTCGAGGTCCTGGCACACATATGCGGCAGCGATAAGTTAGTCCTTAAGGCAGGCAAGTTGGAAGCGTTAGGCCTCCTGAAATCTCAGAACCTTGAAGATAAGGTTATTGCGCTTCAACGCATTGTTTTTGAGGATCCGACCCTTGATGAACTGCCGGAAGGCAAGGATATCGATACCATCATCACGGAGATCGAGAACGAAGTCGCTGAGATCCTGGCCAGACGAGAGGTAGAAGAGAGGCTGGAGCGGAGAGTAGCCCAGAGGATGCAGCAGAAGCACGAAGAGTACGTGCGAGAAGTCAAGATGCAGATGATAAAGGAAGACAGCGTGCCTGACAATGCTCACACGTTAAAAAAATACGCAGAGCTTGAAAAGCTTGAGCGCAGAAAGCTGTCGAAATCCGCTCTTGAGCTTATTAGGCCTAATAAGCTGTCACAGGTTATCGGGCAAGACCGTGCCATTCGCTCTCTCCTTTCCAAGCTGGCTTCGCCTTTTCCACAGCATGTGATATTGTACGGTCCCCCGGGTGTGGGCAAAACGACTGTCGCAAGGCTTGTTCTGGAAGAGGCACGTAAGCTGAAATTCACACCTTTTGATAAGACAGCGAAGTTCGTGGAGGTTGACGGGACCACCTTGAGATGGGATCCCAGAGAGGTAACAAATCCTCTTCTAGGGTCTGTACACGATCCCATATACCAGGGGGCTAAAAGGGACCTTGCTGAAAGCGGCATACCCGAACCCAAGCTGGGCCTCGTGACAGAAGCCCACGGGGGAGTCCTTTTCATCGATGAAATAGGTGATATGGATCCTATCCTCCTCAACAAGTTACTGAAAGTGCTGGAAGACAAACGTGTATACTTCGATTCTTCGTATTATGATCCTACGGATCCCAATGTGCCGAAGTATATAAAGAAGCTGTTTGAAACAGGCGCACCTGCGGATTTTATCTTAATCGGCGCAACCACGAGAGATCCGTCTATGATAAACCCTGCCTTGAGATCCCGTATGGCTGAAGTCTATTTTGAGCCGCTGACCTGCGCCCATATTGTGCAAATCGTTAAAGAGGCGGCCAGCAGGATGAAGATACGCCTCGATTCCGAAGTGCCTGAGATTATTAGCGACTACACAATTGAAGGAAGGAAAGCAGTGGCGATCCTTGCCGACGCCATCGGGCTTGCACTTTATGAGGCAGGAGGAGAGAGGAAAAGGCCTAAGGTAACTAAAGACCATGTCATGGAGGTTATCCGCTCAGCGCGGATGTCTCCGCAAATCCTCGTCAAGGCTGAGGACCGCACGGAAGTAGGGCGGATTCTGGGGCTTGGAGTAAGTGACTTCGTAGGAAGCGTCATTGAGATAGAAGCGATTGCATTTCCGGCCAGGGAGGCCGGGAAAGGCATGATAAGGTTCAATGACACTGCAGGCACCATGGCAAAGGACTCGGTTTTCAATGCTGCATCTGTATTGCGCCAGGTTACCGGAAAAGACCTGGCTGACTACGACGTCCATGTAAACGTGATTGGCGGCGGGCTAATCGACGGCCCTTCTGCAGGCGCTGCTGTAGCCATTGCCATACTCAGCGCAGTCACTGAGAGGCCCATCAGGCAGGATGTGGCAATCACCGGCGAGATATCCATACGGGGCAAGGTAAAAGGCGTTGGCGGGATTATCGAGAAGATATACGGTGCAAGACAAGCCGGTGTCAAGACAGTGATAATACCACGGGATAATGCCATGGACAGTCCCCCGGATCTCCGAGGGATTAACGTGGTAACCGTTGAGCATATTGAAGAGATCTTTCCGTATGTGTTCGAAGATGAAAGGCCCTTTTCTATATCTGCAAGCTAGGTATGAATGACGCCCTTCGGGAATAATACTTGCTGACTTTGGGATCTTCCCACCTGAAACTGCATCTTTCACCGGGGGAAAGGGGTGAAGAATATGGAGGCAGCATTTGACACCGGTCGAGTGCCGCCGCAGAGCACAGAAGCTGAGCAAGCAACACTCGGCTCTATGCTCATTGACAGCGACGCTATTACGACCGCATTAGATATTCTGTCGCCTGGGGACTTTTACAAAGAGGCCCACAGGGTTATCTTTGAAACTATCGTCTCCATGTACGAAAAAGGCGAGGCAATTGACCTCGTCACTGTTACAGAGGAACTGCGCAGGCGCGATAAGCTTGATCTCGTAGGAGGTATTCCATACATAGCGTCACTTGCCAGTGTCGTTCCTACTGCAGCTAACGTCCATTATTATGCCGGGATCGTCAAGGAAAAGTCTATATACCGTGGACTTGTTAAAGTTGGGACAAGCATTGCTGCCATCGGATATGAAGGCGCTGAAGATGTAGATGATGCTTTGGATCAGGCGGAGCAGATGATATTCTCTCTTTCTCAGAGAAGAAGCGCAGACGGTGTGGCAGATATCAAGGCAGTCCTCATGGATACCTTCGAACGTATCGAGACTCTCTATGAGACCAAAGGAAGAGGAACCGGAGTTCCTACAGGGTTTAAGGATCTGGATACAATGCTAACAGGCCTTCAGCCGTCAGACCTGATTATCATCGCAGCAAGGCCGTCCATGGGAAAAACCAGCCTTGCGCTGAATATTGCATCGCACGTAGCTTTAAACGAGAATCTGCCTGTGATGATTTTCAGCCTTGAAATGTCCAGAGAGCAGCTGGCAATGCGCCTTCTTTCTGCTGAAGCAAGAGTCGACGGACAGAGACTGCGAAGAGGCCAACTGGCAGATGAAGACTGGCAAAAACTCTCTTACGGGTTGGGCAGGCTCAGTGAAGCCCCGCTCTACATAGATGACAGCCCTACGCTTACCGCATTGGATATCAGGGCAAGGTCTCGCAGGTTGAAGGCGGAAGCCGGCCTCGGCCTCATAGTAATCGATTATCTGCAGCTTATTCAAGGAAAGGCACGATCCGAAAACAGGCAGCAGGAAATCGCTGAAATAACAAGGTCACTTAAGGCGCTTGCCAGGGAACTGCGGGTTCCTGTTGTAGCCTTGGCGCAGCTTAGCAGGGCTGTTGAGACTGCTTCAGAGCGCAGGCCGCTCTTAAGCCACCTTAAGGAGAGCGGAGAGATCGAGACTGCAGCAGACGTCGTAGCTTTCATTTACCGTGAAGACTACTACAACGCGAACACTCAGAAAAAGAACGTGGCTGAGATAATCATTGCCAAGCAGCGTAACGGCCCTACCGGTTCAGTTGAGTTAATGTGGCGTAGGGAATTCACGAGATTTGAGAACCTTTATCAGAAGCAGGCATAAGATTTTCTCGATCTCGTAGATACCTGAAACAATGAGATCGCACAGGATGAAACCAGAAATCAGCGGGCAAGCCGGTGCAGCCCCTGGTTTCTTGCTATCTCTATAGCCTCTCTGTATTCATGAGAGGTAATGCGTCGGTTCAAAGGCGGGTATTCCCGGGCACGGTATTCAGGTCTGTACTGTGCCATTATATTTATATACGTATCCTGTGAGATCTCTTTTGCGATAAATTCCATGATTTCAGCGGTGCCTGCCAACCCTCCCGGCAGCACCAGGTGACGGACGAGCAGGCCTCGCCTGGCGATTCCGTTTTTGTCGATCACAAGATCCCCCACCTGCCTGTGCATTTCCCGGAGGGCTGCTTTTGCCACCTTGGGATAATCTTTTGCACCTGAATAGCGGAGCGCATGTTCTCGGCGGGCATATTTGACATCAGGCATGTAGATGTCTACTATCCCGTCGAGGATTTTGAGGGTTTCAACGGATTCATATCCCCCGCAGTTATATACTAAAGGGATGCTCAGCCCTTTATCGCATGCTGCTATGAGCGCTGCAAGTATCTGCGGCACGCAGTGGGTAGGAGTAACGAGATTGATGTTATGGCAGCCTGCTTTCTGGAGAGAGGCCATTATTTTTCCCAGTTCATCTGTGCTAATCTGTCGGCCCATTCCCATTTGGCTGATGTCCCAGTTCTGGCAGAACACGCATTTGAGGTTGCATCCGGTGAAGAATACGGTACCGGAACCGCATCTTCCTACAAGGGGAGGCTCTTCACCGAAATGCGGCCCCCAGCTTGAGATCAGGACTGTGTCATCAGCCTCGCATATCCCGGTCTCGCCGGAAAGCCTGTCTACGCCGCATTCATGACCGCACAAGTTGCAGCATCTAAGCCTTTCCCATGCAGCTTTCTCTCTTTCTTTAAGTTCGCCTGTCTCCCAAAGGGCCCTGTATGAAGACACATATTCCATGGGACATACCTGCTTGTCACAGAGTAAGATAAAGAAGACTTCGGTCCTCTCATCGAGTTTAGTATACCATGTTCTTACTTAGCCGTATTTCGGCACCACCATCGAAAAAGAAGGAGTTTTGGATTTTGGTTATAAACTCTCAATTGGAGGTGGCATGTAATGGAAGGTACACATCGTGACGCAGGTAAAGATGCGATTGCAAATTTCAACGAAGGGTTCAACTGCGCTGAGTCAGTAGCTAAGGCACTTTGTGAGGCACTGGGATTAGATGTCAAATGTGCTGTCAAGGCAGCAACCCCGTTCGGCGGCGGAGTAGGAGGACGAGGGTATCTGTGCGGTGCAGTGACCGGTGCTGTGATTGCTCTCGGACTCTGTAAAGGACGCGGAGCCGAAGAGGAAGACAGGCGTGTGTGCACTAAGATAGCCCGACGGTTTGTCGATGATTTTCTCAACGAGTTTTCCACTGTGTTGTGTAGGGACATTCTCGGTGTTGACCTTACGACTCCGGAAGGGAGCAAAAAACATAAAGAATACCTTCGTGACGAGAAGTGCTGTCCTGTCGTTATCTTTGCCGCAAACAGAATGCACGACCTGATAAACTCCTGGGAGTAACGGCACTTTTCCAATGTAGCGAAGGTGAGGAATAGGTTGCGAATAGGTTGCTGTGGCCCACATGGAGTGTTGGGCTATTGGCCATATGTACACAAAAATGGAGCGGATGACGGGATTCGAACCCGCGACTCTCGGCTTGGGAAGCCGATGCTCTACCACTGAGCTACATCCGCTCGCTTTATATTGAAGTGTAAGTGGTGGTCGCTGCTGGACTCGAACCAGCGACCTCTACGATGTGAGCGTAGCGCTCTAACCGGCTGAGCTAAGCGACCATCACAATCCTATCTATTCTACAGCATTATATAATAATTATAGTATTTCAAGTCTCAAAAAACAAGTGCGGCCAAAGAAAACAAAAATATGGCGCTCCCAGCGGAATTCGAATCCGCGCCGCCGCCTTGAAAGGGCGGTGTCCTAGGCCGCTAGACGATGGGAGCGCAAAGTTAGCTGATTATTATTTGCTTGTTCGACACTTGCAATCCTAGCATATGCCGAACCCTGCTGTCAAGAGTTTTTCGTTAAACCTGAAGCTCTGTAGCAGGGTTTGTAAGGTTTGGCAGTCTTCAAGGGATCCGGAAAGGCTGTGGTATAATAGCTTTTGATTCAAGCCCAATAGGAGCTGAGCTTAGTGGACAACTTGCATCAACATGCAGCAACTGACATTGACACGCGGGAACTGAGAGAGCTTCAGGCTCGTTGTATAGAGGCGTTGCAGCGCTATGGACTCCCTGAAGGCATTATAAACCACTCCCGAAAAGTGGCCCGTGTAGCTGAGATTATTGCAAGGGAACTTGAGGCATCAGGTTATCCTGTCGACCTTAGAAGTGTAGTGGCAGGGGCCTTGCTTCATGATATAGGAAAATCCGAAGTCTACAGAAGACAGAGTGCACGAAACCACGCAGAAGCGTCAGCGGAAATCGCCACAAGGGAAGGCATGGGGGAATTCGCGCCTTTAGTGCTAAGGCATATTCTCGATGCAATCATCAGCGAAAACGAACCCCCGCTGACATGGGAAGAGAAAATTGTATTCTACGCTGACAAGATCGTAACTGATAGGCTTGTATCTCTAGAGGAACGTTTCAGAGATCTCTTGGAAAGAAGGAAGGATATAAAACTCCTCCTTGAAACAACATATGAGCCTACGAAGGCTCTAGAGTCTGAGATCCTGACAGCGGCAGGCATCAGTTGGGATGATCTGAAATCCCGTTTTCATGAGGATCAGAGTCTGTAGCGTGCTTTACTATGACATGACGCTTCCAGCGTCCTGTTTTGTAGTAGGCGTAATTCAGTATCGACCCTACGACCGGGCCTGCGAGAATAGCTATCCATACGCCTCTTACTCCAAAGCTTGGTAATCGTGACAATGTGGCAGCCAGCGGAACCCTTACTACCCATAAAGAAGTCAATGTAATAAACATGGCTGTGACTGTATCTCCCGCTCCGCGAAGGACCCCTGACAAGGCAAACATACAGGCATATGGCACATAGGACAGAGCTGCGAATCTCAAGTAATCTGCACCTACTCTAATGACACCCGTGTCCTTAGTGAAAATGGAGATGAGTTTGCCTCGAATCGTAAACATCACCAAGGCCAGTGTGGCGGTGATCCCTACTGTCAGGATCAGGCTCCAGCGGACCGTATCTCTGACCCTGTCGTCACGCCTTGCTCCGAGGTTTTGGCCTACGAGAGATGTGACTGCCAATCCTCCGCTCATTGCAGGCATAAACGCAAACTGGTCCAGCCTCAGGCCTACGCCGTACCCTGCCATCACCGCACTCCCGAACCGGTTGACTATGGAGTTGACCGTCAAGGCGCTGAGGGAAACAGCGGTCTGCTGAATGCTCGCAGGGAGCCCGATCCGAGTTATCATCGAGAACACAGAGAAATCCAGCTGCCATTGGCCTTTTCTGAGAGTCAGCAAGCCTGATTTTCTCTGGAGGTAGGCCAGGGAGAGTACGGCAGACAATGCCTGGGAGAGTATGGTCGCGTATGCAACGCCTGCGATCTCCATTCTCGGGATAGGGCCTGCTCCGAATATGAAGATGGGATCGAGGATTATGTTGGTAACAGTTGCATACGCCAAATAGCGCAAAGGCGTTCTGGAGTCGCCAAGTCCTCTTAATATGGAGCTAGCCGCGTTGTAAAGGAATGTTGCAACAAGGCCTAAAAGGTATATTCCCAGGTACGTGGATGCACCTTCAAATACATCGGGAGGCACATTGATTAACCTGAGCAAGGGTTCTCTTATGAAGATTCCTACAGCCGTAATGACAATGCCTGTAACGGTCAAAAGGACTATGGAATTGTTTATTATGTGGCTGACCCTGTCCTCTTGTTTTGCACCCCAGTGCTGCGCCACTATTGTAGTGATCGCTATTGTAAGGCCCAAGACAAAGGCTATTAAGGCATGGATCACAGGCCCACTTGCTGATACTGCAGCGAGAGCCTGGGGGCCCAGGTACCTGCCTACCCAGAAACTGTCAACCGTACTGTACAGGGCTTGAAGCAAGTTCCCGAGGAGCATGGGCACGGAGAACCTAATGAGGTGCCCGGGTATACTGCCTTCGGTAAAATCAACAGTTCCGCGCTGCATACAGTCACTCCCTGCAACCTTGCTCTCCTTCATGAACAGGGAACTCAGTCATATTACTTATGTTACCTTCCAGGACAGTTTAGATCAACGTATATCCCGGCCTGGTAAAAGTCTCCCTTAATGGCTTTATAAGCTAACAATACCCCAAATTCCCTCCTAGAGCTTGTGTTTCCTATGCAGGAATTCCATTGTAGAAAGCGAAATCGTTGACATAAACTTTGAAACTTGTGCTTATTGTCCAAATATTGCCATAGAAGGGAGAGGAGTAGGATTAGTAGCAAGAAACGCAGCAGCGTGATATTGCAGACGTTAGTTCTTCTTATGACCTTGAGTATATTCCTTACCGGTTGTTTTTCAAGCAGTTTTGGACCGCCCGGGGTGCCGCCTGTAACTCCTGACCCGCCGGGTACCCCGAACCCCCCACCGGGCCAGGTGCCTTCTTCCGGAAAGATACTCGGACATGTGGTGATGGAGACTCTCTATAAATCACGACCTCTATCAGCGTCAAGTGTCCCCGGAGTGGTAGTGAAAGGAGCGACCTTGGCGAAACCTCTTGCTGATGAAGGCGGCCCTGATTATGTGGATTCTGAGATCCTGGCACGTTTTCAGGAAAACACGCCTCAAGAGGAAATCCATAGGATAGTAGAAAGCCAGGGATGCCATGTAAAGCAGGTGATAGACAGGACAGACATTTACGTTATCGGGATTCCTGAAAGAGAAGACCCTGTTTACGTGGCTGAGGACTTCGAAAAGAATCCCCAGGTGAAATATGCCCAACCTAATTGGGTAGGCCGGGTCACAGAGATAAGTGATGCAACCCTAACCCTGATCCCGAGCGATCCCGATCTCTCCAAGCAATGGGCGATTGAAGCAATGGGCGTCCCATATGCCTGGGATAAAACGACAGGCAGCTCAGGTGTGAAGGTGGCAGTCATTGATACAGGTGTCCAGGTCAACCACCCTGATCTTGCAGCAAACATCGGTCCGGGCTACGACTTTTTCAATAATACAACGTATGTGACTGATTACAATGGACATGGAACACACGTTGCAGGGATAATCGGGGCTATTGCTAACAACGGAAGGGGAATAGCAGGGATAAACTGGAACGTGCAAATAATGCCTCTTAAAGCCGCTGATAATTCAGGACAAGGGTACCTGGATCTGCCGGCGATCATTCAAGCACTGTACTGGGCCGCGGATAACGGGGCTGACGTAGTCAACATGAGTTTCAAGATTTCAGATTCCGCAATCGGTGCAAACAACGCAATGGACGATGCAATTGACTACGCATACAGCAAAGGTGTAACAATGGTGGCTGCTGCAGGAAACGACGGTAACGGGAGAGTGGTATATCCCGCCAGCCACCCAAAGGTTATTGCAGTCAATGCGGTAAGTTCCGATCTTAGCCGTCCATCTTGGAGTAATTACGGTGACGGTGTTGACGTGACTGCCCCGGGCGACCTCGTTTGGAGTACATGGCCTGGAAGCACCTACGCGTACGCTTCGGGTACATCGATGGCCGCTCCCCAAGCTGCAGGTGTTGCAGCTCTCCTCATTGCCCAAGGCATAAGAGGCCAGGAGAACATAAGGCGCATCCTTCAGGAGACTGCCATGGACTTAGGTGCGCCGGGTAAGGATTGGACCTTTGGCTGGGGCATGGTCAATGCCCACGCAGCAGTCAGCGGTGCCCTCATCACGAATATGAAAGTCTTTGCAGGAGATGAGGACGAGATAAGTATTACTCCGTACAGCGATATGGTAAATCCCAAGGCAGGAGGTTTCTTCGAAATAACGGGCGTTCCGAAGGGTTCATGGTACATATACGGATGGATAGATGTAAACAATAACGGGGCCGTAGACTTCGGAGATTACTTCGGACGCACATCAGGCAAAGTCGTTTTCAACGGCGGAACCTTAACAGATATAAAGCTTCTTGCCAGGCCTATTGTGGGATCCGATACAGTATACTCATTAAAGCTTGGCGAGGATTGAGTGAAGGCTGTTAGGGTATATCGGCTACCCGGATAAAGGAAGGTGATGTTGATGTTCTTCGCACGGGTGTTTGACAGTAACAAGATTGTCTTATTTGCCATACTGATACTTGTCGCTTGTGTCTTTGTGACCGGATGCTCTGCTAATGCCTTTCGCAATCTCAAGGTTCAGGTCGGCGCAAGCCCGATACGAGTAGACGGACGTAACTTCCAAGTGTTTACCGTCGCAGCTTTAAACACAGGAGAAGAGAGCATTAGGCTTCAGTTTTCCAGTGGTATGCAGTTCGATTTCGTGGTAATGTCAGATGATGCTGAGGTATGGCGCTGGTCCTATGACAAGGCATTCATTACAATGTTGACTGAGCGGGACATTGACCCGGATGAGCTGGTTGTATACTCAGTTGTCTGGGACGGCAGAGATTCTGAAGGAAGGCATGTGCCTCCAGGAGAATACCGGGTATTCGGCGAGATTGTAACGAAGCCGAAAGTAACTACGGATGCAGTAACCTTCCACTGGAGCGGTAACTGACCGGACACAGAACCTTTCATTTAAGAGCGTTTACCCTCATAAATTTTCTATAGTGTGGGGGTGAACGCTATGTTCTTTTATATCCTGCGGAAAGCTCTTATGCTTTTCGCAATCCCGGCGATTTGCGCTTTTTGTTTCTTCCTATTTGTCTCTCCGAGTTTGTTTCCTCTGATCGGGGCCGCAAGTTCCGGAAACCATGCCATTGCCATTCCAAAGTGTCGATGCAGCTTAACTTATCGAGATTTACGCCTTACCCACCCTTACCTTGAGGGGCATGACGTTATTGAACTTCAGGAGCGCCTTCGGTCCCTTGGCTTTTTCGCGGGTAAAGTTGACGGTGTATTCGGCACTTCAACTGATGCAGCAGTGCGGGAATTCCAGAAGGCTGTCGGGATGGAGCCTAACGGAATTGTTACAGATTCAATGTGGCTTCGTATGGCCACAGGCAGGGCACGCACATTGCCTGCAATTTCTGAGCTTCCGGAAGGCGAGCGAAAGATCGTTGTTAATGTCAACAGGCTGGTTCTGACGCTCTACGTCGGCGACGAAGTCATCAAAAAGTACCCGATAGCCATTGGGAAGTGGCGTACTCCTACACCTACAGGCGAATTTGTCATCATCAGCAAAGATTACGCACCGGGCGGGGCCTTCGGGACCAGGTGGATGGGGCTGAACGTTCCATGGGGTTCATACGGGATTCACGGCACAAACAAACCATGGTCGATCGGGAGCGCTGCCAGCGCAGGGTGCATCCGGATGTTCAATGAAGACATAGAAGAGCTTTTTGAACTCATTCCCGTCAACACTCTCGTTGAAATAATCGGGGAAGAACCTAAAGGAGAGATTAAACGCACTCTTAAGATTGGCGATACAGGCACCGATGTCCAGGTGCTCCAGCTTCACCTTCGAAGAGGAGCTTTTGACGCCGGCCCTCTTGACGGAAGGTTTGGTATCCGTGTAGAGGCTGCAGTCAAAGAAATGCAGAAACTCTACGGATTCCAACCTACAGGCAGAGTCGGTACAAACGAGCTTTACCTTCTGGGGCTGCGCTGAATGCGCTCTTGCCTTTTAAGGCACGCCTCTTACGACACGCACTAAGGACTTGCGTGCAGGAGGGATTTTGATGTTTCGAAAGGCTCTTAAGGTTACTTTAGTGGTTTTCGTGCTTCTCCTGGTAAGCATTATTGCTTACGGTGTTGTCGTATTCGACCGGCCGGAGCTGATGCCACCGGGGCCTTACCATCCTCGGGCCTTGCATGCGAAGTTAAAGGGATACCATGTCCACCCCTGGGTGAGAGTGGACCCGGAGAAGCAATACACGTTAAAGATATGGAGTACTCGCTGGCCTATGTTTCGGGACGGGTACGGATATGACGATCTGGTTGAAGAGGTAATCAGCGAATTCCAAGCTGAATACGGAAATGTAGATGTTGAATACGTCTTATTACCCCTGGACGAAGTGGGAAAAGCGATCTCTGAGGCTGTTGAAAACAGGACCCCTCCTGACATATGCATAGGCCCGTTCGATCCCTCCCTGGTTGGTACAGGGCTCGTTGTGCCTCTCAACATGTTCATTTGTGACGAACCGAGGGACGATATTAAGGCAACCCCGGCTTGGGACTTTGAAGCCTCTTCCCTGCAGGCTGTATCCGTGGATAATCGTATATGGGCATGGCCTTCATGGATTTCAGTGAAATCCTGGGCGGGAAACGCAGCAGTTCTTCGAGAGGCCGGTATCGATGTTGAGCAGGTCATGCTTTACGGATGGCCGTATGACGATGTCTTAACGATGATCGAGACGCTGCAAGCACGGCAAGCGGGAGTGCCGGAAGAGTACACAAAATACGGCCTTGTCCTTGACACAACAGGCACCCGTGTCCTTGACACGCTTATGGAGGCTGCAGGGAGAGGCCTTGTGCTTTCAGAAGCCGGCGATCTCTTGTGGCAGGGAGATGCGCTAACGTCTTGCTTGTCTTTTCTTCAGGATATCAAAGAAGCTAAAGGATTCCCCGAGCCCGCCCATAAGATGACCGACAGAATGCTTGAGCTTTTTTGGAACGGGAGAGTGGCTGTGATAGGCCCTGTAGGCCCAGGTTTTCTGAGGCACGTCCATGAGAGGCAGGAGAGGATAGCCAAAGGCAGTATATTCTCAGGAACAGTAACGGTAGAGCCGGTACTCTTACCTGCACCTCATCCAACAGGAGGATTGCACACACCGTCTATCACAGTCTGTTCAGCTATGGTGTTTACCGGTCCCGGCCGGGGAAGAGAAGATGCTTCATATCTTGCTGTCAGGCTCGCCGAAGCCTTGGCCAGAAAAGAGGCTTTATGGCTTGCACGTGAACTGCCTGTAGTGCCTGCCAGGCATAAAGACCGCGAGGACGCGCATGGCGCGGCGTATCTACCTGACGGAGCCAGCCGCCGCTTTCTTCTTAAAGCAGCATCATCAGGGCGGATGTACTCGAGCCCATCCTCTGAGGTGAAGGAAATCGAGGAGATTTTGCGAGAACAGGCAATCAGTCCAATGATGGATCAGTTCTGGACAGGAACTCTCAAAGCTGCCGAGTTTGAGCAGCGTCTCCTCGGTTTATACCTGTCAATAGTAACACCTTTATCCAGCTTTGAATAAATTACCCTACAACATGCCAATAATGATGGTATAATAGAGGACGTCTGTCTGGCATTAGATTCCAGATCCGGCTCTCAAGGAGGAGTTTGGGCTTTTTGGAAGAATAGTACGCCAAAAAGACCTGGTCTGGTAAGAGTGCCGGAACTTATATTAGAAAAAGCAGTAAAGCAGTGTTATTGTGCACTGCAAGGAGGATGAGGTCATGACGTCCGGCCCCTGTTACAGACAGGAGCGAGCGTCGTTATTTGTCGAACGCAGAAGAGAAATCGCTCTTATTTCATGTTGTGTGGTCCTATTGGTGACCGGGCTTGCAGGAGCAGCACGGGAAGTAAGGATAATCGTTGATGATGACGTCATATCAGTCTCTGCGATCCCTGGTTTTAGGGTCGGAGATGTGCTGAAGCAAGCCGGAATAGAATTACGAGACGGCGATAAAGTGACACCCGGCCTGTCAGAGCGCATAGGCGGACGAGGTGTCATTACTGTTGCTCGTGGAGTTCCTGTAACGCTTACAGTTGACGGTGTTGAAATTCAGATGAATTCAGCAGGGCCTATGGTTAAGCATGTTCTTGCTGAGTCCGGAATCTTGCTGAGGCCTGAGGACAAGGTCAGCCCCGGAATGGAAGACGGCCTTGTTCCCGGTATGAACATCAAAGTCACACGCGTAACATCTGAGGTAGTTGTCAGACAGGTTCGTATCCCATACCGTACTGAGGAAAAACCTGATTCTAATATGGATCGCGGTCAATCCGAAGTTATCAGGCAAGGTGTTGAAGGCCTTCGTGAAGAAGAAGTCCTCGTCACCTATGAAGACGGCAAAGTCGTCAATGAGACTGTGCTGTCCGGCAAGGTATTGCGAGAACCCGTCGCAAAAGTGATGAAAGTCGGAACCCGCAATCCCATAAGGACGCTACATACCTCAAGAGGTACTTTCAGGTACAGAGAAGTATTGACGATGACAGCCACTGCTTATGAGCCAGGCCCTACCAGCTGCGGGAAATGGGCAGACGGGTATACTGCTATAGGCTTAAAAGCCGAACCCGGCATTGTTGCAGTAGATCCGAAGGTCATACCTCTCGGCACCAGGCTGTACGTGGAGGGCTATGGGCCTGCTCTTGCAGGTGATGTGGGAGGCGCGATCAAAGGGAACAGGATCGACCTGCTCTTTGAGACTGTAGAGGAAGCGCTGCGGTACGGAAGGCGAAAAGTGAAAGTGTATATTCTGGAGCCATGAGAAAGCAATCAAAGAACCTAAGGAACGAACCTAAAATCCGGCCGAGGAAAACCCTCGGCCAAAATTTTCTCACTGACCGGTCTGTTTTGGGAGTGATTGTCAATACTGCCCGGTTAACCAGGGACGATTCGGTCTTGGAGATAGGTGCAGGCACCGGGATACTGACTGAGGCGCTTGCCAGGGAGGCCGGTCGCGTTATCGCCGTTGAAATAGACGAGCGGTTGGTCTCTCTCCTCCGGCGCAAGTTCTCCCATCATTCTCACGTGGAGATTGTAAAAGGCGACTTTCTCCAGCTAAACTTGACAGAGCTTATGGCTTCTAGTACACTGATTTCAGAGAAATCTAAAGTGGTTGCCAATTTGCCTTATTATATTTCGTCCCCGATTATTCTGGAGTTGCTTCGCCATACAGAGCTTTTTGAGCGGCTGGTGGTTCTCGTTCAAAAAGAGGTCGCGGAGAGGATTGTTGCAGCTCCGGGGTCTAAGATATACGGAGCGTTTTCCGTAGCTGTGCAGTATTACGCAGATCCTGAGATTGTTGCCATTGTACCTCCCCAGGCGTTTTGGCCTCAACCTAAGGTAAATTCTGCTGTTGTCAACATGATGATCCGTAAAACCCCGCGGGTTAAGATAATTGATGAGAAGGTATTCTTTGCAGTGGTCAGGGGAGGCTTCGCAAAAAGGCGAAAGACAATTCTAAGGGCGCTTTCCATGGCGGGAAAGATCTATCCGGAGCTTGCTTCCGTCAAGGAAGACAGCATAAAGAATATCCTCACTAGGGTTGGAGTGGACCCAACACGACGAGCTGAGACCGTTTCATTGGAGGAATTTGGCCGAATAGCAGACGCAATCGCATTAGAACGTGGTGAGCTTAGTCAAGATGAAAAACATGATGTTCGTTAGCCCATCAAAAGGGAAATTGACTTTTGATGAAGCCTTTGCAGATATCGTCAGCTATATGCAGGAGATGCCGGGCATCCCGTACAGGCTGATTATCGGCACCGATTCTCAGCTTAAAGATGATACTTGTTTCGTTACTGCCATAGTCATTCACAGAGTGGGGAAAGGCGGACGGTATTACTACACTAAAGAGAACGAAAAAATCGGAAAGAGCCTGAAACAGAGGATCTTCTTTGAGACAGCGAAAAGCCTTGGGATTGCCGGCAGGCTCGCAGAGAAGCTTGCTGAAAGCGGGTACGAGGATTTAAATGTCGAGATCCATCTGGATATCGGCAGGAACGGGGAAACAAAAGACCTTATTAGAGAGATTGTAGGAATGGTAACAGGCACCGGATTTGAGGCTAAGATCAAGCCGGATGCCTACGGCGCTACAAAAGTCGCGGACAAGCACAGTAAATAGAACGCGTTTCACATCCCCCTAGGCCTTCTCCTTTTCTTCTTTAACCCATCGTTTTACATGAGTTTACCAGGCAAAATCTTCGCTTTCATGCCTTCATCGAATCCGGAAACGAGCCTTCACTTTTTCTCGTCCATCTCATACTATGTCATATCACGGACATGGTCTCTTTGGAGGGGAGAACGTGGGCGAGGTAAGAGTTGGAGATAAGGTGGCGCGGAGATCTCACGGTTCAGACGTGATCTTCGTCGTCCTGAAGATAATTACTGCTCGGATGAAAGTTGCAAGGGTCCTTCTGCGAGGCTTGAACATGAGGCTCATGGCAGATGCCCCCATTGATGACCTTGTGACTATAGATAATGAAGAAGCGGAATCATCGATAGAGAGTGTTCACCGAGAAGCACGGCAAGTGGTGGAGAAGGTATTCCGGAGGCGGATGGCAGAAGATTCCCGGATAGAACACAGGGGGCGTGAAGATAAAATCCTACCACCAGGCATTGATTATAGTTATTTCCCGGGAAAAGTCCTTCACCTTGACGGGGACGGGGATTATTTGAAACACTGCATGAAGTTTTACAAAGAACTCAATGTGCCTGCTGTAGGATATTATGTCCCAGAAGAGGCGCAAGCATCGAAGGTTGCAGCGCTTTTCCGAGAGCACCTTCCTGATATCCTGGTGCTTACAGGGCATGACGGCTTGATTACCCGTGTAGGCGATAAGCTGAACTTAGACAGCTATAGAACGTCAAAGTATTTTGTGGAAGCTGTGAAGAAGGCACGACAGATAGAGCCTGACAAGGATTCCCTTGTGATAATCGCAGGGGCATGCCAGTCATATTACGAGGCATTAATCGATGCAGGAGCGAATTTTGCCAGCTCTCCGCAGAGGATATTTATACATTGCGCTGACCCGCTCCTCGTTGCCGAAAAGATATCCCATACCCCCTTTGACAGGGTTGTTCATGTGAACGAAGTCGCTGAAAGCATAATCAGCGGGCTGAACGGAATCGGAGGCATAGAAACCAGAGGGAAGTTGCGTTTAGGCTTACCTAATACAATGTCAACGAACAGATGACGCGATTTCTTAAGGAGGAAAGAGGATTCTCCAGCAATTTTTAGATATAAAGAGAAGGGCTATTCTTTTTGAGGGCTGTAATGCCTGCCTACCCAATATATACGAAAAACCCTATTGACACGATAGAACCATGTTGTTATACTTATTATTTTCCTTGACGCAGAGCCCAAATCGTGCTAAAATTAACTAGGTGTGGCCCGCCAAGGAAGGTGGTAAAATGGCAGGCAGGAATGCCCTTGAAATCATTAAGCGAAATCTTGAGCCTTTTGTAGGTAAGAAGGTTATGATCAGGGCAAATCAAGGACGCAGGAAAGTCCTTGAGACTGAGGGGATCCTTGAAAACACTTACCCCAAGCTGTTTGTTGTGAAGTTGTCTGATAAACCCGGATTAGTGAAGCGAGTCTCCTATACCTACGCTGATGTCCTGACTGAAACGGTAAAAGTATCCGTTCGGTGTAAGGACGAGGAGAAAAGAATAGGATACGCGGGCTAGAACAGCAATAAGTCTTTAATTTCAGTTGCGGGCAAGGTAGTGTCAGTTACCTTGCCCCTTTTTGTGTACAGAACAGATCCCATGAGCATTGGACTCTTGTAATCAGGTCCCGGGTTTTGGGGCTGTGGGCATAGGCCTTCCGGCACAAAAAAAATGAGCCTTTCAAAAATCCCCTTGGATTCAGATTTGACGAGCATTCCTATGCTGCTAGAGGTCATGTTGGATGATTTTCCCTATTGAAATCCCATGGATAACTCTCTAACATAAAAAGCAAGGTGAACCAAGGGGAGGGAATTAAATGAATAGACGGATTACTTTGGTAGTAATGATTGCAGCTGCCCTTGTTGTAGCACTTGCGTTGCCTGCACATGTCCTCGCAGCTCCAACCTACTACTACTCAAGCTCCGGAAGCTACGGCTATCAGTATCCCAGCAACAACTACTATTCCAGCGGTTCAGGATCGACTTACTACTACAACTCGTCATCGGGATCAAACTACTATAAGAGTGGGACATCTTACTCGAATTCAGGCAGTAAGACCTACTATTATTCAGGGAACAACTGGTATTACAGTGGGGGTTCTTACACGCCTTCAAGGCCGACCCCTCAACCGACTCCTCAGCCTGCTCCGAAACCTCAGCCAAAACCGGAGCCTACACCTCAGCCGAATCCCACGCCTGGGTTGACTGCTGATGAACAGAGAATGGTGGATCTCATCAACCAGGAAAGGGCAAAAGCAGGTCTTGCTCCGCTTACAGTTGATCTGAGGCTGGTAGGCCTGGCCAGGAAGAAGAGTCAGGATATGATCGTGAACAACTACTTCAGCCACACATCCCCGACTTACGGCGATCCTTTCACCATGATGAGATCAGCAGGGATCAGCTACCGAACCGCCGGCGAGAACCTGGCAGGGGCCAGAACCGTGGATCAAGCACATTCAGCTCTTATGAACAGTGCAGGCCACCGTCAGAATATCCTCAACTCCAATTACAACAGGGTCGGTGTGGGGATTGTTTCCGGAGGGCCTTACGGCAAAATGTATACCCAGCTATTCATAGGAACATGGTAAGAATGTGACATAGCCGCCTGCTATAAGACGCGGCTGGATCACAACAAAATACGGTAAGGCATTGGACAGGCCTCCTTGTCCCTCGCGGATGAGGAGGCCTTTCTTTTTGGCTTTACGGAGATGCGGGTTTTTTGTTCTTTGTGCAGGTCTCCCATGAGAACTATATAGACACATCTATAGGCAAAAGAAGTCATCAATTCATAAGATAGTGTAAGCTCCTACGCTTGCCTTCGAAGTCTGTGATATTTGAGGGGGATAAGCTTATGACATATGCATCTCACAGGTGTTGCCCAAGTGCAACCGGTAGGTCTTGTTCCGAGATGATCCTTACGTTGCCTATTCCGGCAGTCAAGATAAAGGAGATTCGCGCTCACATTGATTCCGTTACCGCACATGTCATTCCCAACAAAGTGATAGTCCAGGGGACCCTTCAGAAGCAAGTGTTCTTTGTAGGGGAAGACAACATAGTCCACCACTTCCCGGAGCAAGCACGTTTTTCGGCTATGATTGACATCCCTGGCGTAATGCCAGGTCCTGAGGTGGTCGTACAAGTCCATCCGAATATCTTTAATATCATCGCTGAACTCAGCCCTGACGGCACTCAAATAATCCAAAAGGTCATTATCGATGTGGACGTTACAGTGACTGAGTTTGTTCAGGTGCCTCTTGAAGAAGACCCTGAAGGACCAAGTGTTCTGGCAGAAGAGGTGATAGGCGAAGGTATAGGCCAGGTCCTTGAAGCAGGCACTGTGACTTTGACTACAACTGCAGTCAAAGTTACGGACATTCGCGTAAATCCTGAAATCACCCAGGTTACAGTAAAGGAAGACAAAGTAGTCGTCCAGGGGAACATAATAAAGCAGATCTTCTTTATCGATGCTGACCAGGTAGGCCGTCACCAAGGTGTCTTGGTGCCTTTTGCAACAATGATAGACATTCCCGGCGCACAGCCAGGCATGAACGTGCAGGCACGCGCCACTGTCGCAGATGTCAATTTCACGTTGGATCCCACAGGCGCTTCGGTCAACCAGGAAGTTGTCCTTGATGTGTTTGTAAAGGTTACCCAGACGGTTGAGGTAAGCCTGGCTTTGGGCCAGGACTTGACTATCAAGACTGAGCAGGTAATTTCCTGTGTTTCAACTCAGGTAATGGAGGAAGTTACCGTTGTCCTGGCACAGCCTGCAATAAAAATAAAAGATATTGTTCTCGTTGTACAGGAAACCAGAGGCCGGACCATTGAAGATAAGGTCATTATCCAGGGCCTCTTTGTAAAAGACGTATATTACATCAATGAAGGCGACATAGAAGTCGTCGAGACCTTCACAATTCCCTTCAACACCTTCATTCCTGCACCAGGAGTCTCCCCCGGACAGAATGTCTTCATAATCGCACAGGCATTGCCTGTAGTGTTTGACCCCCTGCAGACCGGCACTGAAATAACAGAGAAAGACATCGCAGATATTGAGGCAATCATCACAGAGACAGTGAAAATCGGTGTTGAAGAAGACCCTTGCGGCACCCTGTTCAAGGTCCAGCAGGTAATCGGTGAAGGGTCGGCCCAGGTTTGTGCAGAGGGAGTACCCGTGCCTGTGCTGCCTATTACCATAGAATTCGCAAGGATACGTGTAGGTGAGGCAGTAGAAGCCAAGGAGCAGCTCCTTGTAGAGAACTGCATTTGCCTGCCGTTCAAAGCCAGGAAGATCAAGTCAGTAGAAGCCGTGGTTCAGAATGTGACCTTTGAAGTCTTGGGCCAGCAGGTGATTGTTGAAGGCGAAGTCAGGAAGGATGTATTCGTGGTAGGGTTCGACAATATAGTCCACCATATCCAAGAGACCGTCCCGTTCACCGGAATCATCGATGTTCCCGGGCTTGCGGAGGGCTCTGAAATCACTGTCGATGTGGTAGTAGAGAGCATCGTTCAGAACCTGATATGCGGAGGGTGCAGGATTCAGCAATTAATAGTCTTACTTGTTACTGTGACAGCGAGCGAAGAGAGAATCGTTGAAGTGGTGGTAAACGTGACAGGTCCCGGTGTCTTCCAGACCAGGATAAGAGCGCTCGTAGATGTTGTTGACGATGGAATTCCGGAGCCTGTGCCGCTTGATATAGTTACAGACCTTACCGGGCCCAACGTAGAGACGGTTACAAGAGAGACAATTCCCCTTGTAGTAATTGTCAACGGCACAGTCGGGCCCCAGCCCGTATCTGTGGTGACAAACGCTACTTTTAGGATTTAATCTGGACTTTTACTCATCACATTTCTAGGTAGATCTCAATACGATATAGGGAAGAATTGGCGAGAAGGAGGACTGACCGCTATGTTCACAGGGCTACGGCAACTCGGCATAATTATAGCTGCTATTGCCCTTGTCCTCCTGGGACTCATCTTCATACCGCGCCGCAGGCGCGTTTTTGAAAGGCTTCTCGGCATCGACTATCCTCTTGGTGAAAACAGCCTGGAATCATCATTAGGGCTTGGCAATCTTCAGCATGCATCAGCGGAAGGTTTGTATGAAGCGGTTACTTCCGATGACTGTGATCTTTTGGAGGAGATGAGAAGGGCGGAATCTCGCTTGGAGACGGTCCGCCCCGAGGCCGTCCGCACCAAAAGAAACCTCACGCTTAGCACCCTTCCTCTGTGGCATGCAGGAAATGCCACACGCTGGCCTACGCCTACGCCTACACCTAAACCTTCACCTTCACCGAAACCGACACCTCAACCGATTGTGTCACTGACATTTCGATCCTCGCCATGCAAGCCTGATACGGATCCTGCCGGCAAGATAAGCCTTAGGGCAGAATCCTTCGATGGTTTAAGCCAGGTTATGTGCAGTGAGACGGGATCCCGCGTGTTGCCGGAAGTCAGCGACATTTCATCAAAAGATGATAGAGACGCCAAGAGAGGGCTGTTGCATCCTGTATCTTGCGGCATTAAAGAGGTACTCCACGAAGATGAAAACGAGCCCCATGACGATGAAAAGGTTCCCCATAGTCCTGGGGCTGTCCCCTGCGACCGTGGAGAGATACCCCATTATGATGAGGGCGCACCCTGCGATAGTGGAGAGATGCTCCATGATGATAGGGACGTACCGTGCGACGATGGAGAGATAGTTCATGACACTGGAGAGGAGCCTTACGAGTTTATCGAGGCATCATGTGATCGTGGAGAATCACCTCATTGTGCTGAAAAAATATCCCGAGACCGCGAAGAGGTACCACACGATTCCGAAGGAGTATCCCATGGCAATGAAAAGGTTTCCCATGATCACGAAGAGGTGCTTGATGACCATATAGAGGTGCTTTGTGCCCATGAGGAGGATGCAGGAGACGAAGAGCATTTGCCTGTCCAAGACTTGTCCCAGGAGACAGAAGGCCCAAAAGAGGCGCGACCGATATTTCTTAACCGTTTGACGGAAAGCCCATTCAGGCTTAGGGAGGGAGGCTCACAAATGCTAAATCTGGAGAAGTACAGTAGAGTCCAAGCAGCATGTCTTAAGGTGGAAAAGGTTGTAGGTCATGGTTCAAAGCAGGTTCTTCTTGAGGAGACTCAGACGATAGCAGGTATCAAGATTGTGGAAATCATTCCTTCGCTCACAAACATTCGTTCAGTAGTAAAAGACGGCAAAGTCATTATACAAGGTACTGTCCATAAGCAGATATTCTACATCGGCACTGATGGACTGGAGCATCACCTTGCAGAGGATATGGATTTCAGTGAGCTTATTGATATCGAGCCATTGAATCCTATGTATCCGGTGCGTGAAGGTATGAACCAGCAGGATTTCTCCATAATCGAGAACAACGTTTTTGAATTCGATCCGGATACCGGTGCCTTGACGCAAAAGATCATTCTCAGGCTATGTGTGAAGGTGACTGAAACTGAGCAAATCCAGGTGGCGACGTGTCCTGATGGCATGCTGATAAAGGCCCGTGTCGTTGTAGGTGAGAATACCAAGCAGAAGTTTATCGAAGAGAGCACGGTTATCGACGCTATCAAGGTAATCGAGATAGTCCCGAGAATATCCCAAATCAGGCATACAGTAAAGAACGGTAAGGTCCTGGTCCAGGGTGTCGTCCATAAGCAGATATTCTATGTAGGTACAGACGACCTGGTTCACCATCTGTCCGAAGACATTGCCTTTAGTGATCTTGTGGTAGTCGAGGGTGCCTGTGAGGGAATGCACTCACAAGACCATTCCTTCGTCGATAACCTTGTGTTCGAATTCGACCCTGCCACCGGCACCTTAATACAAAAGATTATCCTTGCTCTGAGCGTTAAGGTTACTGAGACATGTGCTGTGCCTGTACGGATAGACGAATGCGGAACCCTTATCACGGCAGACCAGATCATAGGATTTGGATGCGCGCAGAAGCTTATTGAGGAGACCAACGTCTTGCCTGCCGTCAAGATTGTGGATATTGATGCCAGGATCAGCGAAATAGGCTCTATTGTGAAGAACGGCAAAGTCATAGTGCAAGGGGTCGTTCATAAGCAGATCTTCTTTGTCGGGACAGACGACCTCGTACACCATGTCTCAGAAGACTTGCCTTTCAGCGAAATGATAGAGGTGCCGGCGCTCAACCCCGAATTCCCTGTGGAAGAAGGAATGGACCAGCAGGACCATTCCTTCATCGAGAACATTGTTTGGGAGTTCGATCCGGCCACAGGAGAGCTTACAGAGAAGGTTATCATCGGAATACAGGTAGTGGTAACGAACCATGTTCAAATCCCGGTATTAGTCTCTTCCTGTTGTCCCGGGAAAAAAGTCTGGACTGTGGAGGAGGGATGCTGCGAGGAAAGATGTGAGTAAACATACGACGGCAGAACTCCCTGCCGGAAAGCATAGATTCTAATAGTGCCAACGCCACCCTACGAGGGGAGTGCCGGTAGCTCTATCGGCACTCCCTGAATTAGTGCCTTTTTTCTCCCTAAGGCTTTGCTTTGCCACAGAATACAGAAAAACTCCTGTGAATAGGGATTCAGTACAGCAGGCCCAAGAGTTTTCGGCAGCCGGATAGGAGAAGCGAGGTGCACGTTTTGGGCTGTCTTACGGCAGAGAGCCGGGAAGTGCAGATCGAGCAGGTCATAACGCGCTTTACGCACAGTGCACCTATAAGGGCTTCCATTATACCGCAGGCTCCGTCCGGACAGACTCATTGCCAGTCGCCTTTTGGAATCACCATGGACTTGGCGTCCCTGTCCTGGGAAATCCTGGACCGCTCCGCAATTGCCTCTCTGGAGCTGTCTATATGGGTGTATCTGCCGTACGAAGGCGAGATCCAGGCGGTGTCCTTGACCCATGAGATGAAAACGCTTGTAAGGATCCCGGAAATCAAGCCTTCTATGCGTATAGATGCGAAATTCCGTGTTGAAGATATTGAAGTGGTTTTTGATGAAACCCATGGCGGAACGGTTATTGAAGCTCTCGCTTTTATTGAAGGGATTGTCCTCGAGAAGTGCATTCTCCAAGTGGTGACACAAGTCAAATGTGAACGAGGTTTTTGCCCGGCCCGAGGAGGAGGAGAACAAGCCGGATCGCGCTTCATAGATGCTGTATACGACCTGTTTAAACGGATTCTGCACATCTTTCGTCTGAACCGTTAGCTTACCTGTAACTGACCTGCCAATGACTGACTTACCAGTGGCTAACTTACCGGTAACTGACTTGCCAATGGCTAGCTTACCCATGATTAACTTGCAGAGTATCAGCGTGTCGTGAAAGGTATCTAAGGTGTTGTAATGGATAAGGACTCAGCTTGTGGGGATTGCGTCACAAATAGGCTAGGCCCGGCATAGAATAGATTCGCCAAGTGCCGGCCCTATCTTCACTCACCTCTGTGGAGGACGTTCTCGCCATGTCATCTTCTCAAAAAGAAACGCCTTGGAAAAGAACCCTTAGGCTTAATATGAAAGGCCAGGATGTCGAAGCGCTTCAAAGACGCCTTGCCGAGCTCAGCTACTACAGCGGGAAATGCGATGGTGTGTATGGCCTCCTTACAAAAGGTGCAGTATTCGACTTTCAGAAAGCCCACAGGTTGAGGGTTGACGGTATTGCAGGCAAGGAAGTTTTCAGCATCCTTAGGTCAGGGCTCGAGCGGGAAAAGATCGAGCATATAGTTGCAAAAGGCGAGACACTTTCCGGTATCGCAGCCAGGTATAAAGTCTCAGAAGAATTGCTCATCCGAGCAAACTCTCTTGAAGCTGAAGAGGTTGAAGAAGGTGACAGCCTCGTAATCCCTGTAATGCGCCTTTTCGGGTTTTGTTCTGCTGAACACCTGGGAGAGCCTGTGTATCCCTACGAATACGTGCTACGGTCTCTTACGGCAATCGCGCCGCGATGGTTCTTTTTAGATGAAAACGGGAGCGTTCATGGCTCGCCTGACAAAAAACTCCTTGCCCTGACACGGATGGCAGACATAGAACTATGGCCTGTAGTGAATGTCCCGCGGCATAGATTCCTGGAGGACGGGGCCGGGACACAGAACCCCCTTGCCTGCGTGCTATCAGACAGCGTGGCTTACTCTTCAGCAATAAAAGGCATATCAAACCTTGCAGCCCGCATGCGAACCAAAGGGCTCATCATCTCCGTTGAAGAGTTCCCTCTGAAGAACATCTTTGCGTTCCAGTCATTCCTCTGCAAGCTGAGGAAGGTTCTCAGTCAAGAAGGGGCGCTGTTGGCAGTTGAAATCCCTCTGCTTTACGAACTTTCAGTGAGCGGAAAACAGATTGACAGAAAACGCATCCACGGCTTACAAGATATTGCCTCCCAAACTCACCTTGTCTTTCTCAGGACATACAAGTACCCCTGGGAATTCACATCTCCTGAACCGGTAATGTCAATCAGCCGCGTACGGTCTTTACTGCAGAGCTTTGCCGGAGCCATTGACTTCTGGAAAACGGTAGTTTCTATCCCTGCTTTCGGTGTTGATTTCTCTTCAGGCCTCGGCACTGCCCCCCTTCGAAAGACGCATGGAGAGGTTGAGGAAATAATAGGGCTCTTCAAGCCTGTGGTATCGCATCCTGACGGGGAACGGTCCAAAGTCTTTAAGTATAGGTCGTTTCGCGTGAGCCACACTCTGTATTTTGAGGATGCAGAGAGTATCGGTGCCTATGTAGACCTGGTCCAAAGGTACGGCGTAGCCGGTATTGCCATTGCAGATTTGGAGGATGTGGATACAAGGGTTTGGGGTGCGCTTAAGGTAAGGTTCAAGCCGGTAAGGGGCGGCAGCGGCCCGGTTCCCAACAATTAATCATACCCGGTCTATACACAACGGGTCTTCGATACTTGGGGTTTTGTCGTGCGCAAGGCGTGATCTTGTATTTAGAAATATATGCACATTTCAGTAAGTTGCCCGCATATAGTAGAAATGAAAAAGAAGTGTACGGCTCCATGTGTTTAAGTGGAAAGGAGGAAAAGAGATGGCTGTGGGTATCGAGCTCAAAGAGGAACTCCTCAAAGTCGAACAGGTCATTGGCGAAACCACGGCGCGGAAGGTCCTTAGAGAAGTCATCAAGATAGCAGACAGCCTGCCTACTGCAGAAAAGATCATCAGTGTAGATGTTATTATTCTCACTACGTCATTTCAGCTGATTAAGAACAAGATCCTGATTGAAGGCACAGCCAGAATAAGGATTCTCTACGTAGCTCGGGAGGCTAGCGGAGCGCAGCCGGTTCAGGTATTCGAAGAAGACATATCATTTGAACTTATTGCTGAAGTCCCCGGGACTGAGCCGTTTATGAATGCCTGGGTGCAGGTGGATATCCATGACATAGCCTTCGATCTCGTTGACATTAGGACTGTTGATATACGCGTTGTGGTTTCCGCTAAGGTAAAAGTCACTGTAACTGAGCAGCTGGAGGTAGTCACAGAGGTAACAGGTCCTCCTGATTTGCAGGTTACGAGGGAGCTTTTGAAAGTCGAGGACGTAATAGGTGACGCGCACGCACAGGCTCTTGTCACCGGAAGGCTTATAGTCCCGTTTGAGAAACCGGATATAGATTCTGTCATAAGCGTTGAGGCCAAACCCCGTCTTACAGACGTTCAAGTCCTTGATGGCCAGGTAGTTGTTGAAGGTTTGATAGATGTTGACGTCCTTTATGCTGCTGTGCCCCAGGAGCCGACTCCTGAAGGCGTCAAGCTTCCGGTGCACTTCTTCTCTAGCCAGTTGCGGTTCTCTCAAGTGGTGGAAGTCCCGGGTGCAGCTGTCGGCATGATTGCCCAGGCCAGGATAATCTTTGAAACAGTCAGCTTTACTGAACTGGATTTCCGCACCATAACCGTGGATGTGGTCCTGAAGATCGTAGCCAAGGTGACTGTCGTCAGGCAGCTGGAAATCGTCACAGATGTAACCTCTGCCAGCCAGGTGCTTGACGTGGAAAAGAGGCTCCTGAGAGTAGAGGATGTCATAGGGGAAGACATAGCTCAGACAATAATCAAAGAGATTCTGGAGGTGCCGAAAGAGAAGCCCAATATCGAGCGTATCCTCCGCATTGATACCTCGGTAAAGGAGACATCATGGAGAATAATCGACGGCAAGGTAATCATTGAAGGAGTAATAGAACTCCAGACGCTTTATGTGGCACAAACACCTGAAAGAGACCAGCCTGTACACCATATGTCCCACCGGGTGAAATTTACCCTTTTCGTGGAGATACCAGGCACACACGAGGGCTTCACCGCAGAAACCCGCGTAGCCGTGGAACACGTCGACTTTGAGCTTGTTGAAGACAGACGGTTCACTGTCAAAGTGCTTGTAGGCGTATTTGCAAAAGTCACTGAACCGGTCCAACTCAATGTCGTAGTTAATGTAGTTGTAGTAACGCCCGCTCCGGAAGGGCCGTGCCCACAGCCTACCATTGTGATGGTGACGATCCAACCAGGTGATACCCTCTGGGCGCTGGCCAGACAGTACAACACGACAGTCGAAGCCATTATTCAGGCAAACCCCGGGATACAGCCGGAAAACCTCCAGGTTGGCCAGGTGATCCAGATCCCTGCCTGCCCTGCTCCTAAGGGATGATGCGGAGTTTTCGAGGATGGTTTGAAAGGGAGGGAAACAGGAGATGATTCTGAGAAGGGAACGCCTCAAGCTCTTCGAAGTCGTCAGCGAAACTGTCACCACTGTTACACTTAGGAGCATTCAATCAGTGCCTGCAGGAAAACCTGACGTCCAGAAGATCTTGAGCATAGCCAATGTAACAGTGTCAGCAACAGGGACACCGCTGCCCAACAAAGTCGTAATCGAAGGCACGGCAACAGTCCAGACGATATACGTAGCTGCAGAGCCTGACCAGCCTGTCCACCATATGGAGCACGTCATAGGCTTCGTGCAGTTTGCTGATGTGCCCGGAACACAACCCGGCATGACAGTGATACTGAAACCGAGGGTGACGTTTTCTGACATAGTGATAAGGTCGCCTAGGGAAGTGGAGATAGAACTCATCATAGAGTTCTTTGTAAAGGTAATCAGGTTGGTCCAGCTCGACGTAGTTACTGACGTCATGTTCAAAAGTGTCCCTGTTAAAGTCGAGAAGCAGCTTTTCCGAGTGGAACGTGTCAGAGGTGAAAACACAGGCCAGGTGATACTGAGTAATATGCTGCCTGTGCCTGCAGGGAAACCCCCTGTGCAGAAAATCTTAAACGTGGTGAGCACAGAAATCATCACAGATGAAGTGCGGATTATTCCGGATCTTGTGATTATCCAGGGAAGAGTCAGGACACAGGTGATTTACGTAGCTGCAGAGCCGGACCAGCCTGTCCACCATATGCATTTGGAAGTGAATTTCCTGGCAAATATCAGGATTCCCGGAGCGGTTCCGGGTTTGATGGCGGAGATATTCCCCAGCGTAGAGTTTGTGCAGGTCACTATTGTGAATCCTAACACTGTTATGCAAGACTTGATTCTCAGCATCTTTGTGAAGGTTACTGAAATTCAGCAGCTCCGTGTGGTCACAGACGTAAAGTCAGACAGAATTCCGATTAATGCCGTAAGGCAGCTTGTTGCCATTGAGGACGTGGTGAATGAAAAATCGCAACAGATCAATATCCGCAGGGAGGTAGAAATACCCGAAGAGAAGCCGCCTGCGCAGAAGATACTCCAGATATTCAGTTCAACTGTGGAGATAACACGTGCCGACATACTCGACGGGAAGATCATTCTAGAAGGCGTCCTGGTGCTTCAGATTATCTACGTTGCAGCTGAGGAGGATCAACCTGTCCACCATGCCCATGTGGAAATACCGTTTACCTCATTTGTAGATATGCCCGGGGCTTATCCGGGGATGAATGTCCTGGTGAGGCCGAGAGTAGAATTTGTCACTGTCCAGTTCTTGCCTGTGGGAGTGACTCCTCCTCCTGATGTAGGCACAAGAAGTCTTGTGGTTGATGCTATTATCGAGGTATTTGTAAAGGTAACGAAGACAGTCCAGAAGCACGTAGTCATCGATGTGATCGTTCCTCAAGGCTTTCGCGACCCGTAAAGCCGGCTAGGTGGCTGATGCTGCACTCAGGGACTGCGCCTCCGGCAGAGGCGCCTTGGGAAAAATCCGGCCCGCAAGCAGATGGCCGGATTTTTGCACCCTTCGTTGCAAGCATCGGCCACCTAAGCAAATGGTTATAAGTGACACACCTTCTTAGTCAGGCATATCATATTCTGGCAGATGTGTTAGCAGAGAGGGAGGGAGGGAGATGTCAGGCGATTTGACCATCTCCGGTATTCACCACAAGAAGGTAAAAGTCGAGGTAATAGCTGCTGATGTCAGCGCGTCCATTGTTGCAAGCGGCCAGCTTACTGTCCCGCCTCCGAAGCCGGACATAGCTTCGATTCTGGATACACAGGCCCAGGTTACGATCACTCGTGTATCCGTTGTCTCCGGAAAAGTCGTAATCCAGGGAAACGTTTCAGTGGATATCACGTATGTTTCCACCGCGCCTTCCCAGCCGGTCCACTTTTTCGAAGGGACCTTGTCCCTGTTTGGGAGTGCTGATGTGCCAGGGATTTTCCCTGGGATGACTCCTGAAGTCGTAGTAACGAATGTTTTTGCCACATCGCGTCTCATAGATCCCAGGACAGTTGAGGTTAATGTCCTAGTTACGATAAGGGTGAAAGTCCTTAGGGAACAGGTCCTTCCGATAATCAGCGACGTCCCGAAAAAGATTGTTGTGCCTACAGTGACTAAACCTGTCGTGCCTGTCGTCAAACGCAGAGTTGTCACTGTAGAACGTGCGGTGCTGCAAGGGGAAGCTCAGACGATTGCAGTAGGCACTGTATCTATTCCGCCTGATAAGCCCGGTGTATCCAGTATTATTCGAACCAGCGCTGCAGGCTCCGTTACCCGGGCTAATGTGCAGAGAGGCAAAGTCATCGTGGATGGGGTTGTGTCTACGCGCACTCTTTATGTAGGACTTAGCCCTCAACAACCTGTATTCTCAGTGGACGGTTCCATCACTTTCAGCGTAATCGTAGACCTTCCCGGTGTAGAAGTGGGAATGTTTGCATTTGCAGCTGTGCAAATCGAGTCAGTGGACGCAACGATCGTAAATCCTCGTACCTTGCGCATAAGGGCAGTTGTGAAAGTTTCGGTAGTTGTTACAGTGGAGCGAGAGCTTTCCCTCGTAACCGGCATCGGGGCTCTTCCGCCTACACTTGTGCCTGTCACCCAGGACTTCTTAGTAGAGGAGATCATCGGTCAGGTGCAGGACGATTCCACGATTACAGTGCAAATCGTAGTTCCTGCTACGCACCCGGGTATAGGAAGGGTAATACAGTCCTTCGCTCAGCCTAAAGTCACCAAGACCTTAGTGCGTGACGGTGTTGTGTTAGTCCAAGGGACGCTCAGGATTACCCTGCTCTTTTCTGAACTTCCCAGCCAGAAAGTGTTTGCCCATGTACAAACTGTGCCGTTCACATTGACATTGCGCATAGCCGGGGCACATCCTGCCTGCTGTGGAGTGGCGGAAGTCTCAGTTGTCAGGGTAGTTGCTGTGCCGGTTCAACCGAGAGTTGCAAATGTCAGGGTAACGTTGAGGGGCTGGGGAATGGCGACAAACATCGACACTGTTCCGACGGTAGTCGACATTCGGTCCCATGAAGCCGGAGGGGAGTTGCCTGGGCCTCCCGTCAGTTCGATTACCCAGGACCCGTCAAGCTCAGGAGGCAGAGTGCATGTAGTCCAGATAGGAGATACTCTGTTCCAAATAGCCCAGAGATACGGAACCACTGTGGATGCGATAGTACAGGCAAACAATATTCAGGATCCCAATAGGATAATGGTGGGGGACACGTTGGTGATTCCGTAATGGCTGCAAATAAAAGAGCTGCATAATCGGTAAGGAAGTTCATCCTCCCAAAATCCGGCCCATAGATGGGTGCCTGTCTTTGAGATTCCCGGTGAGCGATAAAGACAGAGCCCAAGCCTGTGGCCGGATTTTGTTTTTCCCTTGTGAATGGACGAGCTGCGAGGAGGATTAGGAGGTTCATTTGCCAAATATTCCTTGGAGACGGTCCGTATTTGACTTGCCCATGCTGCCCGGGGAGACCCTTTAAACCACGGTTTATCACTTTTTGGGAGGAGGGGAGGAGCGGCTTCTTCCTAAAAGAGTTCAGGGAGAAAGGCGCGGAATGATTATGGATAGATTGAAGTTGCCAAGTCCGGTTCGGGTAAATGTCGTTCCTTTCGTGTCCGTGCTGCGAGATGACAAAGAAATCCAGGGGCGTATTATCGAATACATGGAGGAGCTGCGGAAGATTCAAGGCTTTAAGTTCTTCCTATCACCTCTTGGTCATCAAAGTCTCTTGCAGGATAGTCATTGCGAGCATCAAGATACCGACATAACCCTGCCGCTCGTGCTGAGCGGAGGGACAGAGCTTGAAGTCCTTGAGTTCCTGGCCCTGCAAGACGGACCCACCCTTATCCTTGCTCATCCTTCAGATAATGCTCCTGCAGCTGCTCTCGAGGTGTTGCCTCTTCTGGCTGCTGATGGGCATGTTGCTCGTCTCATCCAAGCTACGCCAGGATGGCAAGATGAGCTCTCTCGCATGTTGAATATGTTTTGCACCAGGATTCGGATGAAAAGCGCAAGGATCGGTGTGTTCGGCGGCAGAGAGATAGAGGTTATGCAGCCTTGGAGATTAACCAAGAAAGTAAGAGAGGTATGGGGCCCGCGCCTCGTCCGGTTTGAGGTGGATGAGCTCATAGACGCTGTCCGGGAGATAGATCCCGAAGAGGCGAAAGACGTAGCCTTTGAGTTCGCAAAGGGAGCGACATGTATCTTTGAACCGGGAGAGGAGATTTTAGAAGGTTCAGCCGGGGTTTATCTGGCCTTGAAGAGATTTGTCCAAGAGTATCGCCTGGATGCGGTAACAGTGAAGTGTTTTGACCTGTTACAACCGTGTCAGAATACAGGTTGCTATGCCTTGGCTCGCCTCAGTGAAGAAGGTGTTCCTGCTGCTTGCGAAGCTGACGTTCTTTCTTGCCTCGGAATGCTTTTCATCCATGAACTGACTTCTCAGCCAAGTTTCATGGCAAATCCTGCTCAGATCGATACAAAATTAGGCAGGCTACTGCTTGCTCACTGCACGATTCCAAGGACTATGACAACTGCATACAGGATACGCTCACACTTCGAATCAGGGATCGGAACTGCAATAGAAGGGGATGTAAAGCCCGGCCCGGTGACAATGGCGCGAATCGGCGGAAGGGGCCTTAACGAAATCTTCGTTGCCAGAGGGCGCGTGATCGAGTCTGATCTTAGTGACGACATGTGCAGAACCCAGATAACAGTGGAGTTATCAGATAAGGCACATGTAAATCATCTACTGCTAAGCCCCCTGGGCAATCACCACCTGGTAGTGGAAGGGGATCAGCTGCAGGCGATAGAGGAGTTTATGGGGCTGTTTATAAAGGAGAGCAGGATTTTTGTGTAGAATCATGTGTGTTAGCCATCCCCTTTTCTTAGCTATTGTTAGCTAAGCTGTTGGGATGCGTGCTATACTCAAGACAGGAGAAGGAATGGACCGGAAAAGGAAGGGATAACGGTTGGAGTCTGATTTTCAAAAGTATGCTGTACTTGCCAGGGAGATGGGAGCTGTAGATGCAGTTATCATAGATATAAGTGATGTCGCGTTCGATCCCAGGACTTACATCAAATGCATGTATGGTTGTTCCACCTGGGGGAAAAACTGGACATGCCCGTCAGCTCCGGGGGCACTGAAGCCCTGGGAAGCCAAGGAAGTGCTCTCCCACTACAAGAAGGGCTTGCTTATCCATACCCATGACAAGGACATATCGCAGAGAATATCCTTTGAAATAGAAAGCAAGGCTTACGTTGACGGGTACTATTTTGCTTTCAGTATGAGCGACTGCGGCCTTTGTCCTGAGTGCACATTGCCTGACGGGGGACCGTGCCGCTTCCCCGGGATGGCAAGGCCTGCCATGCAGGCAATGGGGATAGATGTCTTCGCCACGGCAAGAGGCCAGGGGCTTCCCATAGAGACCCTGGCTGACGAAAGCTGTAAAGAGAACTGGTACTCACTTGTTTTGTTCGAATAAAACGGCTTGCAAGATAGAAACCGGTTAAAAGGAGGGCGGTTGGAGCTGGCAAAGCTTGATGTATCGAGATTTATTGAAAGACTCACGCTGGAACCGGGATATCGCGGCCAAATAGTGCATGTTGAGGAGATTCCTGAGCGGGAAGCAAGATACGGGGAGCTCAAGTCTCCTTTGCATCCAAAGGTGGCAAAACTCCTGAAAGATTCAGGGATAGAACGTTTATACACCCACCAGGTTCAAGCTATTGACGCTATCAGAAGCGGTGAAGATGTAGCAATTGTGACATCAACTGCCAGCGGCAAGACCCTCTGTTACAACGTGCCTGTCCTGGAGCGGTTGGTTGCTGATCCTGATACAAAAGCCCTTTATCTTTTTCCTACCAAGGCCTTAGCCCAGGATCAGCTGAGAGGACTCATGCGCTATCTGGAACTGGATCCTTCGCTTCCCTTAGTCCCGGGCACGTACGACGGTGATACCCCTCCTAACGCCAGGCGCAAGCTCAGGGATGAAGGTAACGTCATTTTAACCAATCCGGATATGCTCCATCAGGGAATTCTCCCGAGGCATCCTTCATGGGGACAGTTTTTCAGAAACCTGGCATACGTGGTTATCGATGAGATGCACACTTATAGAGGTGTTTTCGGCTCTAACGTAGGTTGCGTGATCAGGAGGCTCAGCAGGATCTGTCAGCATTACGGAGGAAGGCCGCAGTTTGTGTGCTGTTCCGCCACTATCGCGAACCCGGCAGAGCTCGCTGAGAAGCTTACAGACAGGCCTGTAACCCTTGTTGATGATGACGGCGCACCTCGCGGGCCTAAGAAGTTTGTGTTCTGGAACCCTCCTTTCATAGACGCCACCCGCACAGAGAGGAGGAGCTCCAGCTTTGAAGCAGAGCAGCTCCTTACCAAGTTGATTCAGGACAGGGTACAGACCATCACTTTTGTCAGAGCTCGGGTAGTGGCTGAACTTATCTACAGGTTTACCCAGGAAAGGCTGCAGAAAATTAGTCCGTCACTGGCGAACTCTATAAAACCTTATAGAGGCGGATATCTGCCTGAAGAAAGACGTGAAATTGAAAAACGCTTGTTCTCTGGTGAGCTCCTCGGGGTCACATCTACAAACGCCCTGGAGCTCGGTATAGATATCGGCAGCCTCGATGCTGCAATACTAACCGGGTACCCCGGAACTGTGGCAAGCACGTGGCAGCAAGCAGGACGTGCCGGGCGAGGCAGGGACGAATCCCTTGTGATTCTGATAGGTCAGAGCACTCCCATAGACCAGTATCTCATGAACCACCCTGAATACTTCTTCGAGCGGACTACAGAGAACGCGGTAATCGATCCTTTGAACCCCTACGTCCTTGCGAAACACTTGAGGTGTGCTGCGTTTGAGCTTCCCATCACCGTGAACGATCTGGAAAGGTTCGGCGAGTGGATGCCGGCCATCCTAGAGATCTTCGAGGAGCGGAGGGAGATCACGCGTCGAGGGAATCAGTGGTTCTGGACGACTTCAGGATATCCGTCAAACGATGTAAAGCTCCGCAGCGTATCCGATAATACCTATACAATTATCGACACTACCGAGCTGCCTGTAGGATATGATAAGGCTCACGAAGACTTATCCAAGAATCGTGTTATCGGTACAATGGACGAACTCTCCGCTTTTGAACAGATCCATCCGGAAGCGATTTACCTACACGACGGCGAGACGTATTTCGTTTCCGACCTCCAGATAGACAAGAAAGTTGCATACGTGGAAAAAGCGGACGTAGACTATTTCACGCAATCAATATCGGAAACCCGGGTTAAGATTGAGAGCGAAGAGGAGAAGAGGAAACTTAATGAGGCTAATGCCGTCTTTGGAGACGTTACAGTGACATCCCTTGTCTTCATGTTCAAAAAGATAAAGTTCCACTCAAGGGACAGCATAGGATTCGGCAAGATCAACCTTCCTCCTCAGGTCATGGATACGGCAGCTCTCTGGCTGATTCCACCTCTTTCCGACTTGAACCTGGTAAGAAAGTGGGGGCGGGATCCTTCCGAAGGGTTATACGGAATCGGGAATGTCATCACTGAAGTTGTGCCGCTTTTTGCAATGTGTGACCCGAGGGACATAGGTGCAGTGGTGGATTCCATGAATACAGGGTCGCCTACATTGTTTGTCTACGACAGATATCCGGGAGGCATAGGATTTGCCGAGAAGACTTACAGGGTGCTTGAGGATGTTCTGGAGGCATGCTTGCAGCTAGTGCTGGCTTGCGAGTGTGAAGACGGTTGTCCATCTTGCGTAGGAGCGCCGGTGCCTCCTTTCGTCCAGAATGATCCGGATCTTTCCCCGAGAGGGCGCATCCCGGATAAGGAGGCTGCCCTTATCCTTCTCCACAGCTTGCTCGGGAAAGAACCATACATTCCAAAGCCTGTGAAAGTGCCGCGTTATCCGTCGGCATCTGATAGCGATGGCGGCAAATCCCATGGCTATGATGCTTTCTGCCAAGAGGCCTCAGATGAGGTTGTCAAGCTGCCTGTAAAACGCTTGCCTGAAAGCGTCGAAGCAAGGATCAGGCGTCAACTGGCGCGTCTTTCAAAGAAATAAAACTCCAATCGAATGAGGCGATCTGCTTATGACATACAGCAACGTGGAAAGAGTCATTCTGCTGATCTTAGACAGTGTTGGAATCGGCGAAGCGCCTGATGCTCATCTTTACGGGGATGAAGGCAGTGATACCCTGCGTAATACTGCAAAAGCTGCAGGAGGCTTAAGAGCGCCGTACCTTGGCAAGCTGGGTCTTGGGAACCTGGCAGCTGCTTTTGGAGAGCCTCTTCTTGGAGTCGAGCCGACTCCTCGGCCTATGGCGGCTTACGGCAGGATGGCTCCGAAATCGCCGGGGAAGGACACAACCACAGGCCACTGGGAGATCGCAGGGCTTGTCTTGGACAGGCCTTTCCCAGTCTACCCCAACGGATTTCCACCGGAAATAATCGAAAGGTTCGAAGAGGCAATCGGAACGAAGATCCTTGGCAACAAGCCTGCTTCAGGTACTGCAATCATCAACGAGCTCGGTGAAGAACACATGAGGACAGGTTACCCCATAGTGTATACCTCCGCTGACAGCGTCTTTCAGATTGCATCCCATGAAGAGATAATCCCTGTTCCCAGGCTCTATGAGATGTGTACAATTGCCAGGGAGATTCTAACCGGCGAACACGGTGTAGGACGAGTGATTGCCCGTCCTTTCATAGGTGTTAAAGGGGCTTTCAAGAGAACCGAGCGTCGCAAAGATTTCTCCATAAAGCCTTTCCGCAAGACCCTTCTGGATTACGTGAAGGAAGCAGGCATGGATGTGATCGCGATAGGCAAGATCGAGGACATATTCGCGTTCCAGGGGTTAACCCACTCGGATCACACAGGCAACAACCCAGCCACAATGAAATCCGTTGCCGGATTTGTGAAAGAAGCCGGCAGGGGACTGATAATTGCTAACTTCATTTGCTTCGATATGCGCTTCGGCCATAGGAATGATCCCCACGGGTATGCCCGTGCTTTAGAGGAATTTGACCAATGGCTAAAAGGCCTCGAAGTGAGCTTAAAAGATGGGGATGTTGTAGTGATAACAGCGGATCACGGTTGCGATCCCACTACCCCCAGCACTGACCATTCCAGGGAGTACGTCCCGCTTATTGTGTATGGCAGGCCTGTAAAACAAGGAGTCTTTCTCGGAACGCGCGGTTCTTTTGCGGATCTCGGTTCTACAGTTGCGGATTTACTGGAGATCCCTGCGGACCTTGCCGGGATGAGCTTCAAGAATGAGATATTAAGGAGATAGATCAAAATCCTTGAAAAGCTAGAAAAGTTACGCACCAAACCAAAGAGGCTTGACATAGGATAATCACCGAAAGCCTCTTTTTTGTTCCCGGAAGGCAGCTGCTTCAATAATAAACTATGAAAACAAAAGGTGGGCTTTGTGTGCTAAGAAAATGCCCTAAATGCGGTAAGGAGGAAGGCAGGGAGTATACCATAGGAATCACGGTGAGCCGGCAAGGCTTGCTCTATACCTACTGGATGGAATGCGAAGCGTGCAGAAACAAATGGCAGGCAGTGCGGATTAAGAAATCTTAGAGGTACACTAGAGCGGAGGAGCCGGGATGTTCCCGCTCCCCCGCGATTTTTGCTTTACGCACAAGAAACGCAATTGCACCGAGACCTATTCTGAAAACTCCTCATAACACACGATTTCTTCCAATGGCTTGCGCTCTTTCGGCTGGGGTGAATCCGCAGCATAACCTAAAGGCATCACAGTTACGACTTTATACTTATCCGGGATCCCCAGAACCCTCTTTACCCCTTCTGGCTGGAATGATCCTGTCCAGCAAGTGCCCAGGCCTTCATCCCAGGCTGCGAGAATAATGTGCGTTAATGCAATCGAAAGGTCAACAGTGTAAGTAGGCAGTCCGCAAGTCATAACCCGCTCAGGATCAAGTGCTACAGCTACTATGAGCACAGGCGCTTCTGCTACGAATTCCTGGGACCCGGCTGCCTCGGCGAGTTTCCGCCTTTTCTCAGGATCCCGTACGACCACGAACTTCCACTGTTGCCTGTTGCGAGCCGAAGGAGCAAGCCTGGCTGCTTCAAGGATTCTTGCCAGTGCATCCTCAGGCACCGGCTGATCCTTGTACGCTCTCACGCTTCTACGTTCTCTGATTATGTCTATGAGTCTCACTGATATTTCGCCTCTTCCTAAACGTGATGTTAAGAAGCCTGCTTAATCAGGCAGACCTAACCGGGCAGGCTGCAAGGTGCCGCTAGCCCGGTGATGTGTCATAAGTGCCTTGCAGGGATTAGTAGTTTTCACAAAGGGGCTGGTAGTGAGCTCTTGGATGTTTGCAAGCAGGGCATTCTTCCGGCGCTTCAGTTCCGAAATGCACGTATCCGCAGTTGCGGCAGTGCCACTTAATCGGTTTGTCTCTGCGGAAGGTTGTGCCGTCCTGAAGCCTTGCCAACAGGGCCTTGAACCGCTTTTCGTGTTCTTCTTCGACTTCTGCTACCTCTTCAAAAGCGTACCCTATGTCGTCAAAGCCTTCTTCCCGTGCGATTTCGGCGAATTCCTTGTACATTGTGCTCCATTCATAGTTTTCGCCTTTGATTGCATCTTCAAGGTTAGCGGCAGTATCCGAGATCATGCCGAGAGCCGCCGCCCACAGCTTTGCGTGCTCTTTCTCATTGTCTGCTGTCTCAAGGAATATGGCAGCGATCTGTTCATAACCTTCTTTGCGCGCTACAGACGCAAAGTATGTATACTTGTTCCGAACCTCAGATTCACCTGCGAAAGCAGCTTTTAGATTGGCTTCAGTTCTCGTTCCCTTAAGTTCCATTCCCATTCCTCCATTTCGTCTGTATTTTTCTCCAAATTAGCATTTACCTGATACCTCTAACATATTATGTCACCTATCGGCTTTATCATCAAGTTTGCGCCGATAACGCTGACAACCCGTTGCTAACAAAGACTCTCCGGTGAACTGTACATATGAAAGGTTCTCCGCATAGATGGAGAATCCTTCTAAGAGGCCGGGGGTTCCGGAAGATGCGCAGGATAACATGGAGGTAATGAGGGTAGATACCAAGAGCGAAGTCAAATGAAAGAAATATAAGTTGCTTACATAGTATTATATGTTATTATTGGATCGGGATCCCTCTCTCCTCAGGGTTACATGCGGTACAGACTATGATCTGAAAGAAATCCGTGGGTACAAACGTTACGAACAGAGTCCCATGGCAAGCCGCAAGGTTTGGATTTAAACGAGAGGCAAAATATATTACTGGGGGGATATCAATGAAAAGGATAAGACTTGAAGAACTCCCGTTGATGACGTCGCCAAGAGGCCCGAAGGTCCGAAAAGTGTATTCCAGCGATGATGTTGCAGTTGCTAACGTGGTTCTCGAACCCGGCCAGGTGTTGCCGTCTCACAAGACCCCTGTTGATGTGCTGTTCTACGTCCACTCAGGTTCAGGTTATGTCGTTATCGGTGATGAGAGAATTGAAGCTGCTGCCGGAGATATCGTTCCCAGCCCGAAGATGATGCCTCACGGTCTAATAGCGAACGACGACAGCGGATTTAGCGTCCTTGTAATAAAGACGCCTAATCCTGATGCCCGGAAGTGTTGTGGGGACGCTCCGAAGTGCTGCAATTAGTGCTGCACCTTTAACGAGGTGGGGTCTGGCTTATGGAACTCGATCTTCTTATCGAAAAGGCTAAAGCAGAGCTTATGGGGTCCAAGGATTCTGAGCCGGTAAAGCATTCCTGTAAGCTGCAGGGCCACGACGATTCGCAGTCTTCCGACGCATCGCAGGCACTTGCCGGCTGCGGTTCGCGGGATATAGCGCGGTTCATTGACCATACCTTGCTTAAGCCTGATGCTACCTGTGAGCAGATAGCCAAACTCTGTGAGGAAGCAAAAGAATACCGCTTCGCTTCGGTCTGCGTGAACCCGGCAAATGTAAGCTTAGCCTCGAGCCTTCTCAGAGGCACACAGGTGAGGGTCTGCACGGTAGTAGGGTTTCCCCTGGGGGCGAATACCTCTTTGACTAAGGCAGTTGAAACCAGAGACGCGATTGCAAATGGCGCAACTGAAATAGATATGGTTATTAATGTCGGTGCTCTGAAATCAGGTGACTACGACCTCGTAAAGAGAGATATCGAGGCTGTAGTGGACGCAGCTTGCGGTAAAGCTTTAGTCAAAGTGATCCTGGAAACTGCCGTCCTTACAGACGAAGAGAAGGTAAAAGGCTGCCTCCTGGCAAAACTGGCCGGAGCTGACTTTGTAAAGACGTCCACCGGCTTCGGGCCGGGGGGAGCTACCACTCCAGATGTCAGGCTCATGCGAAAGGTAGTCGGCACGGAGATGGGTGTAAAGGCGGCAGGAGGAATTAGAGACTACGAATCTACCCGTCAAATGTTAGAAGCCGGAGCAAATAGGATCGGTGCAAGTGCAGGTGTCAAGATTGTGAAGGAAGCCTGCGAACACGAAACAAGGTAGAGGTCAATATGTGCGGAAGCAGGGAGAATAGTTTTCCCTGCTTCCTATCTTCATCGACCAACCGGGCTTTCGCAAAGCGTCCGTTGAAACGATTTCGCTTGCGGGTTGGCCGAGGCCAGATCGCTGCCGCATTTTATCGGCAGCTCGAGTCTATTATAACCGCATCTCGTTTTTGTATTCATAGGCGCTCTAGGCGTTTGATTGGGCTTCAATGTTGAAACCATCCGGAACGGAACAGTTCTTTTCTCTGCTTACAACTCCTTCGGTGATTAGATCTTTCTTGACTACGAAGACATCTCTGCATTACCCGGCAAGACTTACTACTATGCTAGAATTACGCCATGTGATGGGCATATGGCTTGGGGCAGCCCGGTCTCGAAGGACGGGGAGCCGTAGTATCCTGTGGAGCAACGGACCTGTTATCGTGTATAATAATACAAGTGTAGTCTACTGGCTGTGGGGCGATCTTGGCAAATCGCGTAGTAATAGGTTGTCTCCAGTTAGTTTTGTACCTTTTGCCGGAGGCTAGGTGCTGTTTCAGAGGTGAGAGGCGGGAGGCGTGCAAATCGGGAAGGGTGTATCGTCGGTGAACATACGTTTTTTTTGGGAGCTTTTTTTGTCGTTTTTTAAGATAGGCGCTTTCACTTTTGGAGGCGGCCATGCCATGGTGCCTCTTATCCAGAAAGAGGTTGTAGATGCAAAAGGATGGATTAAGGCAGAGGACTTCATAGACATCCTGGCTTTGGCGCAAACTGCTCCCGGCCCTGTAGCTGCTAATACATCAGTTTTTGTAGGATATAAACTTGCAGGTATCCCAGGCGCCATCTGGGCTTTGCTAGGGACGATACTCCCGTCTTACATGGTGATTCTTGTTATTGCCATCTATTTTGTAAGGATTACTGATTCTGCCGTAGTAAATGCGGCTTTCTCCGGGATTAGGCCTGCAGTGGTTGCCCTCATAGCAAGTGCAGCCATTAATATCGGCAGGATGGCTCTGTGCGATCTGAAGGGGGTAGGTATCAGTATCCTCGCTTTTATTGCTATCGCAGTTGCAGGAATACATCCGATACCGGTGATTTTGGGCAGTGCTGTGCTGGGTTATGTGTTTTTCAGGGAAGACGAAACCTCTACTCTCAGCAATGAGATTGACTGCGAGCAACAGGACTTAAGTAAGGACTGACTAAACGATGACAAGCATGTTATTCAAGCTATTATTCACTTTTTCTAAAATCGGGCTTTTTACGTTCGGCGGCGGATATGCCATGATCCCTCTTTTGGAAAGAGAGGTTGTACAGGGGAACAAATGGCTGTCAATGAAGGAGTTTGTAGATATTATCGCCATTGCGGAAGTGACCCCCGGTCCTGTTGCCGTCAACTCAGCCACTTATGTGGGGTACAGAATGGCCGGGGTGTTGGGAGCAGCCTTTTCTACGATAGGCGTAGTCCTGCCTTCATTTGTGATCGTCATTTCTTTGGCTTCCCTGTTTCTACGATATAAAGATACCCCGTCTGTGAAGGCAATGTCTGGAGGCCTTAGGGCTGCAGTCACTGCAATGATAGCCAGCGCAACCTTTTCAACGGCCAAAGCATGCCTTGGTGATGTGCAGGATGTAGTGATTCTGGGACTGGTGCTGTTTGCAATACTAAAGATGAAAATCCATCCGATAATTTGCATTTTTGTGGCGGCATTGCTTGGAATTGCCTTGTGGGGAGGAATGATGCTGATCCCCGGCTTGTAGCTCTGTCACATATGCTGACGCATTATGGGGAAACATAAAGAGCAGCAAGCGAATAAGGAGGGGACTTTCAATGCCGGCCAGGAAGAAAAGACCTGCTAAAGCTAAGGCTAAACGCCCACTGGATTCGCTGAAATACGAAGTTGCCAGGGAACTTAACCTTCCAAAAGAAGTCTTTGAGAAGGGTGACTGGGGGAACTTGTCTTCCAGAGAGTGTGGAGCAGTAGGCGGTCAAATGGTCAAAAAAATGATAGAAGCTGCTCGAAAAACCCTTGCTGCGGAAGTGGCAGCTCAAGCCTTGGAAGGGTTTCGACAAGGTTTAGGGCTCCCTTTAGACGATGACCTCAAGACGCCTCCTGAATCATAGAGTAATAATCGGTAGATCTCTACCTGATCGGTAGAGATCTGCCTGGTAATGTCTTTTGAATTGTAAAGCATCCAATTGCAGGGCACAGAACCTTAAGTCTGTGTCCTGTTGCATTATAGATACTCTTTCATTCCAGATAGGTGCCGGTTTATTATGGGTGCCGGTTCATTCTGGATACCTTTTGATTATTGATACTCTCTCATTATATGTACTCTCTCACTATAGGTGCTCTCTCATTGTCGGTGCCTTCTCGCTACAGGCACGCTCTCATTGGTCAGCATTCAAAACAACGGCAAATTCCTAAAGAGTAGGATTGATGATCTGTTAGATAATATTTACAAATCCGATAAAAGCGTTTAGGGGGCCTGGCTCGGCTATTCAGGTATGATCTTAGGCAATCGACGGCAAATAAAGAAGACCAGATATACTAATTATGACCGATACGCTCCATAGGTTTCCTAGCATACGTCCATCTATTTGTGTGACACTATAACCAGAAAAGCGTGGAGGGTGGTGAAATGTAATGGCACGCGGCTCACGCAGAAGGAATCGCCCGGTTGTCCCTGAAGCCCTTGCGGCGCTCGATAGGTTTAAGTACGAGATTGCAAACGAACTGAACCTGCCTAGCAATGTCATAAACACGGGATACTGGGGCAATTTGCCTTCAGCTCAGTGTGGTGCAGTCGGCGGACAGATGGTTCGCAGGATGATAGAGGCTGCCCAGCGGTCGCTGATAGAGGGTACAATGGCCGGAGTCAAGGCAGGCTTCCAGGCCGGCCTCACTCAGCAAAGCGGCACCCAGCCCTTCGCTCAGACCGGCTACGGAGCGGGGCAGACAAGCTATAAGCAACCCATCCAGCCTGTATAAACCATAAATATACGAGGCAGTGAAGCATAAGGAGCAGGCCGTCTGAAAAGACGGCCTGTAATTGTACGATGCAGGTCTTTGTTTGATACGGATTGTCAAAGCATCTTAGAAGCTGACTTCAGGAGTGTAACACGTTCTTTTTGATGCAGTTAAGCCCTTTTTGATAGAGTCGGGTTCGTGTTTAGCTTATAGGTCCGTATTTAGATCTTAACAATAATAGAACTGGAATCCAATAAGTCCGGGCCCGACATGGGTGCCGATTATCGGCCCTATTTCTACCGGTTGTGTTTTTATGCCGGGGAATTGCTCTTCAAGCGATTTTGCCACTTCTTCGGCTTTGTCCGGGTTGTCTGCGTACGCTATGGCAATGTTCGTCGGAAGCCTGTCTCCGCCTCCTTCGGCTATCATGAGGTCAGTGATCCTCTTCAAAGCGCGTTTTTCGGTCCGGACCTGTTCAAGCGCTTCAATCCGTCCGTCAATGAAGTGAAGGATGGGTTTGATCTGCAAGAGGGACCCTATTACCGTTTTGGCGCCTGAGAGACGGCCTCCTTTGTGGAGATACATAAGGTCGTTGACGACAAAAAGGGTTCTCATGGAACCTATCATCTGTTCAATGCGCTTTAGGATTTCTTCCTTATTCGCGCCTGCCTCAGCCAAAGCCACGGATTCTTTCACAATAAACCCAAGGGCAGGCCCGGTTTGCTTTGAGTCGATGACGACTATGTCAGCATCTTTGTCTTCTATCATTTTGGTTGCGGTGAGAGCAGAGTTTACAGTTCCGCTGATACCGCCTGAAATGTGAATGGAGATGATGGTCTTGGCGCCTTCTTCCACGAGGCGCTTGTAAGTCTCAAGGAAGTCGCCTGATGACGGCTGTGACGTGGTGGGCAACTCTTGGACCTTTCTTAACCTGGCATAGAACTCACGATTGGTTATTTCAACACTTTCTTTGTAAACCTCAGATTCTATGTTCACAAGCAAAGGCACAACGGCCACCTTATGGTCTTTAAGCCAGTCATCGGGCAAAGCGGCTGTGCTGTCGGTTACGATTCTAATGGAGCTCATAATGTACCCTCCTTTTGCCCAAAATTCCATTAATTTGCATGTATATGTATTCTCATGGGCACCAAATATTCTTCGTTATCTTATCCGCAAATCCTTTACCTAAATCTGTCGTTCCTTTTTGAGTAAATAGTGGAATCTGCCTGGGGATTCTTTGTGAACAAGGCCGCAGGAACGGCTTTAATTGCCCTGCTCGCTTTTGACTGCTCTGCTCTGGGAGTAGGAGTTCTTGAGGAATCTCGAGTCGTAGAAACCTTTGATAAGGGTAACAATAGAAGTGTAGCTATAGAGCGTCGCAAAAGATCGGTACGGTAGATGCGAAGAGGTACGAGTATGTGTGAAGGAGGACTGTCATGAAAAAGAGTGAATGCGGAAAGGCCCGTGAATGCGGAAATACCCCGGAAATGCCTGATAATGCGGAACCAAGCGTAAAGTGTAAGCAATGCGGAGGCATGATTAGCGTCAGTGATATGTCGCTGGAAGGAACGGAATGCTGTCCGGTTTGCGGGTCACAGGTAAGCTCGTGGGATACTTTGAAATCTGAAGTGTCAAATGAAGGCTACTAGCGAGATGGCATTTGGGAATAGCATTTAGGATATCTGTTTGCGGATGTCTATTTGCGGATATCTGTTCAGGGATATGTGTCTGAGGATATGTGTCTGAATATATCTGTCTGAGGTTATCTGTTTGTCAGGAGGCTCACATAACGATTCTCAGCAGCCAAAATATCGTGCGGGAATCCCATCCCAGATCCCAGGGCACATGATAACGGTCAGCTGTATGGGAGTTCACCAAAAGGTAGGAGCCTGAATCAGCACCGACGACTACCGCAAAATGTGCGATTTTGCCGTTTTGCTCGTAGGCAATGAGGTCGCCTCTGTCGAGGGCTGCTATTGCTCCCTGGGGATACGCCTCGCTGACAGCTATCAAGTCGGAGTAAGTGCCGCGGGCGATCCTCTGAGCCCGTCCGCTTGCCAAAAGGAAGCTCAGCAAGCTGGATGCCTGGGCCCAAGCGGCAGATGCCCCTGCTGCATGGCCGTAGGGGTTATACCTCCAGGTATGGGTCATGGAAAGATTGCCTGCTTCCGGATCGCCTAAGACCTGAGACGCGAAGTTTGTGCAATCGCCGCCGAGACCTGTGTAATTCTTATATGCAGGGTTATACTTGCGATCGTTGCCGCAGCCCCATGCCAGTCCGCAGTACTTGTCTGCGTAGGCTACCGCGTTCTCCCGGTTGTAGAGGGAGGTAGGTTCCCCTGTTCCGGCTTCAGCTGTGACTGCGCAGAGGTTTTCACATGGGCACTGTGATGAATACTCTGCAGCGGGGACGGCTGTAAGCTCAGGGGACACGAAGTCATCTAATAATGAAGTATCTGATGATGAAGCATATATCTCAAAAGAAGAACTGAGAGCAGCTGCCAAGCTTATGGAGCTTGCGTCTGAATCTAAGGGATCCAAATACCAATCCCGTCTTACCAGCCATTCCCCGTCTTTGAGTACAAGCTCAAGCCAGTGCTCAGTGCCAATGCCGAAGAAGTCTTCCTCTGCTTCTCGTTGTGACTCTGACTCTGATTCTGATTCTGATTCTGATGTAGGCGCAGATTCATGCTTGTAGCAGATTTTCACGCCTTCATCCATCTGGATCCTGGCGTAAGTCCCGTCAAGTTTTATTGAACTGATTCTGAATTCAACTTCACTGTCAAGGAGTCTGATGCCGCGTGCAGCACTCCACGCCTGGAGGTATTTGCATCTCCTCATCTCGTGCTCGAAGGCCCACCGCCCGTAAAGGGAATCAAGATCGTAATAGTCCTTTATCGTCTCCACGTCACCTGTGATAAGAGCCTCTGCCCTGGCTGTGAGTATCATGTCAATGCGCATACGGATTATTCTTTCAAGAGACGCAGGGATTCCTGCAACGGGTTGATGAGAGTGATCTTTTAGAGTTATCACAATGCCGACGACGATGATTAAGCCAAGTAAAATCCATTTTCCTCTTAGTACGTACATCTCGGTTCCCTTTACTTACTTGTCATCGCTCGGTTAAGGGTGTTTAGAATCAGCCTCGTTTCCTGCGGACGCAGCTCGACTACGCCTAATTCGGCTTTGACTACGAGTTCAAACGGGATTCCTGTACGTATTGAAACCTCTTTCGCGCTTATGCCCGCTTTTTGCCTGAGTTTCAACAATGTGGTCATTTCGCCTGTCCTCTCCTCACATGGCTTATACTACCAGTATAGTGAGGATGTCCCTTTTTTATGCCGGATTAATAACAGAAAAGTCCAACCTTTTTTGCTTTCAGTAAGCCTAAACATCTAACCTTCAGAAGGGATCTCGGACGCGATTTGTCTAACACGGGTGTCAGCCAGCCTGTCACCGAGCCTCCTTCCTTCAGGATCCGTTATGACTAATACGATTTCAATAATGCCGATGACAGTGGTTACGGCTGCCAACAGAGACCAGCTGGACAAGGCCAGCCACGGGTAAGATACTAATGAAATTATGAATGACACGAGCTGTCCTATTGCCAGAGGCCAGTTTCGCATGGCGGATAGCCGGATATCCATGTCTTGGCCGCCCGGCCCCACGACCTCCAGATTCATAATCTTCTTGCCGATACTCCGATTCTTCCACGCCGAGTCTTTTGACAACTCAAAGATAATGGCATCCTTAAGAAGGATGTACGCACCTCCAATCAGAGACCCAATGCCACGAAAGGGAATAATGCTTGAGAGCACTACTGCTATTAGAGAATCCACAACTGCCGCAATAAATCGCTTGCCCAGATCGGCCTTTCTTTTTGCCAAGAAGACTCACTCCTTTTTTGTCTTAATATTAATAACGCTATTCACACTGGAAGCCACATATCCTTCCACAAACTTCTTATAAGTGCAAAAATTGCGTCAAAAGCGTTCTTGCGTATTAGGGAAAAGAATGGCATTGGTCCGTTCGGGTAGATTACGCGAAAGCTAGCAGGTATTTGTGAGCCGGCATTGAATTCATTTTTCTGACAGGTAATGGATTCTATGCGATTGTTGCTTGTAATTGGTCTATATGATAGGTTTGTGCCATTACGAGGAGGCTTGTGTTGAAGCAGTGAGACAGTTCATTGACAGGATAATCCGCGGCTTAGATCAGGCGAGTTCAGAATTACGCAATATAGTCACTGGCTCTAACCTGGGAAACCCGACGCATCGCATTGCGGTTTTGGTGGTTTTATTTGCGATAGCCGGAGGGGTTTTATACATAGCGGCGGGACGCGGCGTGGAACAGGGTGAGCCTGCAATGGTAGAGGTTGCGGGAGGGCCCGGGGCGGAGGAGGCCTTAATTGAAAAGCCTTCGACGGGAGATGCCACAATAAAAGGGCCTGCGATAGAGGCGCCTGTAGTACAAAGGCCTGCAGTTGAAGGGCCTGCCATAGAGGAGTCGATGGTAGAAGAGCCGGTAATAGAGGGGCCCGCATTAGGAAAGGCTGTGACGGAAAAGCCTGGAATAGAGAAGTCTAAGCTTGAGGAGGCTGGAATAGAAAAGCCTTCAATAAAAGAAGCTGCAACAGAAGGGTCTTTAAGGGAAGAAGCTGCAACAGAGGTGCCTGCAAGAGGAGAGCCTGAAACAAAACACCCTGTACTGGAGGAACCTGCAACACGCGAAGAGTTCCGCGGATTGTGGGTTGTGCGCACCAGTATGCAGTCTCAAGAATCAGTCGAGCACGTGATCGACAAAGCCGCAAAAAGCAATTTCAATGCCATATTAGTCCAGGTAAACGGACGTGGAGAGGCCTATTACGAAAGTGACATCGTGCCCAAGATGCCGGCTGTGCCTGAAGGCTTTGATCCTCTGGCATTCTGTATTGAAAAGGCCCATGCTGCCGGCATAGAGGTCCACGCGTGGATTAACGCCTTTACTGTGGGAGAGTTAGGTCGACGCGATTATCACGAGATGCACATTCTGAGTCGGCATCCTGAGTGGTCGCTGGTAGATCTTAACGAGGTTTCAACCTTTGACTACACCCAGGGAATGGCGAGGGGCGAACTTGTTTCAGTGATGCTTGACCCTGCGATAGAAGGCGTGAAGGAGTACGTCCGCGATGTGTTCCTGGAGGTAGTCACAAAATACGATGTAGACGGCGTCCACTTCGATTACATCAGGTATCCGGGCAAAAGGTATGGATACAGCCAAGAGGCGAGGGATAAGTTTAGAGAGCTTACAGGTTATGATCCTCTTGATCTTGTAAAGAAGCCGGCAGAATTCCAGGGAACAGTCGTAGACGGAGTTGATCTTTTTGACAGTCTCAGCGATAAGTGGAACGAGTTTCGCCGGGATCAAGTGACTGAGGTGGTTCGCAGAGTCTATCAGGATGTTAAGAAGATAAAGCCTGATGTTGCAGTATCTTGCGCTGTTTTCGCCAATGCGGATGAAGCCTATGATTTGAGATTGCAGGACTGGCGAAAGTGGGTTCAAGAAGGCATTGTGGACTTCGTAGTCCCTATGGCGTATACGCCCGATACCCAGGAGTTCAAAGGCCATATCAAGAAGGCTGTAGAGGCGTCGCCTGGCCGGAGGGCCTTGGCCGGCGTCGGGGTTTACCGCATGCTTGACAATCCCCGGGACTGCATAGAGAAGATCGATGCAGCAAGGGAGCTTGGAACGTCCGGGGTGGTCCTGTTCTCATACGATTCCATCCGCGAAATGGACGACTACTGGGAAGCTCTGGCGGAAGGCCCATTCATCGACCGTGCCAAGGCCCCGAGGATGATCCGCGAGGCTTTAGACTGATTAGCCGGTATCGTTGTCGGTATTGTTGTGTTATTTGGGATTGCCGGTGTTGCACTCGGGGACGGCGTCCCTAGCGGGGTCGCCTTGACAAAATCCGGCCGCGTAAGTGCGTGGCCGGATTTTGACACCCTTCGTTGCAATCACCGGCAATCCTGTATTACCGACAAACGAACGAGTATACGGTAGCGCTGTGTCGCAACCAGCAGGATTTTGCCATAAGAAACGGAATACTAAAACAATGTACGGAGTATTAGCCGTTCTATACTAAGCCGCTCGCCGCGAGTCATCAAACGTCCCGGCAAGTTCATTCCAAGGCAATCCGAAAACAAGAAAGACTGCTGCTACACACGACTACCACATCCTGCGAGGTGTAGGTCGTGACCAGGGCCACCACCGGTAGATACGATCCCTTACAACCTTATTTGGAGGATGCCATCCGCAGAGCCGATAGGATGCGGTTTATTGTCTCCTTTGTTATGGAGTCAGGGGTAAAGCTTATTATCCCCCAGCTTAAGATGGCTGTGGATAGAGGAGTCCAAATCCAGCTTTTGACCGGTTTCTATCTGTCTATAACCGAGCCTTCTGCACTGTATTACCTGTATGACCAATTGGGTTCAAGTATTGATATTCGTGCCTACGCGGAGTCCGTAAGAGCGTTTCATCCGAAGTCATACATCTTTGACTATGAGGATGACGCTGAGGTATTTGTCGGTTCGTCCAATCTTTCCCGCTCTGCATTAACCACAGGGGTTGAATGGAATTATCGCTTCCTAAAGAGCGAACATCCCGACGATTACCTGCGGTTTTCCAAAACATTTGATGAGCTGTTTCACTGCTTTTCGCAGCAGGTAACACCGGAAACGCTCAAAGAATATGCTTTGCGATGGAAAAAACCTGCCCTTCTGAGACTGGTCGATGGACCGGTGCCTTTGGAGCCGCCTCCGAGGCCTGAGCCGCGCGGGGCTCAGATAGAAGCCCTCTACTACTTGAAGCAAGCACGTGAAGAAGGAGTGACTAAGGGACTTGTAGTGGCCGCGACCGGTGTAGGCAAAACTCACCTGGCAGCATTTGATGCCTTACCGTTTAACCGGGTGCTTTTCCTGGCACACCGTGACGAAATAGTGAGGCAGGCACATGATGTTTTCTATCAGTTAAGGCCCGAGTCTCGCCTGGGTTTCTATACGGGGACACAAAAAGACGAAGGGGCGGATGTCTACTTCAGTACCGTACAGACACTCAGCAAGAGTGAGCATTTAGAGGCTTTCCCCAGAGACTATTTCGACTACATAGTGATAGACGAATTCCATCATGCAGCTGCTGAAAGCTATCGAAGAGTACTGGATTATTTTGAGCCGGATTTCCTCCTGGGCTTGACTGCTACACCTTTTCGCATGGATAACCAGGACATCTTCGCCCTTTGCGATGATAATGTCATCTATGAGATTTCACTGAAACAATCGATTGAAAGAGATTTGCTGGTGCCGTTTAAGTATTACGCCATCTATGATCCTACCGATTACGACCGAATAGAAACGGCAAACGGACGCTATGTAGTTGAAAACCTTGAACGGCAGTTATCCTACGAGGAAAGAGCGAATCTGATCCTTGAACAGTACTTGCGATTTGCAGGCGAACGTACTCTGGGGTTTTGCGTATCCATCAAGCACGCTGAGTACATGGCAGAGTACTTCAGTGCTAACGGGGTGGAGGCGGCTGCCGTTCACAGCGGTTCACAGAGAAACGGATATGTAGCGGATAGGATTGAAGCGGTAGAAGCCCTTGAACGAGGCGAGATAAGGGTTATCTTCGCAGTAGACATATTCAACGAAGGTGTTGACATTCCTTCCCTCGACACAATCATGTTTCTCAGGCCCACTGAGTCGTACGTGGTATTCCTCCAGCAGCTCGGAAGAGGTCTTCGCAAGTATCCGGGTAAAGAGTATCTCACTGTAATAGACTTTATCGGCAACTACAAAAGAGCGCATTACATACCTCTTCTTTTAGCAGGCGAGAACCCGTTGACTGCCGAGTCTTCCAGGTTGCCTCGAGTAGAAGACTACGAATTCCCTGAAGGCTGTGTGGTCAACTTCGACCTTCGCATCATCGACCTGTTTGAAGAACTTGCTGCACGTGATCCGCTACCCGTGAGGATGAAGGATACATACCTTCGGATTAAGCAATCTCTCGGCAGAAGACCGACAAGGCTGGATATATACAAAGGTAGCGATATACCCATCAGAGAATACTTAAGAGAAGGGTGGCTTAGGTTCTTGGAGTCTGTGGGAGATCTTGAGCCTGAAGAAGAAAGCTGGCTTGGCACTCCGGCAGAGGACTTTCTTATTGAGGTTGAGCGGACCCACTTCACCAAGGCTTACAAGATACCCACGATCAAAACCTTCCTACGTGAAGGCACTATTGTGCCAAAAGTCAGGCTACAGGAGATTGCCGGTGAAATGATGGCATTTTACAGGGATAACCCTGTTCACCAGAAAGACTTGAGGGATGGTAGCAACAAGAACTGGAGAGAGTGGGGAATAAAGGAGTTTGCCAGATTGGCAAAGGTAAACCCCGTGCGTTATCTGTCCAAGGGGCGGTTCTTCCATTATGATGAGGTAAATAAGGTTATGTACCTGAACCCGGAAGTTGAACCGTTCCTGTCTCCGCAACTTGCAGCCCATGTAGAAGATATTCTGGAGTTCCGCAGGATTGACTATTTTCGACGCAGGTTTAAAGACTAACGTGAAAAGGATGAGGCCGATGCCTGAATGTGTATTTTGTAATGTTCCGAAGGATGAAATCATAGCTGAAAACGAACTGGCTCTAGCTTTCTTTGACAGGTACCCTGTCAATCAAGGCCATACCCTCATAGTAACTAAACGGCATGTAGAAACGTATTTTGATGCCACGCTGGAGGAGAAGGACTCCATTACCCGCCTGCTAATCGATGTGAAGAAAAAGCTTGACGAAGAATTTCATCCTGACGGCTACAACATAGGGGTCAACGTAGGAGCAGCCGGTGGGCAGACAGTATTTCACCTGCACGTTCATGTGATTCCGCGGTATCGCGGCGATGTGCCGGATCCACGAGGCGGCATCCGCCGCATCAAGAAGCCTCTGGTTCCCTATGCTGCGGAGGGGGAGGTTTAGCAGAGTGCCTTCCTAATTGTGTGCAGCTGGCTTTCTTCAGTCTTCCATGTATCTTCTCCAAAAGAGTCAATATGAATAATCGATCGCGACCATGAAGCGGATGGTTCATTCTAGCATAAATGAAGGAAAAGTTTCACTGCGTGGAAGGAAATCTGCGATCCGGGTTTAATCATAATAGTGAAGCATCTGAATCATGTGAGCGATAATGAATAATTCGTTTCATTCAATGCAGTTTTTGTGGAGGTGGCAAAGATTCATAACGCTCAGGAGTTACGCGAGTTTCTTTCTCGAAATTACAGCTCCTTTACCGGGAGTCAACGCGCGATTGCAGAATTTGTGAATACCCAGGGGCAAGAGGTAGCCTTCATGTCTGCTGCTCAAGTGGCAGCAAAAACAAAGACGAGTGTAGCATCGGTTGTAAGATTTGCAAGGATGTTGGGGTTTGAAGGGTTTGCGGAACTAAGGGAGGTTCTCAGAGAAGAGGTCCTTCGAAAAGCAGTGAGTACCGCATCCATGTTAGAGTCCACACTGGATCTATTGGGCAGAACGAACCGCATATTTGCGAGCCTTGTTGAAAGAGAAACTGCCAATATCGAGGCTTTGTCACACCAGATATCCGAGGCGCAGCTGCTACGAGTTGCTGACATAATATGCGGATGTGGAAGGCTTATCTTATTCGGAGAAGGCCCGTCAGCATCGTTGACCCAGTTGCTGGAGTACCGTCTCAGACGCTTTCAAGTGGATACACTTCAGATCAATGAGACAGGTAAAGGCCTTTTCGATAAAGCATTTCTGATACGTCGTGAGGATTGCCTTTTGGTATTCGCATTTCTCCGATTTTTGGAAGAGGTTGGAATTCTCTTATCCAGAGCAAAGGAAATAGGGGCAAGAACCATTCTCATCACAGATCTTTCACTGGCAGAACCTCCTGTCGCTGTGGATGAGCTTCTCGTGGTGTCGCGAGGCTCTTCAGATTTCTTCCAGAGTATGGTTACACCGCTTATAGTCACTGAATCGATAACTCTTGCCGTAGGACACTGCCTCGGTAAGCAGGCATCAGACAGTCTACAGGAATTCGAGACTTTCCGGAGTTCTCACGGGTACCCGAGGCTTGCAGAGAATCCTTCTCGCTCTGTATCGGAAAAAGGCAAGCCAGCGACAAACCATGCAAGACCTAACAGGAGGAAACGCAGCAGATGAGTTTTAGAATCATATGTTCGTCAAGGCCATCTGGGGGTAATTTCCAAGAGGCGATCGAGTTTGCATTGACCCACGGTTTCAATGGCATCGAGTATTATCTTGATTATGCTCGCCTGCCGATAGCGTCTGGCGCGGCTTCGAAGCTAAAGACTTTGATTAACAGTGCGAATCTCCCTTTTAAATTTCACGCCCCCTGCACAGATGTGGAGCTGGGCCATATAGACGAAGAGGTGCGGAGAGTCTCTCTTTTGTATCTTCAACAGTATATTAACGCTATAGCATCTCTAGGAGGGACAGAAATCACTATCCATCTGGGTTCCAAGAGTATTGATCCTCGGGAAATGGATCTCGAAGGAGGCATAGATGCGGTTTCCAGTCTTGTCCGTTACGGCGAAGCAAAAGGCGTAACCGTATGTCTTGAGAATCTAAAAGTCGGTTGGACTGCAGACCCGAGGACATATAACTTAATTCTTACAGAGAGCGGTGCATCGGCTACCTTCGATATAGGGCATGCCAATGCGTCTGAGTTGGTACGGAACGGAACGCTCAACGCGGTTGAGCTGGTTAACATGATAAAGGCACCCATACGTACTGTGCATGCTTATGAGATCGAGACTCCTTCAGGTGTACACGTTCATCCTGAGAACTTGGACAATATCGGGGAGGTGATAGAAGCTCTAGTCGAGCGAGGATGTGACTGGTTTGTCATTGAACTGCAGTGTTACGACTATGTTCCAAGTGTAAAGCAGCTTCTTGAAAGACTCCGAGACGATTTGACGCGGTGATGGAAGAAAGGGGCTTTTGTCTCGAGATAAAGCCCTTTAAGGGAAGCTATTTTGATTAGGAGGAATCAGATGTATGAAAAAGATTACTCGTTTGCTTGTAATCCTTCTCCTTGTGTCAATGGCTTTTCCGGTGATAACAAAAGGGGCTTCCAGCAATCTATACCCTGATCCGGAGAAAAACATCGTTATTGTTGTTCCGCATGCTCCCGGAGGTAGCACCGACTTGATCTTGAGGGCTTTTGCCGAAGAGATGAAGAAGGCCTCAGGTGCAAACTTTATTGTTACAAATATAACCGGTGCGGGGAGTGCGACAGGAACAAACGAAGTCCTCAGCAATGAGGCTGATGGGTACATGGTCCTCGCTGCGGGAACTCACACCACCGCTGCGACAATGCAGGGATTGACTCCGGGATATAAGGAGCTGGAGTATGTTGCTGCGCTCAACTGGGATCCGTTCATTATTGCGGTACATTCCGACAGACCGTGGAATACTTTCTCAGATGTGATTGAGGATGCAAAGAGCCGACCGGGCAAGATCTCTCTTGGCAACGCAGGAATGGGTGGAGCCACGGGTGTTGCTTCTGTTGGTTTGAACTTGGCGTTTGATAAGATTTTCAATGTGACTCCTTTCAACGGAGGCGCCGAGCTGATTGCAGCAGTCTTAGGTGGACACTGTGATGTGGGCATCTTCTCGCAATCTGAAGTCGTTGCAAACTATGATTCATTCAAACCCCTTGCTATTCTGACTGAGGAACACAGCTCCCTGGACATATTGTCCTCTGTGCCCAACCTGGCGGAATGCGGATATCCAGACATCAAAGTCCCCGGCGGATCATTCCGGTCATTAATGGTTAAGAAGGGTACCCCCGATTATGTAATAGAGTGGCTTGCTGATGTCGCAGAGAAGGCGTTTTTCTCTGAAAGCTTCCAGGATTTCATGAAGAGAAACGGACTGATTCCTGCATTCAGAAAACTCGATGAGTTCAGAGCATATGATGCTGGAATCATTGCAGACTATGAGGTGATTCTGAAAGAAGCCGATCTGTATAAGATGCAATAGGTTGGGTGGGGATCTGTAGAGATGTTACGAAGCCGTAAGCCCGTACCAATAGCGTTCATGGTCCTATCGTTGCTGTATTTCTTCTATGTGATTGGGTCCGGTTCATCAAGAATGATAGGCGATGAGATAGGAGGAGACCCGGGAACCATGGTACTCCCCTTGGTGTTATCAGTATTCATGTTCCTGGTCTCTACATTCTTGTTTCTTACAGACAAACCGCAAAGCGAATCCCGGTCGAGTGAACTCGGCCGGGATGACCTTCAACTACTTGTCCTTACATTCATTATATCAATTGTATACATTTTGATGATGCGGCCTTTGGGATTCATAATATGCACGGTAATTCTGTTGTATACGCTTGTGTTCTTCTACCAACGTCACGGAATAAGGAAAAACGATCTTTCTGTTTGGTTCGTTGGAGTAATCGTTTCAACACTGATGATGCTAGGCATGTATTCTATCGGACGAACGATTACTCGATTCCTATTTCGGATTTCAAGAGAGAATCTAAATCTAGCCTGGATCGGGTCGAGAAGCTTTACGCTTTTCGCTGTGCTAAGTGCTGTGATAGTGCTGTTCGTGGTTATTCTGTTTGTATCTCGCAGTTTCTTTCGAGAGAATCGGGTGGGAGATGCGGTTAATAGTGCATGGATTGCTTGTATGGTATCAGTCGCTTCTACCGAGTTGCTATACATTGTCTTTCGTCAAGCATTCTTCGTCCAGCTTGCTCAAGGGTTGGTTGCCTGGTAGGAGGGGAATACCGTGGAGCTGTTTTTGCGAGGTCTGTCTCAGGTAGCGAATGTTTCTACAATATTGTGGATGGCTATCGGATCGATTCTGGGTGTCATCATCGGGGCGTTACCGGGCTTGACGGCAACTATGGGGGTCGCACTGATGATGCCTATTAGCTTTCAATTACCGACTGTCACCGGTATCGGAATGTTGCTGGCTGTCTACTGCGGGGCTGTCGCGGGTGCCTCGATTCCTGCAATTCTCCTGGGAATTCCAGGGAATCCAAACGCGATCGCCACTATCGAAGATGGGCATCGTATGACAAAGCGTGGGTTGGCAGGACAAGCGCTTGGAGGAGCAGCGATTGCCTCGTTTATCGGTGGGATAGGAAGTCTAGTGTTTCTTGTCTTATTTGCACCTATGATAGCAAAAATGACGTTGGCGTTCGGACCCGCAGAAAAGGCAACCCTTGCCGTGGTCGGACTGACGATCATTGCCTCCATATCTGGCAAGAATATCTGGAAAGGTCTGTTGATGGGAGCCCTTGGTATGGCCTTTGCTCTTTTCGGAACTGATCCATTCAGCGGGCATCTCCGTATTCCCTTCCAAAGTCTGCTTGCAACTACTCCTTTGGCTAAAGGAATCGATCTGACCTCGGCGTTGATTGGATTATTTGGTATATCGCAGATTTTCATTGACTTGACAGCTGTCAATAGAAAGAAACAGAGTATAGTTAAGACAGAGATCGGGCGATTATTCCCGCCATTAGGCAAGATTGTGAGCATGTGGAAGATAATCCTCAGTTCTTTAGGGATTGGAACATTGATCGGAGCTATCCCTGGGACAGGCGCTTCAATTGCAGTATTCATGGCTTATAATGCTGCACAAAACATAGCAGAAAACTCCAAGGGCAAGCTAGAAATGTTAGGTACCGGAGTTCTTGAAGGTGTATTTGCACCTGAGGTGGCGAACAATGCAGTTACGGGCGGAGCTTTGATTCCAACCCTCGCTCTGGGGCTTCCTGGTGATGCAGCAACTGCTGTGCTTTTAGGGGCTTTGACGATCAAAGGAGTGACCCCTGGCTTTCATCTTTTTGCTACCAATATGTCTTTGGTCTACGCAATATTCATTGCGATGTTTGTTGCAAATGTATTCATGATCTTGTTTCATTTTCTTGGAGTGCCACTCTATCGAAAAGTCCTTAATGTACCGGAACCCATACTTTTTCCCATTGTTCTGATCCTTTCTTTCATAGGCTCATATGCGGTAGCAGGACAAGCGGTTACCGTGGGAATCTACAATATGGGAATAGCTCTCGTAATGGGGTTGATCGGTTATGTATTGAGAAAGGACGGATATCCTATTCCCCCTATCGTCCTCGGGTTGATCCTCGGAGGGATGTTTGAGGAAAACTTCCGACGTGCTGTAAAACTTGCCGGGGGTAATTATTTCACATTCTTCACGAAGCCTATCTGCCTGTTATTCATGGCTCTTTCCATTGCATCTATTGCATACTCAGTTACCTTGAGGCGACGGGAGAGGCGGGCTACGTGATCATACGATTTACCGGTATACTCGGCAGCATCCAAAGCGCAGAATCAGGAAACGTCTCAATCATAGTGTCCCATGAGGATAACAATGTCCTTGTGGATGTCTCGGGATCTCCAGTTCAGAATCTGGCTCTTGCAGGTATATCGCCGTTATCTCTTGATCTGGTTGTGATAACTCATTCGCATGTCGATCACACCTATGCTTTACCGTCACTCGTCCATAACCTCTGGCTTCTGGGGCGAAGCAATGCGTTGAGGATAGTAGGAAACAGCGAGACATTACAGGTGGCTAAGGATCTGTGTGATGTGTTTGGGCTTGAGAAGAAAAAAGGCATGTTCCCGATCTATTGGATAGGTACGGATTCTCAATGGGATACCATTCATTGTCAAAGCCTGGACATTGATTTATTCCGCGTTCAGCATGGAGTACCGACGTGTGGTTGCAGGTTCATAAGCGGAGACAAGACCGTCGTGTATATGGCTGATTGTTGCCCTGCGGAGACATATCCGGAAGAGTTATATGGTGCTTCTGTGTTGATTCATGAGGCAGGAGGGACTGCAATAGACGAACCCGGTTTGGTTTCCCGTGGACACAGCAGCGGCCGTCAAGCGGCTATGGTTGCCAGATCACTTGGTTGTGAAAGCCTGATGCTGTGCCATTTACCTCCTGATGAGCAATGTCAACAAATGATTCTTTCTGAGGCCAGAGAGGTCTTCCCCAACACGTTAATCCCAAAGCTGTTTCATCCATATGAAGTATAGGAACTAGAATACAAAAGGTGTCAGGCAAGTATGTCTGGCACCTTTTGCATTCATTGGTACACTTCCCGTGCTTACATTCGTGAAACGAGAAGGACTTACCTCACTAGTATAGAAATCACATTAACGGCGAGGCATGCTAGTTAAACAAATAGGTGGCCGTGCGTGGTATTGGCTGTTGCTTGCTTCGATCCGTTGGACGGGATTTCTGGGCAGGAGCGAATCGTGAAGTGGTTTGAACCCGGACATCGCACCGCGATGAGCTGCAATATGCCTGCCGATTGTAAACTTGGAAGGGGGACTCTATATGACACTGATGAAAGAAGCGCTGGAACTACATAGGACTCATAGGGGCAAAATAGAAGTTATCAGTAAAGTGCCTGTTCTAAACAAACATGATCTTAGTCTTGCGTATACTCCGGGTGTTGCGGAACCGTGTAAGGAGATCCATGCAGATCCGGACAAGGTGTATGAATATACAGCTAAAGGAAACATGGTGGCAGTAGTCACTAACGGTACCGCGGTCTTAGGGTTGGGTGACATCGGAGCTGCTGCAGGTCTTCCTGTCATGGAAGGAAAAGCAGTCTTGTTCAAGGCGTTTGCAGGCGTAGATGCGTTCCCGATATGCCTTGATACCAAGGATCCCGATGAAATCGTCAATGCCGTGAGGTTGTTAGAACCTGTTTTCGGAGGAGTAAACCTCGAGGATATCTCGGCCCCTGCGTGTTTTGAGATAGAATCTAAACTCAAGAAAGTCACAAATATGCCGATTTTCCATGATGACCAGCATGGAACTGCCATAGTCGTATGCGCTGCTATGATTAATGCTCTTAAGATAGTTGGAAAGGACGCATCCGAACTCCGCGTAGTGATAAACGGCGCAGGTGCAGCAGGAATCGCCGTTTGCAAGCTGCTGATGACTTTAGGCGTGAATGATATCATATTGTGCGACTCAAAAGGCGCCGTGTACGAAGGCAGAACTGAAGGCATGAATCCTTACAAGGAAGAAATAGCGAAGATTACTAACCGCGATAAGCTTTCAGGTAAGCTTGCAGATGTTATGAAAGGTGCAGATGTCTTTATCGGTCTTTCGATAGCAGGATGCGTCACTCGCGAAATGGTATCCAGTATGGCAGAGGATCCTATGATATTCGCAATGGCGAATCCTATTCCTGAGATCATGCCTGATGAAGCCAGAGCCGCCGGAGCAAAGGTCATTGCAACCGGACGGTCTGACTTCCCGAACCAGATCAACAACGTACTGGCCTTCCCGGGTGTGTTCAGAGGTGCGCTTGACGCAAGAGCAACGGATATCAATGAAGAGATGAAACTGGCTGCAGCCTATGCTATCAGCGAAATCATCACTGATGAGGAGCTAGATCCTGAGTACGTAATTCCTGCGCCTTTCGATGAGAGAGTTGCGCCTGCTGTAGCTGCCAGTGTAGCAGAAGCTGCAGAGTCTTCAGGCGTTGCTCGGATGAAAGTATCGCCGGAGGAAATCAGTTCACGCACTTATGAGTTGGTAAGAAGGGTAAGGGAATCTTGGAAGTAATACAAAACCAATAGTGCCTAGCTACCAGTGCGTCATGCCTGTTACGCCCGGCTCTCGGAGGAGGCCTTTGAACAGCGATGATTGGCAGAGCTGTGTGGTCCCTAAACATCCCAGGCCGGGCTTCTTGTTGTTCAAAATAGGATTCATGAGAATGATCCGTGTCGAGTGGCTGAGGCAAGAGAGCTAACCTGCATATTCCGATATCCCGGATACATCTGAGCGGACAAGCCGTGTAGCTAACTTGATCATCGCCCGAGAACTTGTAGACAGGCAACCGGGTGTTTCAAGCTTAAGGAACCGCATTGACAAC
>Ga0209537_1000158_pt1 | contig 77526 bp, 81 predicted proteins | sample BioPla4DNA1_FD_187698 | JGI IMG/M metagenome (GOLD analysis project Ga0209537, IMG submission 187698) | Biogas fermentation microbial communities from Germany - Plant 4 DNA1 (SPAdes) (version 2) | ecosystem: Engineered > Bioreactor > Anaerobic > Digestate | place: Bielefeld, North... | reverse complement strand
CAGGAAAAGGATTATGGACTTCAGTATTTTCTTCAGCCTTAATTACTGAAACCTTAGATAAATTTATTTCTGTTTTCGTAGTATACTATATTCTAAAATCTATACCAAAGAGAACTGTATTAAAATTTCCACTAGGTAAAACCTATCTTGGAGAAGAAGCTCAAGCTACTGACACTAATACAGAATGGTAGTATGATGCCTGTAGTTAAAGCAAAGGAGCGATGATATGAAAAGAAGCCTAGTTAGTTGAATTTATCCTACTACTAAAGGTTTAATAGTTTTCTTAGCAATTATATCTAGTATAATTTATGACTGGCGTATGGCCTATCTTGTAATATTACCCTTATGTATTTTAGCGGCAGCAGTGGATAAGCAATTTTTTTCTTATGTAAAAAAATTGCTTGTCTCCTTGTTGATAATTGTACTTGTTATGTTTTTTGTACAGTTTTTATTAGACGAATCTACATCTGCAGTATATTATGATTTTGGATTTTTTAAAATAACAGAAGCTGGACTTGCTGCAGGCTTAAGAAAGACTAAGCTTATTGTTGCCATTGTGTCTACTTTAATTTTATTTTTCAGCACCACAGATTTAGAGGATCTAATGATTGCACTACAAGCTATGAATGTAAGTCACGTAGCAACTTTTGTTATGATGTCAACAATGCAAATGATTCCAGAAATGATATCCAAGAGTAAAACTATTATGGCAGCTCAACAGGCAAGAGGCATTGAAACAGAGGGCAATTTATTGCTTAGGGCAAAAGCTTTCTTTCCTTCTTTAGGGCCATTAATTATATCTGTTGTAACAGAAATTGAAGATAAAACTATTACTTTAGAAGTTAGGGGATTTTCCACAGAAAATAAAAAAACAACTTTAAAGGACTTAAGTAAAAGACCTATGGATAGAGCACTGGAAATAGGAGCTTTAGTTGTATTTGTTGTACTTTTAATATGGAGGTTTGTAATATGACATTACTAGAGCTTAAAAATGTAGGATTCCGTTATCAATTATCCAAAGAACCTTGCCTTAGAAGAATAAATTTAAAAGTGGAAGAGGGAGAATTTGTTGGCATTACAGGAAGAAATGGTGTTGGAAAGACTACATTATGCAATATTATTAGAAGGATTATACCAGAATTTATAGATGGAGAGCTTAGGGGAGAAATACTGTATAAAGGTAAGCCCTTATCATCATATAGCAGAGGAGAACTGGCTAAAGAAATTGGATTTGTTTTTCAAAATCCATTTGTTCAAATATCTGGCATTAAAAAAACTGTTTATGAAGAAATAGGATATAGTTTAGAAAATCTTGGAGTTGAAAGATCAGAAATAAAAAGAAGAATAGATGAAATAATGAATTTATTAAAGATTGAACATTTAAAAGATAAACATCCCAAAAAATTGTCTGGAGGGCAAAGCCAATTAGTGGCACTAGCATCTGTCTTAATTATGAAACCAAGATTGCTACTTGTAGATGAACCTACATCTCAATTAGATCCGGTAGGAACAGAAATGGTTTTTGAAGCCTTGAAAATAGTAAAAGGGACGGATACAACAGTTATATTAGTTGAGCATAAGGTGGACTTAATTAGTGAGTATGTAAATCGTGTTGTAGTTCTTAATGAGGGCATGGTAGTTTGTGATGGCCCAAATAATGAAGTTTTTTCAAATTTAGAGATAGAGAATTATGGAGTAGAAGTCCCAAGTGTAACCAAACTTGCCTATGAACTTAAATCAAAGGGGTATCCTATTGAAAATATACCAACTAATCTAAAGGATGCAGAAATAGAGTTTAGGAAGGTGCTAAAGATATGAAAAGTGTAGAATTAGTAAATGTTTCCTTTACCTATCCAAATGGCTTTAAAGCTGTAGAAAATGTGAGTATGGTTATAAATAAAGGTGAGAATGTAGCAATTATTGGTCAAAATGGGGCTGGCAAGACTACAACTGTAAAGATGATGAATGGTCTTTTAAGGCCGACTGAAGGAGCTATATTTATCAACGAAGAAAATACTAAAAGTTTTACAACAGCACAAATTTCTAAGAAAGTGGGATATGTATTTCAAAATCCCGGAGACCAATTGTTCAATAAAACAGTATATGATGAAATAGCTTTTGCCCTTAGAGCAAATAAAGTTGGGGAAAAGGAAATAGAAAAAAGAGTTACTGAAGCTGCAGAACTATGCCATGTAAGAGAATTTTTAGACCATAATCCATATGACCTTCCATTTAGCTTGAGAAAATTTGTAACTATAGCAATTGTAGTGGCCAATAATTGTGATATACTAGTCTTAGATGAACCAACTGCCGGGCAGGATTTGCTTGAAAAAAAATGGTTGGAGGAAATTATTGAAAAACTTAATTCAGATGGTAAAACTATTATTACCATAACCCATGACATGGATTTTGTAATAAGAAATTTTAAAAGGGTATTGGTAATGGCAAACAAGAGATTAATAAAAGATGGCACACCCCATGAAGTATTTTCTGATGAGGAGACATTAAAGAAGGCTAATCTTAAAAAAGCCTACCATATCCCAACTTGCAAGTATTTTAGGTTTAGGAAACGAAATAACAACAATAGAAGAATTTATGAATAAAGTAGGTGATTAAAATGAAAAAGATTCCATTAATAATTGATTGTGACCCAGGAGTTGATGATGCCTTTGCAATTATCTTGGCTAATTCATTAGAAGAACTTGATATAAAGGCTATTACTACAGTCAATGGAAATGTCGGTATTGACTTAACTACCAGAAATGCTCTTTTATTAGCAGATCTGTTAGACTTGGACTGTACTGTAGCCAGAGGGGCAGAAGTGCCTTTAGTAAAGCCTTTAAGAGAAAAATCAAATACCCATGGCTCTGATGGGCTAGGTGGATGTTTAAATTTATTTCCTAAGGAAATAAGGAAAGAGCTATCTAAGGAAGATGCAGTTACTACAATTAAAAATATATTAATGGATTCTGAGGAGAAGGTTACAATTGCAGCAGTAGGACCATTAACAAATATAGCACTTTTATTAAAACTTTATCCACAGGTTAAGGAAAAAATAGAAGTTATTAGCATAATGGGTGGAGCTATTAATAACGGGAATGTTACACCATGCAGTGAATTTAATTTTTACGAGGATCCTGAAGCTGCAAGTATAGTATTTAACAGTGGAGTACCCCTAATAATGTCTGGACTTAATTTAACAGTAAATGCTACATTAACAGAAGAGAATTTAAATGAAATGAAGGCAATAGGAAATAAGCTATCTGAAATAGCAGTTCCCATGATTAGTGACTATATTTCAAAAGATGCGGCAATCCATGACCCTTGTGCCATATTAGCTATTACCCATCCGGAAATGTTTGAATCAGAAGATCTATATGTACAAATTGACACCAGGGAAGGCATTACCCGTGGAATGAGCTATGCTGATTACAGGAGTAAAAACACTAATCCCCCAAATTGTAAAGTGCTAACTAAAATGGATACTACTAAGTTTAGGGAGTTTATTGTTAATTCAATAAAGTTATAAAAGATTGGTGTGATTAAGTTGACTATTAAAAGAATAGCAGAGCTTGCTAATGTTTCAACAGCTACAGTCTCCAAAGTATTAAATGGAAAGGACAAAAATATAAGTGAAGCCACGAGAAGAAGAATATTGGAAATAGTAGAAAGGGAAAATTATAGGCCTAATCGAATAGCAAAGGGCCTGAAATTAAAGAAAACCAATACTATAGGCTTAATTGTTCCTGATATTAAAAATTTGTTTTTTGCAGAAATGGCAAAGGGTATAGAAGATGCGGCTGAGAAAAAAGGTTATTCGGTTATACTATGTAATTCTAACAATAATAGGGATAAGGAAGAAAAATATATTAATATGCTTCAAGATCGGATGGTGGACGGAATTATTTTAACAACATCAGAAAATAATATAGATCTTTATTTTAAAGATGGACAAGTTCCTATTGTTTTATTAGATAGAAATATAGATGCAGATTTAAATATAGGGAGGATACTGACAGATAATGAAGAGGGAGGCTATATTGCCACTAAGCACTTAATAGATAAGGGTTGTAAAAACATTGGCTTTATATCAAGTATTAATAAAAATTTCTCTTCTTACAATAGATTTATTGGATATAAAAAGGCCTTGTTAGAAAGTGGATACAAAATAAATGAGAAACTAATTTATACAGGAAGCTTTAGTATTGAAACAGGATACAATGGCACCTTAGAATTATTAAAAAACAGTGAGCTAGATGGTATTTTCTGTGGTAATGATTACATTGCCATAGGAGCCATAAAGGCCCTTAAGGAAAAAAATATAAAAATACCTGATGAAGTTAAGATAGTTGGATTTGATGACATTTTACTTGCCAAGTATATGGAACCACCCATTACAACCATTAGGCAACCTATATATGATTTAGGTAAAGAAGCTGTTAACATGCTGATTTCAATTATAGACAAAAAAGACACGGAAATGACCAAGATATTAAAGACAGAATTAGTAGAGAGGGGAAGTAGCTAATGGACAAGACCGCTTTAGTAGTAGGTAGTATTAATATGGATTTAGTAGTAAATACAGATGAGATACCAGGTATAGGAGAAACAGTTTTAGGAAATAGCCTTATTCAAAATCCAGGTGGCAAAGGTGCAAATCAAGGAGTAGCTATTTCCAAACTAGGCAAAAAGGTGAATTTTTTAGGGATGGTTGGCAAGGATGGTTTGGGAGAAAAGGCTATTAATTATATGAGGGATGCAGGTGTAAATATTGACTATATAAAAAAAGTGGATGTAACAACAGGTATTGCTATTATTAATGTGGACAAACATGGTAACAACAATATAATAGTTATTCCAGGAGCCAATGAAAAAGTAGACAGGGAATATTTAGAAGAAAATCTATGTGTATTTAAGACGTCAGATATAGTAATCTTTCAATTAGAGATACCGATGGATACTGTAAGGTGCGGGCTGGAAATAGCCAAAAAATTAGGGAAAATTACAATTTTAAATCCTGCGCCTGCTGCAGAATTAGAGGATGATATACTTAAAAATGTGGATATTTTAATACCAAATGAACATGAGCTTAAACGAATTAGCAAAATGGAAATAGATAATGAAGAGTCTATAGTTACAGCTTGCAGGTTATTAATTGAAAAGGGTGTTGACAAGGTTATTGTAACCCTTGGGGAAAATGGAGTATTTTATGTGGATAAAAGTCAATACAGACTATTTCCAAGTTATGATGTTGAAGTAGTTGATACTACTGCTGCAGGAGATAGCTTTATTGGAGGTTTTGTTTCCTCATATATTGAAGATAAAGATGTAGAAAAAGCAATAGAGACAGGCCAAAAAACTGCAGCTATATGTATACAAAGAATGGGTGCTCAAAAGGCAATGCCTACAAAGAAGGAAGTTGAAGGGTTTAATTGTGAAAAGAAAAAAGTGGGAAAGCAAGCTTCTAAATAATTTATATAAAGTCCTCCTGTTAAAGCAGTAAAAAGCAACTAGTAGCTTAGATAACAATCTAAGCTACTAGTTAATAGTTTTTAACCGCCAGATATCAAAGGCAACAATTTTATAAAGGCGCCATCCTCAACTATTACATACTTAATTTCATCTAAGGATAAAACAATGCCATCCACCATTACTATGGTCATCTTGTCTATGGATTGGCCAGCTTCCCGTATAGCATCTGCCACTGTCATCCCTTTTTTATATTCAATTTCTCGCTCGTTTACCCTGACCATTAGAAATCAAATATTGTTCTTAATTCCATATCATGTATATCAAATTTTGATCCAGTGGCAAAGGATCTTTCTTTGTAGAAAAAGTCGGGAAGCCTATCATCAGCGTCTGTCATTCCAGCTCTTCTATTAAATTCTCTTTCTGTTAAAAGAGTCTTTACTCCAATACTTGCAACTCTAGAAAAGTCAGAGCTTCCACCATATAGTGCAGCCATCATTTCTGCAAGCAAGGGTACCCCTGGAACCATATTTGCAAAGGTCATAATACACATCATGCTATCAGCAAATGCTATAGCAACTTGTAATTTATTCGAAGCATAAGCTTGTGCTGTTCGTCCACTATCATCAAAGGCTCTACCCATTGTAAGCCCAGCAGTATGATCTGCTCCCATTGGACTTGTGGCATATGTTATACCGGTTCCTTTAGTATTACGCGGGTCATATGCAGCCATTGCCTGATGCTTAACTACTGGAATACGCTCTACACCAAGACTTTTTCCTACAGCTTCACAACCTTGTCCAAGTAAACGTCCAAACTCTGTTCCTTCTGCCATTTCATTCAGTAGGTTCAGTACAGCATCTGCATCTGACCAATTTATTTTTCCAGCTTCCATACACATAGCAATTGCATTTGCTGTTTCTATAGTATCTACCCCTATATCGTCACATATACGGTCCATTTTAGCAATTGCATCTAGATCAGATATGAGACAATTTGGTCCAAACATAGCTATAGTTTCATATTCAAAACCCGATGTTAAGTAGTTTCCATTTTCATCATTATAGCAGTTGGAGCATTGAACTATACAACCTGGTTGGCATGGTATTTTGTTACGACCACCCCGTGTTTTTAAATTTTCCATAAACTTATTGGCTCCTACCTTTTTATAATCTTTAAATAGTTTGCCTGAAAAGTTAGCTACGGGAAGTATTCCATTGGGGGCAGTTACTTCTATTGTTGATATAGTCCCAATATTGTGGAATGGATCTTTTTTGGCACTTTCTGCAATCATTCTATTGAGTTTTAAGCATATTTCTTCAAATTTTTCCTTGTCCTTATAGGGGATTTCGTATTTTCCCTCAGGCTTTTCAATTACTATCCCTTTAATACCTTTACTGCCCATTACAGCGCCAAGCCCGCCTCGACCAGCAGCTCTGGAAGGGTGTCCTGAATTATATTCAGAAACTTGAATAGAAGAACATTTATATAATCTTTCTCCTGCGCTTCCTATAGATATAGTAGCTAAATCTTTACCAAAACGTTCATGAATCTTTTCTACAAATTCGTAATTGTTGATTCCTTTATATTCATTGGCATCTAGCAAATTAGCATTACCATTTTTATCTATGTATAAGATCCGTAGATTGTCATCTTTCGGTAATCCACTTATTGTAATTAGTTTTATTCCATGTTCTGCTAGTAAAGTTGCGGCATAACCACCTACATTGCTCTCTTTTATTCCTCCTGTTAAAGGACTTTTGCTGCCTACAGACAAACGATTTGCTGTAGCAAATCTAGTACCAGCAAATATTCCAGTAGCAAATAATAATACATTTTCCTCTCCTAATGGGTCACAGGTTGGAGGAACGTTTTTAATCAAATATTGGGCAATTAGTGATCTTCCCCCCAGATCTTGAAATTCTTCTTCTAAAGCTACTCTACTTATACTTAAATTATCCATGTTTACAACTAACTTTGACCACATGCTTATATCTCCCCCTTATTTAATACTGTACTTTATTATGCATCATAGGCTGATTTTAACATTTCAGCAACCTTTGATGCTGTGATACGGTATGGCGCTATTGCAAATCCTGAATCTTGGGTAACTAATGGTGCAATATTTAATGTATCTTCAAGGGAAATACCAAGTTCCTTTAGGTTTGGAATACCTACTGATTTAATAAAGGTACGTAAAGTTTTCTTAGCAGTAGCTCCAATTATTTCATAGTCTGCATTTTCATCTATTTCTATACCAAAGCATTCACATATCATTTTTACTTTTTCAGTTTCAGTTTTAGCTGCATATTCAATAACCTCAGGCATTGCAATTGCACAAGCCATTCCATGAGGTATATCAAATTGGGCACCAAGTACATGGGCTATAGAATGGCCTATATGGACAAGAGCATTTGTAAATGCCATACCAGCAAAGGTAGATGCATACATTAAGTTTTCTCTTGCCTTAATATTTGAACCATCATTATAAGCAACTGGCAACCATTTAGCAATAAGTCTAATTGCTTCTCTGGCTAAGGCATCTGAAAGTGGATTTGCCTGTCCTCCAGTTAAAGATTCTACAGCATGGGCTAGTGCATCTAATGCTGTTATGGCAGTCATTCTAGGAGAAAGACCTAAAGTAAGCTCTGGGTCTAATATTGCTAGAGTTGGTAAGCATACAGGGGATAATACACTATCCTTTTTATTTAAAGAAGTGCAAGTTATAACAGTCATAGTTGTTACTTCACTACCAGTACCACTTGTTGTTGGTATACATATTAGAGGAACACCTGGATTTAAATTTTTTTGAACTCCTAAATATTGTATAATTGGAGGTTCATTGTTTATCAGTACATTTATAGCCTTAGCTGTATCCATGGAGCTTCCTCCACCAATTGCTACAATACCATCAATTTTTTCTTTTCGTGCAAATTCTGCTGCTTCTTCAACCATTGTGTCAGGAGGATCTGGTTGTACACCATCAAAACATACAGCTTTAATACCTGCACTTTCCAGATTTTCTACTAGAATGTCTACATAACCAGTTTTTTTAAGATTTTTTCCATGAGTTACAAGTACTTTTTTACATCCAAGTTCTCTTACTTTAAGACCAGTTCTTAGCATTGATCCACAACCCATAACTATAGGGACAAATTGTTCATAAGATGTAATCATGAATTCCATACCCCCTTATTTTAGTAAAAATATTATCGTATTATAGAGATTATACTTTTGAAACAATTGAAAAATCCACTTGTAATCTGTACAAAAATTAGCGATAATATTTTTACATTTTAGACAATTAACAAAATTAAGACACTAGGATTAATTTTGAAAAGTACAACTATAAATGTTATTATGTAGTTAGTACTAAAGATACAATTAATGTATAAATAGAGGTGGATATATGAATTATAATGAATTAATTGAAGAATTAAAAAATAAATTTGAAATAAATAGTATTATTAAGGGGAATTTACCTAAAATTTTAAATATTTATCTTATAGACAATAATATAATTAATTGGGATGAAAATACACTTTACATAGGTAAGGCTTCAGACATTAAAAATATGCCTGATAGACCAATAATGTTAATTTCTGCAGATATTTGTCCTCCTTTGCCCATGGGCAGCAATTGCTCTAAAATAAACGAGAAAGACTTATATAGTATATTCAATTTTGCAAAAGACTTAATTTTTGAGAATTTACAAGTAGAAAGTATCTTATTTTCATTGACAGAAAAAGCCTTGGAGGGAAGAAGCATCGTATATCTAATTAATACTGCAGCTTCAATATTAGGGAATGCTCTTATTCTTGTAGATATTAAAGGGAATATATTAGCTTATTCAACAAATTATGAAATTGTAGACCCACTTTGGATGGAAAACATTAAAAGAGGAAGTTACACTGATGACTTTATAGATAAATTGCATTCTAGTACAGACCTTAGAAGATGGAGTAAAAAAGGAAGCGAAAGCCATTTTATTACTTTTCCAGGGGATAAACAGAGGAAATTAGTGTCACGTATTACTAGGGAAGGACATTTGGCTGGTGCATTAGTAATGATTGAACATCATACACCTATTAATCCTTTGCATACCTTATTGCTTCCTAAAATAAGCAAATTACTTTTCAATATTTTCAGCAAAGATCAGACATCAGTTGAAGCTAGTAAAGCTTTTTACACTACTTTACTTAATAATTTACTGGATGAAAAGGATAGTTTTGATACAACTGAAATTCTGTCTATTTTAAAGGATTATTTTACAGAAGAAATGTATGTAATAGCTGCTAGATTCATTCATCCAGTGAAAAACCGCTACCTTAAACATATTGTTAATATGGAATTAAATCAAATTTTTCCAAGTGGATATATTTTAAGGCATAAGGGATATATGGTTGATTTAGTGCCAAATATATCTCATGGTGATAGAGATAAACTTAAAAAACTTGCAAAAAAAGAAAATATAATTATTGGTATTAGTTGGCCTTTTACAAATATTAGTAAACTAAAAGGACATTTAGATCAAGCCATAGCATCTATTAAATTTGCACAAACTTTCCAAATGAAAGAAAGGGTTATTGATTATACATATGTTTCCTTCTATGATTTACTTCAAAAGCATAAAGGGAAAATAGATCTGAAACAATTTTCTCATCCTGCCCTAAAAGTATTACGTGAATTTGATAAAAAGAATAATGCTGAATTATACAAAACTTTACGTATCTATTTGGAATGCAATAACAATATTCAACAAACAGCCAATAAACTATTTATACATAGAAATTCCTTAATTTACAGGCTTAATCGTATAAAGGAAATTACAGGGTTAGATATAGAAAACTATAATGTAGCACATTCTCTAATAGACTCTTACAGGATCGAGGATTTTATTACCAATATGGATTTATGATTTCTGTTAGATAATAAGGATGGAAAGTTTAAGGGTTCTAATGAAAACTATTTTCATTAGAACCCTTTTCATTATCGTAGTTCATATCCAGAAATTTTATTTACAATAAGGGCAATGGCACCATCACCTGTAACATTAGTTGCAGTACCAAAACTGTCTTGAGCTACATATAGAGCAATCATCAAGGAAAGCAAAGCTGGAGGGAAACCTAGCATTGCTTCTAACAATCCTAAAGCTGCAATTACAGCACCACCAGGTACTCCAGGAGCAGCTACCATAGTAATACCTAGCATTAATATAAAAGGAAATATTATACTAAAGCTAGTAGACATACCATTTAACATCATAATGGCCATGGAGCAACTAACTAAAGTAATGGTACTTCCTGATAAATGGATAGTAGCACATAAGGGTATAACAAAATCTGCTATACTATCATGAATTCCATTCTTTTTAGCTTGCTCTAAAGTAACAGGAATAGTTGCTGCAGAAGATTGGGTACCTAATGCTGTAAAATAAGCAGGTATCATAGTTTTCAACAACCTAAAAGGATTACCTCCTGCAATAATACCACCAACTACAAATTGAATAATTAAAACTGTTATATGAAGTAATATTATCATTATGAACACTCTAGCAAATACAGATAAAATTGTTGCTACCTGTCCAGCGTGGGTTATGTTGGCAAATATACCTAATATGTGGAAAGGCAATAAAGGAATTACTATATTAGATATTAGTTTTTCAATTATTGATTGAAATTCATTCATAAAGTTTTTTATAGCATTTCCTTTAATTACAGCAATACCAAGTCCTAAAACAAAAGCGATTAGCAAGGCTGTCATTACTCCAAAAATTGGAGGCATTTCTATTTCAAAATAAGGAGCCAATAAGGCTTCTTCCGGATTAGCTGAATCTAAATTTAAAGTGCCAGGTGTTAAAAAAGTTGGTAATACTATGGAAGATGTAAAGTAGGCTAGAAGACCTGAAAAAATAGTAGAACCATAGGCTATACCAGCAGTTATTGCTAAAAGCTTACCTGCACCTTCACCTAAATCTCCAATTCCAGGAGCTACAAAACCTATAATTATTAGTGGAATGACAAATCCAAGGAAATTACCAAATACACCATTAAAAGTTGCCAGTACTCTGACTATCCAAGCTGGTGCAAAACTACCAATAATTATTCCCAGGATAATTGCCATAATTAATTTTGGTAATAATCCTATTTTTCTCATAACACCTTCTCCTTTCATAGCTACTTAATTTATAGCATTAAATAAAAATTAAGGACTCACATCCTCTGAGGTACAATTTTTTCTCAAAAGAAAATATTTTACAGAAAGGATGAGGTCCTATGGAAAAAATTGTACCACTTTGGTGTCGAAAATGCAACAATAAAGAATTTTTTTGTCATTCAAAATTTAAAGACAGATGTAGATCAAAAAAGCTTCAATTCTAAAATATATTTTGTGCTAATCCCATCAAAAAAATACTAAATTTATTTAAATTAGGACGAATAATATATTTTACAGAATTATGGGTTATTCTGATATAATACTAATGGATATTATTTTAAGCGAGGTTTTACTATGGAATACAAATATGGTAAGAAGGCTAATTATGAAGATTTTTCAAGTGGACGGGTCTTATACCACATAAGTGGTATGACAAACTTTCCTGTACGACTAGCCCAGGAGATATATGGCAGGTGTTTAGAATATTCACCTAAAAAGAGGGATATTTGTTTATATGATTGTTGTTGTGGAGGTGGATATTTACTCACTGTATTGGGTTTTTTAAATCAGGATACAATTGAATGTATTATTGGCAGTGATATAAATGAGGACTTGCTAAACATTGCAAGGAGGAATCTATCATTACTAAGTAAAGAAGGAATGAATGATAGGATAAAAGAGCTGGAAGGCTTGATAGAAAAATATAAAAAAGAATCCCATATTGAAGCAAAAAATAGTGCCCTAAAATTAAAAAATATGATTAAGAAAAACATTGAATTTGAAGTTTTTTACTCTGATGTGCTAAAGAAAATAGAACAAAAAATAAAGCCAGATATTGTTATTACAGATCTTCCATATGGCCAAAAGGTGGATTGGATAGGAGAGGGAGAAAACTTTGTAGATAAGTTATTAGACTCACTATATGATATTTGCCATCAGGATACTATTATATGCCTTTGTATGGATAAAAAACAAAAAGTTAATAACAAAAAATTTATAAGGATAGAGAAACATAAGGTTGGAAAAAGGAAACTTGAAATTTTAAGGATAGGAAGTGAAAAATAAATGGCTGTAAATATGCTGCAGAAACTTGTAGATTAAACCACAATTTTACTTAAAAGATTTACAGGTATTTAGAGAAAAGGATAAAATTCAACATGAAAGCTATTCTAGAGCTTACAATAAGGGGGAAATGGATATGTTTAGAAGAAATAAAAAAGTACCACTATCTACAAAAGCAAAGAGAAGGATCATTATAAGAATCCTTTTAATAGTTTTTGCAATAATTATAGGAGAAAGGATCTATAATAGCAGGGATGAATTTCAGACTGTTGCCTTAGATGCAGATCATTATGGCATATTGGATGCTGGGTTTACCAGTAGCGAAAAAATGAAGGAGTTTAAATTTATACGAAAGCTTTTAGAGGAAAACTATCCTTTTTTTAAGCTAAATGAAAGGAAAAATGGCATAGACTGGTTTGAAAACATAGGAAAGTATAAGAGAATACTAAGGAATGCCAAGGGTGATGCTGAATATTTTGTGGCTTTAAACAATATATTAGGAGACTTAAATGATAGAAACACTTTTGTGTTGTCAGGGGATGATTATAGACTATATTATAAATATTATTTTCCTGATAAAAGGGAGGTACTTCATTATGAAAGGTCCCTTGCCAGGTATTTGTTTAAAGGGGACTTGGATAATATAGAGGTTGATCCGAAAAAATATCCCTTGTTTTACGAAGGACCAGTTTTAGAGACTAAAGTACTGGTTGAAGATGAAATAGCCTATATGAAAATTATTGCCATGTCTAACTATCGTATAGAAGAAGACTATGATGAAATAAAAAGCTTTCTGCAACAAGTTGAAGATTATGATAAGCTAATTATAGATATTAGGGGTAATACAGGAGGCTCCGATGAATACTGGAAAAGAATAGTGGAGCTTTTAATAGATGAAGTATACAGTGCTGAGTACTATTCTTTTTTTAAGCAAAAAGCAAAAACAGCCCGGGATCCTTTTTTTGTTGATGATTTAACCACAGTTGAGCTATTAGATGATGAGATTTTAGATGACTTCCCTTCAGAAGTAAGAATAGACTTTAACTACTATAAATTAAACAAAATTGAAATACATCCTAATATGAATATAGACTTTAAGGGCAAGGTCTACCTATTAGTAGATGAGGAAGTATTTGGTTCTGCTGAAAAGTTTGCAGCCTTTGCAAAGGATACAGGCTTAGCTACATTAGTAGGAGAGACCACAGCTGGTGGCATGACCTTTGAAGAGGTTCCTATACAAAACATGCCCTATGGTGGCTTTATAATTAGCTACAGTAGGGAGTTGGTACTAAATTCTGATGGAACAATAAACATGGAAACTGGAACTAGTCCCCATATATTAGTAGAGGATGCCAGCTATAATGAAGATATAGAAAAAGACAAGTGTATACAAGCAGTTATAGAGGATTAAATATCCTCTTTTTTGTGGACAGGACAGGTATGAAGTGTACCTAAAAAAGTTAAGCAAAAAACTAATATTTATATAAAAATTTTGTAAGATAATCTTTCCTTGTGAGTCTTATTAGTAGGGAGGTGAAAAGGTGACAGAGCTGGAGAAAATATATGATAGCTATTTTAAGGATGTCTTTTTGTATATTTATAGTTTGTCGGGCAATAAGCATATTGCTGAAGATGTAACTTCAGAGACCTTTGTGAAGGCTATAAAATCTATAGACAGCTTCAAGGGTGATTGTGATATACGGGTATGGCTGTGTCAGATTGCTAAAAACACTTATTATTCCTATTTAAGAAAGAATAAAGGGCTAGTAAGTATGAATTCCATTCCTGAGCAAGAAGATAATTTAGACATAGAGAAAAGAATAAGTATGTCAGAAGAGTCCATGAGAATTCACCAAATTTTACATAACTTAGAGGAGCCTTACAAAGAGGTCTTTACATTACGAGTCTTTGGAGAATTAAGCTTCAAGCAAATAGCCTCACTCTTTGGGAAAAGTGATAATTGGGCTTGTGTTACCTTTCACCGAGCCAAGAATAAGATCAAGGAAAGATTGGAGGGTTATAAATGAAAATAAGCTGTAGTGTAATTAGAGATATTTTGCCCTTATATGTGGAGAATATGGTTAGTGAAGATACTAAAGAAATTGTGGAAGAACATATTAAAGACTGTGAAGAATGCAAAAAAGAACTTGAAGAAATGAAATCTTCAATAGACTTGCCAATAGATACAGATACCACACCCTTAAGAAGGATAAAGACTACTATGCGGAGGAAAAAGATTCAAACTATTATTTTTTCCACTATGGTGACAATGGTTATAATTGCTATAGCCATAGGTTACTTAACTGTTCCTGAACATATTCCCTATCATGAAGGTCTAATATCCTTTATAGAAAGTAATGATGGAATGGTCATTGCAATATTTAGCCCTGAAGTAACAGGTTATACCATTAATGCTGAACCATCTAAAACAGATGATGGAATTGTTTACTATATAAACACATGGGATAGTATTTGGAATAGAAATATTATAAAAAAATCTGTAAATAATATAGTTTTAAATCCAGAAGGGGAAGAGGTAGCTGCCGTTTATTATTATAATGCTGATGGAAGTGAAGATATATTAATATATGGAAAGGATCAATATCCAACTGGTGGGGTTATATCTTTACCAAGGCTAGTTTTAAGCTACTATTTCTTATTGGCTGTGGTACTTGCTCTAATTAGTGGCATTATTTTATTTAATTGGCGTAAAAGAGAAAAGTTAAGGAATATTATGCTATATATTTTCCTACTGCCTATGTCCTATATATTAGCCCATATATTTATAAAAGGCTTCCCTGCTTCCACATATTCAGCTATACGGGATTTTTTTGCCATACTACTTGTTACCATACCTTTATATATTGCCTTTATACTTGCAGTTAGTTTAATAAAGGAACATAGAAGAAAGAGAATCAACAAAGGATTATAAATTATAAATCCCTTGAAATATTGGCATATATTTCAAGGGACTATTATTTTAGGTTTAACTTTTATACTTTTTAATTAACTCTACAAAGGCATCAACTAAAGCTTCTATTGATGCAATAATTCTTTCATCTACAAGATTTCCATTTGAATCAAAGGAATTTTCTTCAATGCCTATATAAGTTTCTGGCTGTTGAACTACTGGCATATTTAAAAATACCATTACCTGACGCAGATGATGGTTGGCTCCAAATCCACTGAGTCTTCCTGGAGATTGACTAATAATTGCTGCCGGTTTACCCTCCCACACACTATCTCCATAAGGTCTTGGGCCAACATCTAGTGCATTTTTTAGTGCAGGAGGCATGGAACGGTTATACTCTGGTGTTACAAATAAGACAGCATCCACTTCCTTCATTTTATTGCGAAAGCTGGTATAGCCTTCTGGAGGATTCCCGCCACTATCATAATCCTCATTATATACAGGAAGATTGCTAATGTCTATTAATTCTGCTTCAAATCCAGCAGGGAACAATTCCTTGGCCTTTTGGGCTATTTTTTTAGAAAAGGAATCTTTACGTAAACTTCCAGCTATTATACCAACTTTAACCATCATATCATCCTTCCTTATCTTATGTTGATTTGCTATATAAAGTATTTGCATATAAAAATAAATAATTCAGGAATTATAAAAACAATATACATTTTGCTTTCAAAATTTTAATATTATTAAAAGTGATTTAATAATGAAAAAAATTTTTAAAAAAAAGGCCATATTTTAATGAAAGTTTTTTAAATTAGTGTATAATAGAAGTAAGAAAACAATTAAAATATTAACAAATTTTATATCAAAAGGGGGAGTTTCCATGCAAAAACCAATATTATCCGAACTTTTTCAAACAAGAGAGCCATCCGATGTTCGTTTAGCACAAATGAAATATGCTGAACGCAAAGTAAAACCTGAAGCAGTTATTAATGTGGGAATTGGAAACGTTTCGTTGCCAACAAATCCCGCTATGCAAAAAAGAATGTTTGAACTTAATTCACCTGATAGCCCATTTGCAAATGGAGTTATTAGATACACAGGAACAGCAGGTACTGATGAAGCAAGAGCAGCTTTTAAGAATATCTTGAAGAGTGAAGGCTTTAATACAGATAATCTTTATGTTCAAATAACAGATGGTGGCTCAACTGGTATGGAGTTGTTGATCTTAGGAGTTTGTGGACCAGCAGGAAGTGATGAAAGACCTCTTATGGTAATAGACCCAGCTTATACAAATTATATTTCTTTTGCAGAAAGATTAGGCCGTAAAATTGTAACTATAACTCGCTATATGGATGAGGATGGAAAGTTTAACCTACCAGATATGGAAGAAGTTGAAGAAGCAATTAAGAAACATAAGCCAGGAGCTCTCTTGGTGATTCCTTATGATAACCCAACAGGACAATACTATACTTATGATCTATTAAAGGATCTTGCTAGACTTTGTGTTAAGTATAATATGTGGTTAGCAAGTGATGAAGCTTATCGTGAACTATACTATACAGGGGATGAAAAACTTGTAAGTATATGGGGTTTATCAGATGAAGATGTACCAGGTATTGAAGGAAGAAGAATTAGTATTGAAACTGCTTCAAAGGTTTGGAATGCTTGTGGCTTAAGAATAGGAGCAGTAATTACAGATAATAAAGAATTCCACACTCGTTGTGTTGCAGAATACACAGCTAACCTATGTGCAAATGCTATAGGACAATATATTTTTGGAGCCTTGGCTCATGAGAGTAAGGAAAGCATCCTTGGATGGTGTAAACAACAAAGAGATTATTATAGGGATTTAATTGTGAAGGTGTATAATAGGTTTAAGGAATTAGAGCCAAGATTAATTGTATCAAGCCCAGATGCATCTATTTACTCAGTAATCGATGTAAGAAATGTTGTAAAACCAGGATTTGATTCAATAGATTTTGTTCTATATTGTGCTGAGGAAGGTTCTGTAGAATTAGATGGGGTAGAAACTACACTTCTTGTGGCACCAATGAAAGGTTTCTATAACATAGAAAATGATGAAGAAAATCCAGGTAAAACTCAATTTAGAATATCCTTTGTTGAATCACCAGAAAATATGTTAAAGGTTCCTGAACTATTTATAAAACTTCTAAGAAAATATGAAGAACAAAGATAATATGCTAAATTAATAGCCTCCTAAATAATAAAGTGCACCTTTATGTTAGACAATAAACTAACAATAAGGTGCACTTTTATATTGGTTGCAATGAGCAATAATATTATTGTATATTATAATTAGTCTTATAGGGAGGTAAAATAGTGGCTAGAATAAGTATTGCTCCAATGGTGGATATAACAGATAGGCATTTTAGATATTTTTGCAGGCTTTTAACAAAAAAATCCATGTTATATACTGAAATGATAACAAGCAGCGCCATTATACATGGGGATAGGAATAAGCTTTTAGATTTTGATTCTTTTGAAAAACCCATAGCCTTGCAAATAGCAGGCTGTGATAAAAAGGAAATACAAGAAGCAGTAAAAATTGCAGAAGATTGGGATTATGATGAGATAAATCTTAATGTAGGATGCCCGTCAGACCGTGTCTCAGGAAATCAAATGGGAGCAGCTTTAATGGCATATCCTGAATTAGTTGCAGAAATAGTTCAGGCTATGAAAAGGGAGACAAATAAGCCTGTTACTGTGAAACATAGAATTGGTATTGACGGAACCAATGTATTACCTGATACTTTGCCAAAAGTAATATTTGATAAATATGAGGATTTAGAATACTTTGTGAAGGTACTTTCCCAAGCTGGAGTAAAACATTTCATAATCCATGCCCGCATTGCTATATTAGAAGGTTTGAGCCCAAAAGAAAATAGAGAGATTCCACCACTTAAGTATAAAGAGGTTTATAAAATAAAAGAAAATTTTCCACACCTATTTATTGAAATAAATGGGGGCATAAGGAACATAGAAAGCATTAAAGAACATCTAAAACATGTAGATGGAGTAATGTTAGGCAGAGTAGCCTATGAGAATCCTTTTATATTAACAGAAGTAGATCAGTTTTTTGAAGGAGGTAAGGTCAACAATATTTCTAGACGTGAAATCATAGAAGGGCTTATGGATTATGTGGAAAGATTCGGTAAAGATAAAAGAATGGGTTATAATGCATTAAAAAATACCCTGGGCCTCTTCTACAATAAAAGGGGAAGCAAAATTTGGAGACAAGTATTGAATCCTACATGGGATGAAGGTCTTTTTGCTAAGGATATATTGGAAAAAGCCTTGCAAATTCTTCCTCAGGACATATTAGATGAAAGGCCAATAGAAAAATATAAAAAAATTTAAATTAACCTCTTGACAAAAATTTAAAATCCTTTATTATTATATATAATTATTTTTATAATAGTTAAAGTTGAAGATGCAAAGAGTAGTTATGCAAAGTACATCTTACAGAGAGCTGGGGTAGCTGAGAACCAGTAGATGGAAAGCTTAATGAAGAGAGTTGCTGAAACGGATAGGACAAAGCCTATAGGTGAGTATCTTATCCCGCATTCAAAGCGTTATTTGATTCGAGATGTATTTTACTAAGCATTTAGTAAAATACAAGTAGAGTGGTACCACGGGAATATTCTCGTCTCTTCATTAAGGAGACGAGTTTTTTAGTTTTATAGGTTTAACTAATTTTACAATTTAATACATAAAGTCTATGACACAGAGAGTAGTTATACCAGTAGGTTCTACAGAGAGCTGGGCAAGGTGAGAGCCAGTGAATCGAAAGTATAATGAAGAGAGCTGTTGAGACAAGCAGGACAAAGCCAGTAGGCAAGTATTGGTGAGTATCCTGTTTCGCGTTCAAAGCGTTATCTGATTCGAGCTGGGTTTTTATAAAACCAAGTAGAGTGGTAACGCGGGGTAACTCGTCTCTAATTTAATAGAGACGAGTTTTTTATTACAAAAATTATTAAAAAATATTAGGAGGGTGTATAAGGTGAAAAAGAAAATTAGTTTATTAATGGTATTGATACTTGTATTATCCAGTTTACTTGTAGCCTGTGGAAAGAACAATGAAGGAACTGCAAATGCTGCTGAAAAGGAGAATACTACTGAAGTAGAAAGCTATACTTTGGAAGGTATTAAAAAGAAGGGGAAAATAATAGTAGGAACTAGCGCGGATTATCCACCTTTCGAAACTCATGCCCTTGTAGATGGTGAGGATCAAATTGTTGGTTTTGATATTGAGATTGCAAAATATATAGCAGATGAGCTTGGAGTAGAATTAGAGTTGGTAGATATGGATTTTGACAAGCTTTTAGGTGGACTGGAAACCGGAATGTTGGATATGGTAATTGCAGGTATGAATCCAACCCCAGAAAGGGAAAAGGAAGCTAACTTTACAGATATTTATTTTGAAACTACCCTTTCCGTTTTAATTCATAAGGATAGTGCTTCAGAAATTACTAGCCCTGAAGATTTAAAGGGTAAAAGCATAGGGGTACAAATAGGTACAACCCAGGAGGAAGTAGCTAAAACTATAGAAAATGCAGAAGTATTAAGTCTGAATTTAAATGCTGATATAGTGATGAACCTAAAAACTAAAAAGATTGATTGTGCTGTAATGGAAAAAGTTGTGGCTGAGTCCTTTGCAAAGGCCAATGATGACCTAATGGTGGTAGAAGGTATTACCCTTGACAGCGGTGCAGAGGGTGTAGCTATTGCTGTAAAAAAAGGAAATGATGAGCTAACAGAAAAATTGAATGAAATTCTAGCTGATGCAAAGGCCAAAGGCCTAATAGATAAATGGTTTGTAGAAGCAAATGAACTATATAATTAGGGGGAAGACTAGTGAAAATTATTGAATTATTTGTAGAATATAGATATTACTACTTTATGGGTGTTAAAATTACAATAATGTTATCCTTTTTCTCTCTAATAATAGGCACTACCTTAGGGGGTATATTAAGCCTCCTAAGGCTGTCAAAATTTAAACCACTTAAAGCTGTTGCAACTGCATATATTGAATTAATACGTGGAACACCAATGATGGTACAAATTGCCTTGGTCTTCTTTGGAAGCTATGCTTTGTTAGGATTAGATATGGACAGGTTTATAGCTGCCCTTATAGCTGTTTCATTAAATAGTGCTGCCTATGTAGCTGAAATAATACGTTCTGGTATACAATCAGTTGATATTGGCCAATGGGAAGCAAGCAGGAGCTTAGGGCTATCAAGTAGTCAAACCATGAGACATGTAATACTGCCTCAGGCTGTGAAAAACATACTACCAGCCCTGGGGAATGAATTTGTAACCTTAATAAAAGAAACTGCTGTAGCTTCAACAATTGGCGTATTAGATCTGATGCATGCATCAAAAATAGTCCAAAGCAGTAGCTATATAGCCTTTGATCCACTGGTAATTGTGGCAGCCTTGTATTTTATAATTACATTTACTCTATCTAAACTTGTAGGAGCCTTAGAAAGGAGATTATCGCACAGTGATTAGAATTGAGAATTTAAATAAATATTTTGGAGAAAAACATGTGTTAAAGAATATAAACCTGGAAATAAGAGAGGGAGAGGTTGTTGCACTTATAGGACCTTCTGGCTCAGGTAAAAGTACCCTAATTAGATGTATTGATTATTTAGAGGAGCCAGATTCTGGTGATATATATATTAATGGAAAAAACATTGTACAGTCTGGAAAAGAAATAGATAAAATTAGACAAAATATAGGAATGGTATTTCAACATTTTAATTTATTTCCCCATAAAACAGTCCTTGAAAATATAACCTTAGCGCCAATTTTAACTAAAAGGATGACAAAAAAAGAAGCAGAGAATAAAGCAATAGAGCTTCTAGAGACTATGGACTTACTAGATAAGGTAAATGAATATCCAGGTTCTTTATCAGGAGGGCAGAAACAGAGAATAGCAATTGCCAGGTCCCTTGCCATGGAACCTGATATAATGCTATTCGATGAAGCCACATCAGCATTGGATCCAGAAATGGTTGGAGAAGTATTAAAGGTAATGAAAGATTTAGCCAAGTCTGGTATGACTATGATAGTAGTAACCCATGAAATGGCCTTTGCTAAAGAAGTGTCAGATAGGGTAGTTTTTATGGCTGATGGTGAGATAGTAGAAGAGAATAGTGCTGTAGAGCTATTTGAAAATCCCCAACATCCACGAACTATAGAATTTTTATCAAAGGTATTATAGTGGACAAGGGCAGGTAATTTGTCCACTGGAAAAGTCAACAAATTACCTGCATCAATGCTTATCTGAAAAATTTGCGTATTATTTTTAAATTCCTGTCCTTATAAGGAGGAAATAGGATAGGTATATTTATTTTAGTACTGGTTTTAAGGATACTTTTTCTATGGGAAAAAGTTTCAAAGCTGTAGTACCCATGGTAGGCTCCCATTCCAGAGCTACCAATCCCTCCAAAGGGTAGTTCTGGATTTGCTAAATGTAATATGGTATTATTCACACTAACTCCACCAGCAGGAATATTATTAATTATCTTTTCTTCTATTTCTTTATCAGATGTAAAAATATATAAGGCCAATGGCTTAGGAAGTTTTTTAATATACTTAATAGCATTGTCCAAATTTGTATAACTTATAATAGGAAGTATGGGTCCAAATATTTCTTCTTCCATGGATGGGGAATCCCATGTAGCTTCTATTAAGGTTGGCTCAATAAAAAGTGTAGAAGGATTAGTTGTTCCCCCAAATATAATTTTTTCCTTTTCCTTCTCAATAATATTTTTTAGTCTATTAAAATGTTTAATATTTACTATCCGTCCAAAATTCTTATTTTTTTCAATATCTTTCCCATAAAAGTTTGCAATAGACTTTTTCATTTCCTCCATAAGCTTTTCTTTTATATCTTCATGTACTAAAACATAATCGGGAGCCACACAGGTTTGACCTGCATTTAAGGTTTTGCCCCATACAATTCTATTTGCAGCAACTTTAATATCTGCACTTTTGTCTACAATAACAGGACTTTTTCCACCAAGCTCAAGGGTGATAGGTACAAGATTTTTAGAAGCTGCTTCCATTACAATTTTTCCAACAGCTTTACTGCCAGTAAAGAAAATATAATCAAAGGCTCCATTTATTAAAGAAGTATTTGCTTCCCTTCCTCCTTCAACTACCCGTATATAGGATTTAACAAATATATTTTCAATCATCTCTTTAATAATAAAGGATACATTTGGAGTATCCCTTGAAGTTTTTAAAACAGCACAGTTTCCTGCTGCAATGGCACCAATAAGAGGCTCTATTACTAATTGAAAAGGATAATTAAATGGGGCAATTATAAGTATTGTTCCATAAGGTTCATATACAATCTTGCTCCTTGATGGAAACAGAACATATGGCGTCTTGACTTTTTTAGGCTTTGCCCAGCTTTTAAGATTTTTCATAGTATATGTAATGCTCATTAGAACAAATCCAATTTCTGTAGTATAAGATTCAAAGGGATGCTTTCCTAAATCTTTTTGGAGTGCCTCAATAATTTTTGCTTCATATTTTTTTATTCCTTCCTTTAGTTTCCTTAACTGTTGTAAGCGGAAATTTATATCCTTTGTTTTCCCGGAACTAAAAAAGTCCTCATGTTCTTTGAGAATTTTTTCCACATCTTCTGCTTTCAGTTCTAAATTGTCCATATTTCATCCTCCCTATACAATTTCTTCCCGTTCTATATAAAATATAACACTATTTTATGTAGTTATGATGGGCAATTTGTCTGCTAACATATGTATAAACCATAGGCTTTCATGATAATAGGGTTATTTTTAACCGTTTTTTGAAGATTGTCATAAGTTTGTATTCATGATAAAATGAAAAAAACATACAATTAGGGTGATATTATGAAAGAGCTAAATGATCAACTGCTAAAGGTTAAAGCTCAGATGAGAGAAAGGGAAAGACTTATTAAAATGCTAAACAATGCAAAAGAAGAAAAAAGGATACTGGAAGAGAAGAAAGATAACCTATATAAACAACTGAAAAAGGAAGAATTAGATGTAGAAAAGCTTGAAGGCATATCTTTGACTAATTTCATAATTACCATTACTGGTAGGAAGACTGAAAGATTGGAGAAGGAGAAAAAAGAAGCAATAGCTGCAAAGTTAAAATATGATGTTGTAAAGGATGAACTCATGGATCTGATTGAGGAAATTAAGGCTTTAGAAAAAAGCATACAGGGTTTGGGAGATTTAGAATTTGAATATAGGAATGTGATAGCTAGAAAAGAGAAAATACTTAAATCTATGGATACTGGATTAGCAAGCAGATTAGACAGGATAACAGAAGAAGAATCAACTCTTATGGATAAGAGAAAGGAACTTGAAGAAGCAATTTATGCTGGAAAGGAGCTTCTAAGTTCACTTGATAGAGTGAATAAAAGCTTGGATTCTGCTAAAAGCTGGGGGACATGGGATATACTTGGAGGGGATTTTATTGCTACTATGGGCAAACATTCAAGGATAGATGATGCAAAAAGGGAAATATCTAAGGCTCAATTATTGTTGTCAAGATTTCATAGGGAATTAGAGGATGTTGGCGGTAAGCTGGATATTGATATAGAAATAGGCTCATTTTTGACCTTTGCGGATTACTTTTTTGATGGACTTTTTTCCGACTTAGCAGTTCAATCAAAAATAAATGATGCAAAACAGAAAGTTGTAGACACAAAGGTAAGAGTGAATACTGTTATTAGAAACTTAGAAGAAGAACTTAAAGATACAGAAGACAGAATAAAAAATTTGAACAGAGAGAGATTAAATATTATTGAACAGGCATAAGAATTAAACGATCTAGGAGTAATTTTAAGGAGGCAGAATCAATTGAGGGAATATATAAAACCTAATGTAATATTGCCTCTTAGTCTGCATGATACCAGAATAAGCGACATAGTAATAGAAAATGATACTATTACATTTGTTTTTGATGATGGTATCTATATAATAGAGGATAAAGAAGCTGTTAGAAGTGGAAAGGCAACTGTATCCTTTTACAATGTAGATTTTGACTTTTGTAGGGTATCTTGTATTGAAAGAAACTTCTATCGAAAACAGATGGATATTAGAGACTTTGCAAAAAAGTTAGCACAAGATCTAGTAATTATTGAAATAATTGATGAGACATATGGATACAATCAAGCAAAATTCAGTTGTATTATTATAACCGAAGAACAATGGATTGATTGCCATATAGATATCTACCACTTTGGCCCAATGAAATATTTATGGGAAGAGGGGAAAGAGTAATCCCTGGTTTACATATAATAAGCCTTCTAGCTATACTTAGAGGGCTTATTATAATGTAGAATTGTAGCCGAATGATCATTACTAGAGCTATTTCTATTTATATAAAAAGCAATAAATATCATGCATCAAAAGACTAATATGAGGAATTATAAAGATAAATATTACAAAATATTTATGTCAAGTTTTGTTTGCTCTTGATTGTTAATATGGAAAAATTAGGCTAGAATATATTAGTAAAAAAATAAATCATAAGAGGTGAAACAGTGAAATTTATTATACCAATATTTGTAGGAGCAGTTATAGGATATATAACTAACTGGTTGGCTATAAAGATGCTCTTCAGACCTCATGAGGAAAAGAGAATTTTTGGCTTCCATATACCCTTTACTCCAGGATTGATCCCAAAGGAAAGGGCAAGAATAGCTAAAAGTGTAGGTGAGGCTGTAGGATATTATCTTTTATCCCCTGAAGTTGTTATGAAGTCCATACCCGGTAACAAGGTAGAAAAATATGTAAATAGATGGATTACATCAAATATAGATAAATTAAGAAATGATAAAAGGTCAATAAAAAGCTTTTTAGTAAGCTTAAGTGCTGAAACTTATGAAAGGATATTTAATAAGGTAGAAAAACAAATTGTAGATTCTATATATAGCAAATTAAAGAGCGATAAATTTAAGCAAAAAGTAATGGATCTAATAAAGGGATATATATTAAATAGTTCTATGGAAGATTTATATAAATTTTTAGATGGGAAGATGGAAACATTAATATCAGAATTTGTAGGGTCTAAGGAAACCAAAAATTTATTAAAAAGTTTGCTGGAAAGTAAACTAGACCAGCTGGCACAGGATGAAAGAAAATTAAATGAAATTATCCCTGAAGATTTTGTTTCTTCTATAAAAAATATTGTAAAGGATAATGATGAAAGGATTGTCTATGGATTAAAAGAAATACTGGAGGATCCAAATGTAGAAACAAAAATCAAAGATATCATAACTGATGCTGTTTCTCAAAATATGAATACTTTAGTAGCTCTATTTGTAAGTCCTGAGACAATATCTAATAAGGTTTATGGTATGATTAAGGGATATATAGATAAGGGCCAAATTAGAAACAATCTGGTAGGCATATTTGATATTATTATTGATAAAGTATTGGATAATAGGGTAGACAGTGTATTTAAGAATTTTAAATTCTATATTGGAGAAGAAGATATATTAAATATAACAGATAATATGCTGGCATATATTTCTAAAGAGGAAAACAAGGCTAAGATTCTTAACATAATAGATGAAAGGCTAAAAGATAAGGATATGGAAATTAAAAATACTATATTAGATTTATTGTCCTATAAGTATGATAAGCTTATAAGCTCAGATGCCTTTTACAATAAAATAAACGAAGCCATAGATAGCTTTATAGAAAATATTCTAAATAAGCCTACTTCATTATTAGTTGCAAATATAGATGAAACTATAATTGGAGACATAAGTAATCTTTTTATAAAAATGTTAAATTATTTTATTGAAAATCAATTGCCACATATAGTAAAATTATTTAATATTTCCAAAGTAGTGGAGGATCAAATTAATAGCTATGATGTTGCCTTTACTGAAGAGCTTATACTTGAAATAGCTAGTAGGGAACTAAAGGCAATAACTTGGCTTGGAGCATTTCTTGGTGGAATAATAGGTATTCTTACTCCACTATTGGACATGTTATATTAAGAAAGATTATAGGGTTATTGATTAAAAATATTTTTTGAGTGAAAACGGCTTTAATAGTACCTTTGTACCCTGGGACAAAAAATGGTTACAAAAAACATTTGGCAAATTAAGCTTAAAACCGCGATATATAAAATATACCTATAATAAATAAAGGTAATACAAATATATATTACCAAGATGGGACGGGGAGAATAATAAATATTTTAAATAGGTCACTAAAAAAATCAACTGTTACAGGAGGGTAGTATGAAAATTGTTAAGGGAACTAAAAGGGAATTAGAGAATATAGTTAAACTTGCTATAATGCTATGGCCTAATAGTAGTGAAGAAGAACTTAATCTTCATTTTACCAAGCTTTTAGATAAAGAAGATGCAGTTATTTTTTTAGCTGAGGAAGAAGACCAATATATTGGATTTGCACATTGTCAGTTAAGATTTGACTATGTAGAGGGAACAGATACCAGCCCTGCTGGATATCTTGAAGGCATATATGTTATGGAAGAATACAGAAAAAGAGGCATAGGAAAAGAACTTGTCACATACTGTGAAGAATGGTCAAGACAAAAAGGCTGTACTGAATTTGCAAGTGATATTGAACTGGATAATGTAGATAGTTTTAACTTTCATCTTAAAGTTGGATTTAAGGAAGTAAATAGATTGATATGCTTTGCAAAGAAATTATAATGGCACAGATTTTTACTGTGTCATTTTTTATTTATTATTTTTTAAATACTTTAAAATTAATTGCTAAATTTAATTTAGAAAATTATAGTTGAGTGGAATTGATATTGGGTTAGAAAATAAGGAGGCAATTAAAAGAAGGCTGACAGGTTCTCAAATTAATCTTTTGTTTACCCATTACTATGAATGGATGGCAATATTTGTTATAATATATGTATTATTATACAAGGAATACTCCTTCCTTTAAATCAGGACATTCTGGTCCGAGAATCTATATTGCCAAAACAATTGTAGAAAAACATGATGGTTGTATTAAAGCTAAAAACAATGCTCCAAAAGGAGCTGTTATTAGGTTTAGCATCATGCCATTATAATATATATTATGTAGAAGAAATTTAGCAGAATATTAATGAATTATTAAGAAGTTTTTAATGATATAATAGTAAACTATAAATAGACAGGCTGTTTATGAATAGAAGATATAATATTGATTTTAAAGGTTTATATAAATTCTAGTATTATAAAATTTGTACACATGATATAAATTATAATGGTATAATATTTTTATGTGAAAATATTCAAATGATACCAATGATGTTTTAATATACATGATAATTTAATATGTAAAAATATTTTAATCTGATTTAAATGTAGACAAATAAATGGGGGACTATTTATGAAAGTGTTAATTACCACGGATTTATATATTCCAACTATTAATGGTGTAGTAACATCGGTTGTTAATTTAAGAAAAGAGCTTACAAGGCTTGGGCATGAAGTAAAAGTTCTTACCTTATCTCAAAATAATGATTCCTATATAGAAGACAATGTAGTTTATATTGGTTCCAGAAATGCTCAAAAAATATATCCTGGAGCAAGATTCACTTTAACTTTTGATAGTGAATATATAGAGGAGTTAATTAGATGGAAACCGGATATTATACACACCCAGTGTGAATTAAGTACTTTCAGGATGGCAAAATATATAGCAAATATACTTGATATACCAATAGTTCATACCTATCATACAGTTTATGAAGACTATACCCATTATTTTTCACCAAATAGGAAATTAGGTAAAAAAATAGTGACTTTATTTACAAGAAGGATACTAAAGCATGTTGACTTAGTAATAGCACCTACTGAAAAAGTTAAATCACTATTAATTAGCTATGGAGTAGATAAGGAAATATATATTATACCAACTGGAATAGATTTAAATAGATTTAATGAAGATGTGGATTATAATGAAAAGAAAATACTTAGGGAAAAAATAGGAATTCCATCTAACTCTAAGGTTTTAATAAATGTTAGCAGGCTAGCCCGTGAAAAAAATATTGAAGAACTATTATTCTTTATTTCAAAACTAGAGGATGATAATCTAGTTTTATTAATAGTTGGAGATGGTCCACATAGGGAAGAATTAGAGTCGTATGCAAATAAACTAGGTATATCAAATAAGGTATTTTTTACAGGCTTTGTCCCACCAAATGAGGTTCATAAATACTATAAATTGGGGGATGTATTTGTAAATGCATCAAATAGTGAAACACAAGGTCTTACCTATATAGAAGCATTGGCTAGCGGTCTTCCAGTTCTATGTAAGGAAGATCCTTGTTTAAAAGGAGTAGTTAAAAATGGAATTAATGGTTGGCAATATAAAAATTTTGATGATTTTATAAGGAAATTATATTCCATTCTGGATAAAGAAAAATATGTGACCTTAAAAGAAAATGCTAAACAAAATGCATGGCAGGAGTTTTCCTCTGAAACCTTTGCTAAAAGGGTTGAATTAGTTTATGAAAGAGCAATAGAAAATCATTATAACATGATACCGTATACTTTAAACTCATAGTTAAAGTATACGGTTTTTTTCCTACTATATTGATAAAGGTAATTCATATAATTAGTTAGAGGATGTGTTTATTGATAAACACTAAAATTTTTTAAAGAACTTGCGTGAATTATTTGACAATTCCTTTCGATAATGGAATAATTAATATAGTGATATAATAAATTGGAAATGGCATGTTTATGACAAGCCTAGGAGGAAAAAAATGACTGTTCCCTTAGTGGATTTTTTACAACAATTAACCACTAATACCCCTTTACTTATTATAACCATTCTAACTACTGGTGTAATTCTAGTCAATGGATGGACAGATGCACCAAATGCTATAGCCACTTGCATTTCCACCCGTTCTATAAGTCCAAGGAAGGCAATAATTTTGGCAACAATTTTTAATTTCTTGGGCGTATTCATAATGACCTTAATTACCCCCACAGTAGCACAGACTATTTACAATATGGTTGATTTTAGAGGAAATACTCATAATTCCCTTATAGCCCTATGTGCTGCAATGTTTGCAATAGTATTATGGGCAACCTTAGCTTGGGTCTTTGGTATACCTACAAGCGAGAGCCATGCCCTTATAGCCGGTATTTCTGGGGCTGCTATAGCATTGCAGGGAGGGATGGGGGGTATAAATGGAAGTGAGTGGATTAAGGTCATATATGGACTACTTATGTCCACTATACTTGGATTTGGTATGGGTTATATAATTGTGAGGATTATACAGATTCTATTTAGATTCAAGGATAGGCGTAAAACCAGACGATTTTTTGTAAATGCTCAGATAATAAGTGCAGCAGCTATGGCATTTATGCATGGGGCTCAAGATGGACAAAAGTTTATGGGAGTATTTATGCTTGGGATTTTTCTTGTAAAAGGGCAAAGTAATGTTGTAAATTTTACAATTCCTATTTGGCTAATGATATTTTGTTCATTAACTATGGCATTAGGAACGTCCTTAGGAGGATTAAAAATTATAAAAACTGTAGGCATGCAAATGGTGAAGCTGGAAACCTATCAAGGTTTTTCTGCAGATTTAGCTGGTGCTATTAGCCTATTTATAGCTTCATTGTTTGGTATTCCTGTCAGTACTACCCATACAAAAACAACTGCCATAATGGGAGTTGGAGCATCTAAAAGGCTCTCCTCCGTTAATTGGAGCATTGTTAAGGAAATGGCGGCAACATGGGTTTTAACCTTTCCAGGCTGTGGTCTTGTAGGCTATATTATGGCCAGTATATTTATGAAAATATTTTAATCAAAGGAAAGTGATGTAAGATGATGAAATTGAGGAGTAAAAAAAATTTTAACTATTTTGAGGCATTTATAAATTTATCGGAATACTCACTTAAGGCTGCTAATCTTCTCTTTGAAACATTAAAGAAGTTCGACAAGGATACATTAGAGGAAAAAATAAAGAAAATGCACCAAATTGAACATTCAGCAGATATTGCCAAACACGAATTAATTAACAGGCTTGCAAAGGAGTTTTTACCCCCCATAGAAAGGGAAGATATTGTAAGCCTTTCTGAAAATATAGATGATGTAACAGATTTTGTTGAAGATGTACTTTTAAACATAGACGTTTGCAATGTTAAGCATATTCCACCAGAAATAATGGACTTTGCAGAACTTATTCTAAACTGCTGTCAAAATATGGTTGAAATGTTCAATGAATTTAAGCACTTTAGAAAATCTAAAGAGTTGCACTCAATAATTGTTGAAATAAACAATATAGAAGAGATTGCAGACAAGCTTTATATTAAGGGGTTGAAAAAACTATACCGTAATTCAAATGACCCTATTAAGATTATTATATGGAAAGATATATTGGATTGTATGGAAAAATGCTGTGATGCCTGTGAAAGGGTGGCAAATGGGGTAGAAAATATTGTGATGAAGAACTTATAGATTGATCCGATTCAAAGATAATGCTTGAATTAAGCATTAATAGGGGGATGATATAGTGGGAAGGTCTTTGTTATCTATAGATTGGGATTATTTTATTTATTCGGGTGATAAGAATTTTGGATCCTATATTGAAAACAAGAGAACTATTATAGATTTATGGTATAAAAGGTATATTCTTTTTAAGAAAAAGGGAAAAGATATTACAAAATATTTCAGCCTATCAGGGGATGTTGAAAAATTCTGGGACTTAATAAAAGGTAAATTTAATTTTATGAAAGGTATAAAAATATATGTATCTGATTCCCATTCACTATCCTACAGCCTAGCCATTGATAACAACTGCGATACTGTTTATCTTTTTGATTCTCATGCAGATTTGGGATATGGAGGCCTTCAGTCACTAGACTTTGAGGTTAATTGTGCCAATTGGCTTGGAAAACTTTTTAGAGATAATAAAATAGATAAGGCCTACGTCATATATGGTCCTTTTACTTTAGAAGATCCATGTGATTTTGATTTCATGAATAAATTATATAATATAAACTATCCTAAATTAGAGGACCTGGATATAGATACAGATATTTCTGTAATCCATATTGCAAGATCAGGTGCTTGGACTCCTCCCTGGTATGATGAAGATTTCTTTAAGTTTACAAATAATTTTGGATTACCCTATATAATGGTAGATTGCCCAATAAGAAGATGGGATCCGGGTAGATTAAGCTTTTCTGATGAAATATACTATATGATGGCCTAGGAAATACTATGGCACCACCAGATTACTATATAAAAAAATATAATATGTATTGGGTTTAATAGGCATAATAAATTTATAAAAAATATGAGGTGGTGTCTCATTGAGAGTAAGACTAGGATATGTTGCAATTGCCTTGAACCTTCCAAAAGTTACATCCTCCAGCAATGTAACCTATACATTTTATAAGAAATTGGCAACAGAAGAGGAAAAGCTAAATAAGTTAAAGAAGGTATCCTATTCAAATATTATGGATCTGAAAAAGATATTGGAATATAATGTGGAAAACCAAATCCATTTTTATAGAATTACATCTGCCTTAATTCCTCTTGCTACTCACCCTGATGTAAACTGGGATTATAGAAAGATATTTGCAACAGATTTTAAGCTCATTGGGGATTATATTAAGACAAACAAGATGAGGGTAGATACCCATCCAGACCAGTTTAATGTTATCAATAGTGTTGATGAAAATGTAGTGGAAAACACTAAAAGAAATTTACTTTTTCATTCTAATCTTTTTAAGGATATGGATTACCCACTTGGAAAAATGGTGCTTCATGTAGGCAGTGTTGCAGGTGGTAAAGAAGCAGCTCTTAAGAGATTTGTAAAGAACTTCAATACTTTTCCCCAAGAAATCACTTCTAAGCTGATTTTGGAGAATGATGACAAGACCTTTACGGCAGTGGAAACTCTTAAGCTATGCAAGGAATTAGATGTGCCTATGGTGCTGGATGTACACCATCATAGATGTAATAATGATGGATATACCATAGAGGAAATATTGCCCGATATAATGGATACGTGGAGAAATCAACTACTTCCTCCTAAGCTCCATTTTTCAAGCCCTAAAGATGGCCCCTATGATAGGAAACATGCTGATTTTATAGATGCTAAGGATTTTATTGAATTCATTGAAATTTGTAAAAAAATAGATAAGGACATAGATATAATGCTAGAGGCTAAAAAGAAGGATTTAGCTTTATTTGACCTTGCAGATTCTATAAAAGCCTTAAGGAAAAACTGGAAGTGGATAGATACTTCTACATTTGAATTGTAATAATAGAAAAGCAAGGCTAATATACGAAGAAGTCTATAATGATTATTGTTTCAAATATAGATACAGTTTTCATCTGCATGTCTCTTTATAATGATTATAAAATTAGTGTGCAGTACAGGAAGCCATAGATTCAGGGCCATTGTAAAAGGAAAGACTTGAAAGCTATTTGAAATTTTAAAAAGAAGTTAAGTATGAAGGATTAAATTCTAAACAGATTGAAAATGAAAAGATTACAGAAATATTCAAAACAATAGGTAAAATGAAGAAGGCGAGAAAATATATAAAAGAAAAGAGGAAAAGATAAATTTAAGGGACAATTCTCTGTTATACCGAGTTGTCCCTTATTTGTATTGAAAAACAACCTGTATTTTTTATTTCTTGCTTATAATAAAAATGTTAAATACTCTGTTGACATTAACGTAGCGTAAAGGTGTATATTTAAATTGTCAGGAGATGAGGATATGGAATATACGGTAAAACAGTTAGCTAAAATAGCAGGTGTAAGCCCTCGTACATTAAGGTATTATGATGAAATTGGGCTTCTAAAGCCAGCCAGGATTAATTCATCAGGCTATAGGATCTATGAAAAGGAACAGGTAGATTTATTGCAGCAAATACTCTTCTATAGAGAGCTGGGTGTAAGTCTAGATAAAATCAAGGACATAATATACTCGCCAGATTTTAATGAAATTGAAGCCCTTAAAGAGCATCACAAAAAACTGCTAGATAAAAGGAAGCAGTTGGATTTGCTCATTGAAAATGTTAGAAAAACCATATTAGCTAAAGAAGGGAGCATAAAAATGGAAGACAGAGAGAAGTTTGAAGGCTTTAAGAAAAATTTAATTGATGAGAATGAAAAGAAATATGGCAAAGAAGCACGTGAGAAATATGGTGATGAAGCTGTTGAAAAATCAAATAAAATGCTTATGAATATGACACAGGAAGAATATGAAAGACTTAATAAACTACAAGAGGAGTTTATGTCCACCCTTGAAAAAGCATTTAAAACAGGAGATCCAAGAGGAGAGCTAGCACAAAAAGCAGCAGATCTTCATCGTCAATGGCTCTGCTTTTTCTGGGATGAGTATTCTAAGGAAGCTCATGTGGGAGTATGCCAGATGTATATAGAGGATGAAAGGTTTAGACATTATTATGATAAGTTTCAACCTGGCACAGTAGAATTCCTTAGGGATGCAGTTTTAGCCTATACAGGTATAGACCAAAATTAAATATTAGTCATGATAAAAGGCTACAAGAGTTTTATCCCTTGTAGCCTTTTTTAAAAAAATATAATTAGATAGATATAAAAATAATTTGACATATATCAAAATAGTTAATATACTAATATTAGTAAATAGAAAGGGAGAATTTTCATGAATTATAATTTGCACAAGGGACCTAATTGGTTTTATGAGGTTGTAGTTTGTATTTCAGAGTACTACTTAAAAACTGAAGATAAAATAATAGGAAATCATAGTAAGTTTGGAGTTTCAAGGGATGATATGAAAAGATTTTTTTCAAAATATGAGGCATATAAAAAAGCTGTACTTAATGACATACTTCCTATTTATAATAAATATCCATCCCTGGAATGGTTATTTAAACCTGTAGATTATAAAATTGATGTAGATAGGCCTATTGGAGCATCATTAATTACTTTTTGGGGAAATAAGTCAACTAAAAACCTTAAAGATGATTTTATAGACAATATAATTAAAAAGTATATATCAAGTACAATATCAGAGATTATAAATGATGTAGATAAAGAAGATATAAAAATAAATGGAATTACAGACTTATTAGATATACTTGAAAGTATTGAAATAGATGATGACATATTAAAAATGCATTTAATAAGACTCTATCATGCCAGGTATGAAACTATAAGAAAGCTATGGGAAATGATTCATACTTGTGTACCTATTTTAAAAAAACATTTTTATATTATAAAGGAAGATGTGGATTTAGTTTTAAAAGCACTATCTGATGAAACAAATATAGAAAAAGTACTGGATTTATCAGTAGGTGTAAAATTTAAAACAAAACTATATTGGCAGCTTTATCCAAGTATATTTGCCTTCAATAGTTTTAAAATGGAGATGCAAGTTGAAGAAAACTATTCCTATATAGGAATATATTTTTTAAAGCTTGTAGATTTAAAGGAAAAGAATAAATTCAATGAAGATGAGCTTGTTTCAGACTTAAAGGCCCTAGGAGATGCTACTAGATTGAAGATAATTCGTGTACTCTTAGAAAAGGGAATGTATTTAAAGGAACTGGCTGAAAAATTAAATCTAACTCCTGCAACTGTTTCTCACCATATAAATATAATGCTTAAGTCCGATTTAATATTTATCACCATAGGTGATGAGGATAATAGAAGGGTGTACTACGAGGTAAATAGGAAAAAATTAGAAGCCATTAGTAATTCTATAAAAAGACTTGCATCTATTTATAGGGAGTAGGTGGTAATTCTATGAAGCTTACATTAAGCTATCCTTTGGGAAAGACTTTAAAAGGCCTATTAGAAAATGTGAATAAACAGAATAAGAAAATATTTTTATACTTTCTAGTATATACAACAACAGCAGCCATGTATCCTTTTTTTTCAGTAGTTCTTCCTAAGCTTTTAATTGATGAATTGTCATTAGGTCAAGAAGCCCAGCTTGAAAACATACTAAAGATAATACTTGGATATTTTTTATTAACTTCCATATTTGGATTCCTTAAAACCTTTGTAGCTAATTATGCAGATCCTAGGATTACAAAATTAAGAATCGACTATATTAAGGATATGTTTGATAAGATTGTAAGTGTAGAGTACAAGTACATGGAAGATGCAAGCTTCTTTGAGAAAAATGGTAGGGCTATGGAAGCTACAAACAGCAATGATAATGGTATTGAAGGAGTATACCATAAACTATTTGAAACTCCGGCTGTGATTATAACGGCTCTTGTTCTAATAGTTTTCATTGGAAGATTAAATGTATTTATTCTAATGGGTTTAATATTAAATGTTATAGTTACTATGTGGATTAGTAGAAAGACTCACAACTTTCAATATAAAAAGAAAGAGGAATTATCCCGTGCCCATAGGAGAAAGGACTATTATTATACAACTACCTATGATTTTGGATATGGTAAGGACATAAGAATCTATAATTTAAGGGATAGAGTACTCAATAATTACGCTAGGGAAATAGAAGGCTATGTAAACTTACACAGGCAGATTAAAGACAAGGAATATAAATTAGGATTTTTAGGACTTGTTACTTTACTTATAAGGGATGGGTTAACCTATGGCATACTAATAATGAAAACTGCAAAGGGACTGCCTATATCAGATTTTTCAATGTACTTATCCGCAATATTAAACTTGTCACAGCTTATGAAAACATTAATAGAAAATATTTCTTTTATTATAAATGAAGGCCAATATGTATATGATTTTTATGTTTTCATGAACAAGGATTATGGAGAAAAGGGAGGAGCAAGAAAGGCTATTAAGGATGATACTCTTGAAATAGAATTTAAAAATGTAAGCTTTAAATATCCAAATACTGATAAGTATATATTTAAAAATCTAAATCTTAGGATTAATAAAGGGGAAAAGCTGGCAATTGTAGGTATAAATGGAGCTGGAAAAAGTACTTTGGTAAAGCTTATGACAGGTTTATTTGATGTTACTGAAGGAGAGATACTTATAAATGGTATTCCCATAAAGGAGTTTGACAAAAAGGAACTGTATTCAATGTTTTCTGTAGTATTTCAGGATATAAATATACTTGCCTATACTATAGCTGAAAATGTTGCTTGTACTTCTGAAAATATAGATAAAGAAAAGGTAATAGATGTCTTAGACAAAGTGGGACTTTGGAAGAAAGTAAGTAGTTTTAAAGAAGGTATTAATCAGATAATGTTAAAAATAATTGATGAAAATGGTACGGAGTTTTCTGGAGGGGAAAATCAAAAGCTTGCCATAGCAAGAGCTCTTTATAAAGATGGGGATATGGTAATACTGGATGAACCAACGGCAGCTTTAGATGCCTTGGCAGAGGCAGAAATATATGAGAACTTTAGTAAGTTGGTAAAAGGGAAGACGGCAGTATTTATCTCCCATAGGCTAGCAAGTACCAAGTTTTGTGACAAAATTGCTTTATTTGATAAGGATGGATTAAAAGAATATGGAAGCCATGAAGAACTCATGAAAAAAAGAGGTAGTTACTATAAAATGTTTACAATTCAGGGCAAGTACTATAATGAAGGAGGGAAGACCTATGAAAAACTTAAAGAAGCTTAAAATGTTTTTCCTCCTTTCCTGGAGAATATCACCATCTTATATTATATACCTTATATTAAGTACCATTATAAGTAGTGGGCAGGTTTTTGTTAATGTAATTCTTCCAAAATATTTAATAGATGAATTAATAGGTAATACGGATATGGAAAGGATTATACTATTTGGCAGTTTAATTGTTCTTTCAAATCTACTATTTGCATTTTTAGATAATACTATGAAACGCATAATGGATGTTAAAAATATTTATATGAATGAAATGATGAACAAGGCCATGGCTGAAAAGATTATGAATGTTGAGTTTTCATACCTAGAAAATCCATATTATCTAGATTTGAAAGAAAGAGCTGTTTTTGCAGCTACCAACCAATCAGCTATGAGAAGGTTAATTGAAAATATGGCATCAATGTTAAAAAATTTTGTAACAATTATAGGACTTGTGGCCCTTATGTTTACATTAAGCTGGATTTTAGTAATTCTTCTGGCAGTTGCTATAATAATTGCCCTTCTTATATATAGATTTTTTATGAACTATCAGATGAACTTTTTCCAAGAACTAATACCTGTTAATAGAAAGTATGGCTATTACGTAAACCTTGCCTTTAACGATAAATTGCAAAAGGACGTAAGGCTTTACAATATGAATAAAATGATGACCGATAAGGTGGTTCATTACAATAACGAAATAAACAAATGGCTATGCAGGTATTATGGAAAGCAAGGAAAGTACTTGGGGCTATATGGTATTATTAATGACCTACAGGCTGCCATAGCCTATGGATATGTAGGATTAAGGGTAATAAGCGATAAACTTGGGCCCAAAATAGGGTTAGGTTCCTTTACTATGTATGTTAATGCAGCAATTAATTTCACAAAATCAACAACAGAGTTTGGAAACAATGTAATAAATATTGTGCAGGTTCTTGGATATCTAGATCCATTTATGGAGTTTATGTCTCTGCCAGATGAAGGGCAGGCAGGGGGTAGTTTGAAATTTGAAGGGGAAGTTGAGACTATAGAGTTTAAAAATGTATCCTTCAAATACCCTGGTAGTGATAAATTAGTATTAAAGGATATTTCATTTAAAATAAACAAGGGAGAAAAAATATCCATAGTTGGATTAAATGGTGCAGGTAAGACTACACTGGTAAAGCTTATATGCAGACTTTATCGCCCTACAAAAGGCCAGATTTTAATAAATGGCCGTGATATATTTGAATATGAACATAAAAGCTATATGGATAAAATAGCTGCTGTGTTTCAGGATTTTAAGCTGTTTAACTTTACCATAGAAGAAAATATAACCTGTAAAGAAGCAGATAAAGATACGGAAAGGGCTATGGAATTAATAGAGGAAGTTGGATTAAGGGAAAATATAGAAAGCCTTCCCAATGGAATCAAATCCTTATTTGGCAAGGCCTATGATGAAAGTGGAATAGAAATGTCTGGAGGAGAAAGCCAAAAAATTGCCATTGCAAGAGCCCTTTATAAGGACGCATCCTTAGTTATATTAGATGAGCCAACAGCAGCCCTGGACCCCTTGGCTGAGGCTGATATATATGAAAATTTCAACAATCTAGTTGGGGAAAAAACTGCCATATATATTTCCCACAGAATGTCCAGCAGTGTTTTCTGTGATAAGATTTTAGTAATAGATGAAGGCAGTATTTCAGATTTTGATACCCATGAAAATTTAATGAAGAAAGAGGATAGCTTATATTATAAGCTATATAAGACACAAGCCATAAACTATCAATATAGTTAGCATGACCCATCTCATTGGGGAGGAGGGGATAGGTTTAAACCTGTCCTTTCATTTTTATTGGAATTATACTTGGGTATAATACATATAAGTATAAGAATTATATTAGGGGGATGAATAATGAAAGCCATGAACGAAACTGTTAAAACTCAACTTGCCCATAGGACCATTAGAGAGTTTACAGATGAAAAAATACCTGAAGAAATATTTGAAACCTTAATGGAAGTTGCCAGGAGAACGGCTACTTCTACTGGAATGCAGGCTTCATCTATAATTAGAGTAACAGATCCTGAAAAAAAGAAGGAAATAGCAAAGGTATGTAATCAGGAATATGTTGCAAGGGCAACTGAACTACTAATATTTATAGTTGACCAATATAGAAATTGGAATATTGCAAGGGAAAAAGGCTGTTATGAGGAAAGTATTAGAGATATGGATAGGTTTTTTTCAGCCTTTACAGATGCCTGTATTATGGCACAAAATGTAGTTAATGCAGCAGAGTCCTTGGGATTGGGAACAATGTATTTAGGAAGCATTTTAAATGATCCAGAGAGAATATGTGATATTTTAGAGCTTCCAGAATTGACTTTTCCAGTTATAGGGCTTGGAATTGGATATCCAAACCAATCCCCGCAGCTAAAGCCCAGAATGGATATGAAGTTTAGGGTATTTGAAAATAAGTATATGCCCATGACTAATTATGTAGAAAAATTAAAAGATTATGATGCTGAAATGCGTACTTATTATGATTTAAGGGATGCCAACAGAAGGGTAGATAGTTTTACAAATCAGGTAGTAACAAGGCTTAAAAATGTTATTCCAAAAAGGCAGGAAATATTAAATGTAGTTAAAAAACAGGGATTTGATTTAAAGGTATATGATAAATAAGAAAAATGCCTCTAGTTGTTTTAAACTAGTGGCATTTTTTATGTTATTATTAATTGTTAGATTAATAAAGTGAAATTTTTCAAAGGTTTTAAAGGAATTTTTCATAAATAAACTATTAATATATAAGTATTTAACTGATATAATTATATTATTACAGTTTATAAGTAAGTTTAAAGGAGGAAAAACATGGAAATTATCGAAATATTAAAAGCAGTAATATTAGGGATTATTGAAGGTATTACTGAATGGCTGCCAATAAGCAGTACTGGCCACATGATAATAGTTGATGAATTTTTGCAGCTTAATATGTCTGAAGAATTTAAAGAAATGTTTTTTGTAGTCATACAACTTGGTGCAATTATGGCAGTAGTTTTGTTGTATTTCAACAAGCTTAATCCTTTTTCACCATCCAAATCGAAAAAAGAGAAAATGGATACATGGACTTTATGGTTTAAAGTAGTAGTAGCCACAATACCAGCGGGAGTTATAGGGCTTCTATTTGATGATATACTCAATGAAATGTTTTACAATTATAAGACTGTTTCTTTAATGCTGATAATATATGGGATATTATTTATAATAGTTGAAAATAGAAACAAAAGTAAAAGGCCTGCAGTAGATAGCCTTTCTGATCTTACATATAAGACTGCTTTAGGAATAGGTTTATTTCAGGTTTTATCCTTAATACCTGGAACATCAAGATCTGGTGCCACAATTGTGGGAGCTATGATATTAGGCAGCTCAAGAAGTGTAGCAGCAGAATTCACTTTTTTCTTAGCTATTCCTGTAATGTTTGGGGCAAGTCTTCTTAAACTGGTAAAATTTGGTTTAGCATTTACCCAAGGAGAACTTACAGTATTATTGGTTGGAATGATAGTGTCACTTTTAGTTTCCGTAATAGCTATTAAGTTTCTTTTAAGATATATTAAGAGAAATGATTTTAAGGCTTTTGGATATTATAGGATAGTATTAGGATTTATAGTCCTGTTATATTTTATGTTAATAGGTTGATTTACTAAAAGCAAGGAGGGATAAAAGTGATAAAGATAGTAGTTAAAAAGAAAATTAAAGAAGGGAAAATTGATGAAGCAATTAAGTTGTACCAAGAATTAGTTTTAGCTTCTCAAAAAGAAGAGGGATGCATTCAGTACAATCTATATCAGGATAATGATGATGAAAACATACTATTTATAATCGAAGAATGGGAAGACCAAGAGGCCTTGGATAAACACAACAAAACAGAGCATTTCACTAGATTAGTTCCCATGATTGCAGAACTTGTTGAAGAAAGTGAAATGAATAAATGTCATAAACTATTTTAATAAAAAGCTTCGGCTTAGATCGAAGCTTTTTGTATTTTAACTATCTTTCGTATACAAATACACCATCAATCATAGTTTTCTCAACTTCAATATCTTTAATTTTATTTGCATCAATAGTGAAAATATCATCACTTAGTACTATTAAATCAGCAACATATCCTGTTTTTAACCTCCCTTTAAAATCTTCCTTAAATTCATTATATGCACTGCCAATGGTATAAGCATCTATAGCATCTTGCACGTCCATTTTTTCTTCAGAATAAAATCCTCCTTTAGGATTGCCATCTATTCTTTGTCTTGTTACTGCGCAATATATGTTGTGGAAAGGGTTAATATCTTCTACAGGGGCATCTGTTCCAAAGCTTATATGTACACCATAATTGTAAAGAGTATTAAAGGCATAAGAAGTGCTTGCCAATTTCTTTCCAACTCTGGATTCTACAATCCTGGAATCATAATCAAGGAAAATAGGCTGGAACATAACAGCAATATTTAATTTTGCAATTCTATTTAATTGTTTTTTATTTGTAATTTGACAGTGTACAATTCCATGACGGAGGTGGTTGTTCTTATTTTTACCACTTATAATAGTTTTTTCAAAAGCATTAATCACACTATCAATAGCCTTATCCCCAATGGCATGCACTACAACTTGGATTCCATATTCTGTTGCCAGGTTTACCAAGTCCTGCAGCTCTTCATCCTTCAATGCTTCAACTCCCCTAAGACCAGGAGCATCTTCATAATCCTTATGCATTAGTGCAGTTCTGGCCCCTAAGGAGCCATCTTTAAATAGCTTCAGTGCTCCTTTAGATAAGAATTTTTCATCGTATTTATCAGATTGAAATTCTGTTTCTAAATAATTTTTAAAATAATTTATATTTTGAAGGTTATACTGATGTCTGTATCTCAATTTGGTTTTCTTGTTATCATAAATATGGTGTATAATATTAAATATTTCATTATAATCATCATTATTTAAAATATCACAGGATTGTACAGAAGTTATGCCGAGGCTTATGGCATATTTACTAGCTTTCAAAAAATCTTTTTCAATGTCATGATTTTTTTCAGGCATAGCCTTATATATTAGATTAATGGCATTTTCAGTAAAAATACCATTTGGTTTACCATCTTCACCAAGTTCTATGGTACCACCAGCTACACCGGTATTTTCATCAACTCCTGCCAGTTCAATAGCTTTTGTATTAGTAACTAAAAGATGGCCACAAACCCTGTCTAATACAATAGGTATTTCTGTAGATATTTTGTCTAAATCATGCCTATTTAAAAGACGTTTTTCACCAGTAAGGAAGTTATCCTGGTTCCAGCCCCTACCATACAATGCCTTTATTTCTTTATTTTTCTCTATAAATTTTCTGCCTGATATTATTATTTCTTCTATAGATTTAGCTTCTTTTAAATTTAAAGTATTCATAAAGCTACCTAGTCCAATTAAATGTAGATGGCTATCATTAAAAGCAGGTATAACAGTTTTGCCTTCAAGGTTGATTATTTTGTCTACCGAATGTTTTTTTATATCTTCATTAGTACCAACTTTTTTAATAATTCCATTTTCAATAAGCAGGGCTTCTTGAAAATGGTTCTTATGAATATAGACTTTGCCATTTACTAATGCTGTTTTCAAAATATTAACCCCTTTCTATTAGTGCTACTATATTTAATACAATTATAATATAACAGCATTATAGCAAAGTCTATGTTTTTTATCCAAGATATGCTTTTTTAATGCTTTCATCATTTAGCAACACCTTAGGATCACCTTCTAGTTCAATGACTCCATTCTTTATAATATAAGCTCTATTTGCAATATTTAAGGCCATATTTGCATTTTGCTCCACTAGTAATACTGTTGTACCTAGTGCATTTATATTTTTAATAATGGAGAATATTTCTTTAACTATAAGGGGAGCCAAGCCCATAGAAGGTTCGTCTAATAGTAACAGTTTAGGTTTAGACATAAGGGCACGGCCTATGGCTAACATTTGTTGTTCGCCACCGGATAGTGTACCTGCTATTTGCTTTCTTCTTTCATTAAGCCTGGGAAATAGGGAAAAGACCTTTTCATAATCCTCTTCTATGTTTTTACTGTCGTCCCTAATGAAGGCTCCCATTTCAAGATTTTCCATTACAGTCATATTGGCGAATATTCTTCTTCCTTCCGGGACATGAGAAATACCTAATTTAACAATGTCAGATGCATTAAGTTCATTTATACTTCCACCATTGAACAAAATTTCCCCTCTTTTAGGTTTTAAAAGGCCGGATATAGTTTTTAAGGTAGTACTTTTACCGGCTCCATTTGCACCTACAAGGGTTACTATTTCTCCCTGGTTAACTTTAAGGCATATATTTTTTAAAGCATGAATATTTCCATAAAATACATCAATATTTTTCAGTTCTAGCATATTTCCGTCTCCTCTCCTAGGTAAGCCTTTATTACTCTTTCATTTTTGTTTATCTCTTCAGGAGTTCCCTCTGCAATTAAAGTTCCAGAGTCAAATACAAATATTTTTTCGCATACATCCATTACCAAGGACATATCATGCTCAATTAGTATTATTGTAAGATCATAGCTTTCTCTGATCCATCTTATAAGAGAGGTAAGTTCCCTTGTTTCATTAGGATTCATACCTGCTGCAGGTTCATCCAACAGAAGAACTTTTGGTTTAGCAGCCAATGCCCTTGCAATTTCAAGTCTTCTTTGATCCCCATAGGACAAATTTTTAGCTGTTTCATCCTTTTTGTCCATTAAATTGAATTTTTCCAATAGATTTAATGCATGCCTGTATTTTTCATCCTCCCATTTGTAATAAGAAGGAAGCCTGAATACAGTGGAGGCTAAACCATATTTAAATCTGCTATGATATCCTAATAGCACATTTTCTAGTACAGTCATATTTTGAAATAGTCTTATATTCTGGAAGGTTCTAGAAATACCGTAATATGCAATTTTATGTGGCTTTAAATCCTTTGAAGTAATTTTTTTATCTAAATTATATTCAATTTCTCCTGATGTGGGGTTATATATTCCCGTAAGCAAATTGAAGAAGGTTGTTTTGCCAGCACCATTCTGTCCAATTAAACCAATTATTTCACCTTTATTAATTTCAAGACTTATATCTTTAAGGGCCTTTATACCACCAAAGGATTTAGATAGATTCGTAACCTTTAAAACTTTCACTGGCCTTAACCTCCTTTTTAATAGTTTTTAATTTAAATCCCTTAAATTCTTGTTTGCCCATAAGACCTGTTGGTCTAAACATCATGATTCCAAACAGTACAAGGGCGTATATTATCATTCTTAAATCTGCTACACTTTGAAGCAAGGTAGATACAACGGATAATACAATTGCTCCTACTATAGAACCTGAAATACTTCCTAATCCACCAAATACTACTATAACCAGAATATCAATGGATTTCATAAAACCAAAGCTATCAGGCTTTATAAAATAGAAATAATTTGCATATAAGGAGCCTGCAATACCTGCAAAGAATGCACCTATGGCAAAAGCCAATACTTTATAGTGGGTAGCATTTACTCCCATAGCTTCAGCAGCAATTTCATCTTCTCTAATAGCTATACAAGCTCTTCCTTTATAGGAATTTATAAAGTTTTTAATAACTACTATGGATAGCACTGTCATTCCAAAGGCCCAAGTCCAGTTAGTATATTGTGGAATATCATTAAATCCAATAGCTCCACCTATATAATCTGTATTTAAAGCTAATATTTTAATTATTTCACCAAAACCAAGAGTAGCAATGGCTAAATAATCCCCTTTTAACCTTAAAGTAGGGATACCTATAAGAACTCCGGCCAATGCTGCAACTATTCCTGAAAGAATTATTCCTATGAAAAAGGGTTGACCTAATTTTGCAGTTAGTACAGCAGAAGTATAAGCTCCAATGGACATAAAAGCTGCATGGCCTAATGAAAACTGACCTGTAAATCCTGTAATTAGGTTCAAACCAACTGCCAATATAATGTTTATACATATAAGAATTATATTCAATTCCATATAAGAATCTAAGATTCCTATATTGAATAGGATTTGGACAGTTATATAAAATAACACAAGTCCAACAATGGTAAATATATTTTTCTTATTAAACCTATTCATATAACCCCTCCTATACTTTTTCCTTAGCCGTTTTCCCTAAAAGTCCATTAGGTCTGACTAATAAAACAAGAATTAGTATTAAGAAAGCAACGGCATCTTTAAAAACTGAGCCACCATTGGCACTAACAATAGTTTCAATTATTCCTAGAGAGAAACCACCCAATACAGCACCAGGTATAGCTCCGATTCCTCCCAATACTGCTGCAACAAAGGCTTTTAATCCAGGCAAAGAGCCCATTAGAGGGTTGATGGTATTGTAGTATATACCTACAAGTACACCTGCAGCACCTGCTAGGGCTGAACCCATGGCAAATGTAAAGGATATGACCTTATTTACATTTACTCCCATAAGCTCTGCTGCTTCAAGGTCATAGGATGAAGCTCTCATTGCTTTTCCCATTTTGGTTTTTCTGACTATAAATTGTAGGGCAATCATTAGAATCAAGGTAATAGCAATTATATATATATTTTTAACATCCAGTATTACATTTCCATTCAAAAATTTTAAGCTTTTACTTTCCAAAACTTCAGGAAAGGTTCTTGTTTGCGGTCCTACAAAATACATCATAGTGTATTGTAGGAGTAGAGAAATACTTATGGCTGTAATTAGTGCGGTTATTCTGGGAGATTTTCTTAATGGCTTATATGCAATTTTTTCTATAATAATACCAAGTAGGCTTGTTGCGGCCATGGAAATTAATAGGGCAGGCAAAAAGCCAATATTGAAAAATGTGGTTAAGGCAAAGCCTACATAAGCCCCTACCATGTATATATCCCCGTGGGCAAAATTAATTAAATTTATAATTCCATATACCATGGTGTAGCCTAAAGCCATTAAGGCATATATTCCTCCTAAGGATATTCCATTTATCATTTGTTGGAATACTTGTTCCATTATCAACATCCTTTCTATGAGTATTTATATTTAACACTTAGGACATGTGTCCTAAGTGTTAAATAAGGTGTTAAAAATTATTGAGGGTCTAATTTTTTCAAGAATACTGGTTCTCCATCTTTTAATTCTATGATTGTAACAGATTTTACTGGATTATGCTTTTCATCTATGGACAATACACCGGTAACTCCTTCAAATCCATCTGTTGCTTCCAAAGCTTCCTTAAGCTTTTCTGTATCAGCTTCTCCAGCTCTTTCTAAAGCATCTGCAACTAAGTAAGCCATATCGTATCCTAAAGCGTTGAAAGCATCTGGTTCTCTACCGTATTTTTCTTTGAAGCTTTCTCTGAAGTCAACTGCTTCCTGTGAATCGTCCTGAGATGAATAATGGCTTGAATAATAAATATCATTTAGGGCGCTTGCTCCTGCTATTTCTAGCAGTTTAGGTGATTCATAGCCATCTCCGCCAAGTATAGGAACGTTTAATCCTAATTCTCTAGCTTGTCTGATTATTAAGCCTACATCTTCATAGTATCCAGGTACAAATAATCCCTCTGGATTTAATCCCTTTAAATTTGTCAATACAGCCTTATAATCTGTATCTCCAGCTTGATAAGCTTCTACAGCTAAAACTTTGCCACCCAATTCTTCTATGGTTTCCTGGAAGGCCTTTGAAAGACCTTGAGCATAATCACTGGTTGAATCTGCTAATATGGCTACATTTCTCAATTGTAAATCATTAAAGGCAAATTGTGCCATCATAACCCCTTGGAAGGAGTCATTAAAGCATGTTTTAAATACATATTCTTTTACATTGCCATTGCTATCAACAGTTACGTCATCAGCAGTAGCTGAAGCTGATATTAGAGGTATTTTATTTTGCATGGCTGGTGGAATTGCAGCTTTTGTATTACCTGAAGTAGCTGGTCCTAACATTACTACCACATTTTCTCTTGTAGCTAATCTTGTAGAGACATTAGTAGCCTCTGTTGCCTTAGATTGATTATCTATTTTTATCATTTTAATTTTCTTTCCTAAAACACCACCATTATTGTTTATCTCTTCAAAGGCTAATTCGATACCTTCAACAAGCCCCTGACCATAGGTTGCAGTCTCACCCGTTAGCTCATAATTTAAGCCAACCCTAATTTCATCTGAATTATTTGCTCCACCAGTAGAGGAGCATCCTACTACAAGACTTAATATCAATACAAGAACAGTCACAAATGTTAATCTCTTCTTCATCATTTTCATCACTCTTCCTCCCATAACTTTTATATTATTTAGTAATCTAGTATAACTTATAATAATACCATCTTCATCGCTAATCATAAGATCCCTCCCCTACTTGTAAAATAATATAAAAAAATGCCACTATATGTTTTAACATATAGAGGCTTACATACTAAGCGGTACCACTCTATTTCTTAATTGTCTCACGACAATTAACTCACTAGGTTCCTAAGGATTATATCCTTATAAACCCTGACCTTATAACGGGGTCTACCGATATGACCTACTACCTACTTAAAGGGTTCAGCCATATGACTCAGAAGTGAGAGGTCCCTATTAAGCCATTACTGGTTCTCAGCTACCCCAGTTCTCTGTAAATGGCTTGTTAATAGTTCACGTCTTCCTCATAGTCTTTAAATTGTCACAAAATTATGTTATTTTTAATTTAATGATTATAAATATACCATCATACAATTTACTTGTCAATAGAAACTTGAAATTTTTTTTGATAAAAATTCAAAAAAACGTTTTCATAAACCTTTTACATATAATAGCATAAAATATTATCTGTTGTATATGGCTTAAAATTGGGAATGAGATTTAAAGTTTAAATTATAAAGAAACTAGGAAAACATTTTCTTTTCTGAAAAATGAAAGAAAAAATATAAAAATTGCATATTTAAAAAAGCATATTGATAAAATTTTATTGATTTATTGTTGAAACTTTGGCAAGTGCTTGGCTCTAGTTTATTGTAATACAAATAAGTGTGGATTTTTTCGAAAGAATAGAAAAAAATACTTTAATTGTGTATTGAGGCTAAGTGTGTTAAAATAATAGAAGTTGAATTGCTTATATTTGTAGGCAACTATAAGTTTGTTCATGAAGTTTCAATAATTTTTCCCAAAAAAACTAAGGAAATGGGGTAGACATATGGATAGGAAAAAGGAATTAAAAGAAAAATACAAGATGATGAAACCAGAGATGGGATTATTTATAATAAAATCCAAATTAGAAAATAAGTGCCATATAGAGGTAAGCCAGAATTTAAAAGGAAGCATTAATGGAACTGTATTTAAACTTAATTTTGGAAATCATCCTAATAGGGAACTTCAAAAGGCATGGATTCAAAAAGGAGAAAATAGTTTTACCATTGAAATATTAGAAAAATTAGAATATGATGAAGACGAAATAAAAACAGACTATAGTGAAGAGTTGGAGATACTTGAATTAGTGTGGAAGGATAAACTAACAAAGCAGGGCATGGAGTTTTATAATAAATAGGATAAAAGGATTGTAACCAATACGGTTATAATCTTTTTTTATTAAAAAAATTTTTGCTGTAGTTACTTATAGAAGGGAAAACATAAATTTTGTAGAATAATATATGTAAATAGTTTTATAAAGGGGGCATTTTATGAAAGGAAAATATTATCCAGAACCTTTTAGGATTAAAATGGTAGAGCCTATAAAGATACTGACTGAAGAAGAGAGGTTAAAAAAGATAGAGGAAGCCCATTATAACTTATTTTACTTGGATTCAGAGGACGTATATATTGATTTGCTAAGTGATAGTGGTACTGGTGCCATGAGTACAGAACAATGGGCTGGTATGATGAAGGGTGATGAGGCCTATTCTGGTTCTAAGAACTATAAAAAATTAGTAAATACTGCCCAAAATATTTTTGGATATAAATACATACAACCTGTACACCAGGGAAGGGCCGCAGAAAAAGTAGTCATGCCAATTTTTTTAGGACCTGGCAAATATGCAATATCCAATATGCATTTTGATACTACCAGGGCCCATGTGGAACTTGCCGGGGCAAGAGCCATAGATTGTGTAGTTCCTGAAGCTTTGGATACAGAAGTCTATAGCCCCTTTAAGGGCAATATGGATACTGAAAAATTAGTAGAATTAATAGAAAAGTATGGGGCTGAAAATATAGGCCTTATAATATTAACAATTACAAACAATAGTGCTGGTGGACAGCCTGTATCCATGGAAAATATAAGAGAGACATCAGAAATAGCCAAAAAATATAATATACCCTTGATGATAGATGCAGCTAGATTTGCGGAAAACGCTTACTTTATAAAAAACAGGGAAAAGGGTTATGAAGACAAGTCCATTAGAGAAATAGTACTAGAAATGTTTAGCTATGCCCAATTATTCACCATGAGTTCAAAGAAGGATGCCATAGTAAATATGGGTGGATTAATAGGCATTAAGGATGACGAAGAACTATATGAAAAAGTAAAGGCAAATACTATACCCTATGAAGGATTTATAACATATGGCGGATTAGCAGGTAGAGATTTAGAAGCTTTAGCCATAGGATTAGAAGAAGGAATTGATTATAATTATCTAAGATATAGAATAGGACAAATGGAATATTTAGCATCTAGATTAGATGAAGCAAATATTCCTTATCAATATCCTGTAGGTGGCCATGCGGTATTTATAGATGCTAAAAAACTGCTTCCTCATATACCCTACTATGAATTTCCAGGACATGCCTTGGCAGTAGAACTATATAAGGAAGCTGGTATTAGATCTTGTGATATAGGTTCCTTTATGTTAGGTAATGATCCAGATACAGGTAAGCAGCTTGAATCACCCTTTGAGTTTACAAGATTAGCCATACCAAGAAGAGTATATACCCAGTCCCATTTAGATGTAGTTGCTGATGCTTTAATAGCAATTAAGAATAGGGTAGATTCCATCAAAGGATATAAAATTGCTTGGGAACCAAAAGTACTCCGCCACTTTACAGCTAAATTGAAGCCTGTTGAATAATAAAAAATTTAAAACAAATAGGATGTACAAGAGAGAAGGAGTTCCGCTCCAAGATTTGTTAACTGCTACGATATGGAAAAATGGGCTGCATAACCGCTTACGCTTTAAAATGCAGCCCATTTTTACTTTAATAAGTTTCATTTAAATATGCATATTTTTTATCCAGTGGTTCGATGGATTTTATTATAGCTCCTCCCAGGCATATTTCACCTTTGTACAATACTGCCACTTGTCCTGGTGTTACTGCCTTTACAGGATATTCGTATTTAATATGGATATTTCCATCTTCCAGCATATTAACTTCAACAGGTATATCTGCCTGCCTATATCTAAATTTAGCAGTACATTTTAAAGGCATTTTAGGAGCTTCTCCTAAAATCCAACTAGGGGATTCTCCAATCATTGACACAGAAAAGAGGGCAGGATGGTCTCTACCCTGTGCCACATACAATATATTCTTTTTTAAGTTTTTACCAACAACAAACCAGGGTTCACCTGTGCCTATACCGCCTATTCCAATTCCCTTTCTTTGACCTAAGGTATAGTGAATAAGCCCACTATGTCTGCCTAGTTTATTTCCGTCTACATCAATAATATCCCCTTCTTTTGCTAAAAGATATCTGTCTATGAATTCATTAAAATCCCTTTCACCTATGAAACATATACCTGTAGAATCCTTTTTTTTAGCAGTATATAAATTATGCTTTTCGGCAATTTCCCTAACTTCCTTTTTTTCTAAGTGGCCTATAGGGAATATTGTTCTAGATAAGGCCTCTTGTCCTATTCTTGATAAAAAGTAGCTTTGGTCCTTATTTCTATCCTTTCCTCTCAATAAATAAAACTTTCCATTTCTTTCTTCTACCTGAGCATAATGCCCCATGGCTATATAATCAGCATCTAATTTTAAGGCATAGTGTAGGAAAGCATTAAATTTTATTTCCTGGTTACACATTACATCAGGGTTAGGTGTTCTACCCTTTTTATATTCATCTAAAAAGTAACTAAATACCTTATCCCAATATTCTTTTTCAAAATTTATGGTATAGAATGGAATATCAAGCTGGCTTGCTACCCTTCTAGCATCCTCTGCATCTTCTGTGGCAGTACATACACCAAATTCATCCTTTTCATCCCAATTTTTCATGAAAATTCCAACCACATCATATCCAGCTTCCTTTAAAAGCAGTGCAGATACTGAAGAGTCTACTCCTCCACTCATTCCTAAAATAACTCTTTTTGCCATACAATCATCCTTTTTCTAATTTAATTCCATCAGATATTATACTATAGTATCCTCTTTTTTTACAGTGCTTATTATGATTAAAATTTCCATTTAGAAAGGAATTATTGTTACCATATAGAATATTATTTAGAAGGAGTGGTATTGTGAGGGTATTAAAAAGAATTATGCTTTTATTAGTGAAAAGTCTTATTATCTTAGTTATATTGTCGGCTGCAGGAGCCATTATAGCATATTCAATCAGTGTAAAAACCTGCAGAGACTTTTTAAGGGTACTTGAATATACAGGATTTGCATTAATGATAATGGGTGCCTTGTCTATAATGGGAAATATGAAATTAATAGGGGATTATAGCTACAATATAGCAAGATCTGCTGTGGATATGAAAAAATCAACCTTCAGGGATATCGAAATGAACTTTGCTGCCTGCAGGTTTACTATAATAACTGGACTTTCTGGGATTTTGCTTCTTTTAATTTGTCTAATATTGTGGGAATATTAGCTTATAGAGTAAATGATAAATGAAAATTTGCTCTGTGCTTTTTAGTAGGAACAAAAGGAGGCTCTCCTGAATAAATTTAACATAATGATACCTTGGGGGTGTTAGGATGGATATGGTTTTAAGGAGCATATTGTCCCTATTTTTGATTATAATAGCAGGTGTATTTGGAAGAAAAAGAAACATAATAACACCTGAAGCTAATAAGGGAATGATAGACCTTCTATTAAGAATACTGCTTCCTTTCATGATTGTTTCTTCCTTTTCTTTTTCATATGATGACAGTATAAAGGCAAATGTAGTTAAGGCTTTTTACTTTAGCTTTATAGCCTATATAATAATTATTGGAATTTCAATTCTTCTTACTAAACCAATTAAGGATGAAAAAAGAATAATACTCCATTTTGCAAATGTATTTACCAACACCGGATATATTGGTTTTCCAATACTAAATGTAATATATGGACCTGAAGCTGTAATATATGGTTCCATATTCAATATGTTCTTTGTTTTATTCCTGTGGTCCTATGGAATAATGATATTTAAAGGGAGGATGGCTAAGGAAGAGCTAAAAAAGGAAATAATTAAGGCCTTATTAAATCCATCAGTTATAGCAGTATATATAGGAGTTGCCATGATGGTTTTTAATTTGAAATTTCCCGAGGTAGTGTTAAATAGTATCAAATCTGTGGGAAATATGACTGGTCCATTATCAATGATAATAGTTGGGGCTATATTTGCTGATGTAAATATTAAAAGTCATCTTAAAGACTGGACAATATACTATGGAATACTTATGAAAATGGTACTAATACCAGCCATACTATGTTTAATTGCAATTATAATTAGGGATAAATCAGTTGTTACTAACTCCATAATTATACTGGCATCCATGCCTTCTGCAGCAATGACGTCCATATTTGCTGAAAACTTTAACCTTAAAAAGGATTATGCTACTATGATAATGGTAGTGACCACTTTAATTTCCATATTGACAATTCCAGTCTTATTAAAAATAATCATCTAAAAAGCCAAGAGTTGCTAATATTTTAATCTTAAATTACAATAATATTGTATTGAAAGCACATAAGATTAAATTACAGTAGAAAGGACAATTAGAATGGATTTAAATAATATTTTAAAAATAGGGGAATCAATATCTAGAGAATATACAGTTAAAGAAGAAGACACTGCAGACTTCCTTGGCAACAAGGGAATAACGGTGTTATCTACATCTGCAATGATTTTCTATATGGAGCTAACAGCTTCAAGTATAGTTTTTGAAAAAATACGGGAAAATTACAGACCTGTAGGTAGTAGAATTGATGTAAAACACATAAATCCTGCTCCTCAAGGTAGTAAAATAAGAGTAAAGGCTACTGTAAAAGCTATTGATGGCAGAAAGGTTACTTATGATGTAGAAGCCTTTAATGAGGAGACAAAAATTGGTTATGGAGAATATGATCTTCATATAGTTGATTTAAATGAATTTAAAAACAAATTTTAAGCATCTCCAATAATGGGATGCTTTAGTTTTTTGTAAATTCCTTTTAACCTTATTGTAACCAATTAATGGATAGGGAAAGTTATAATGAATATAGGAAATGGGTAAAAGGAGGTTGTCATATGAACAATAAATTACAAAAAACCATATTATTAGGAGTATGCACTACTTTAATTTCTTCATTTGTAATAACTGGATGCTCTAGCACAGATATAACAAATGCTGCACCAGATACATTTTCCAAAGAGGAAAAAGTAAAGAATGAATCTGTAATTGATAATGAAATTGGAAAAGAAGTAGAAATCATTGAAAATCTAGTTAAAAATTTTGGAGACAATTTAAAAATGGTTTCCCTTCTTGCGCCAGAGGACATGCTGAGAGAGTCTATGGAAAAGTACTATGGCCAATTTATATCTGAATCTTTATTGGAAAAGTGGCTAAAAGAACCTTCCAAGGCTTTAGGCAGACTAACATCAAGCCCATGGCCAGAAGGTATAGATGTATTAAATATAGAAAAATTATCCAAGGACCAATATAGGGTAGAAGGACAAGTAATTGAAGTGACCAGCCAAGAGATGGATAAAAATGAAGCTTTCAACAAATATGATCTTATTTTAATAGTAAAATTTGATGGAGACAAATGGATTATAGACGAAGTATTAATGGAGGAATCCAATGAAGAGGTTTCTCTTGTATATGAAAATAAGCAATATAACTTTCAATTTTATCTACCAGATACCTGGGAAGGATATAGCATAGTAGAAGACCAATGGAAAGGAGTTTCTTTAGTAGATTCTGCTGATGAAAAATTATCTGGACCCATTATTATCATAAGACATCCACAATGGACTGAAGATAGTAAGCGTCAGGATATACCAATTATGATATTTACAACAGATCAATGGGAAGCTCTACAAAAAGGGGAATTTAGTGTTGGAGCTGCACCAGTAGGACCAAAAGAATTAGGCAGCAACTCAAAATATGTATTTGCACTTCCAGCCCGCTATAACTATGAATTTTTGGAAGGTTATGAAGAGGTTGAAGCTATATTAGAAAGCAATCCCCTTAAGGTTATTGAATAGTGAATTTAAGATAGGACCTGCTCTAAATGGGCAGGTCTTCTTGTTTTAAAATAGGAGAAATTTTTTAATAAATTATAGCATAAAAGTTGTACATGCATATATATGTACTAGGACAAGAAGAGGAGGTGGAATAAGTGGCAGATAGAATATTTGCATCAATAGTAAATCAAAAATCTGTAAACCAAGTTCAACTACAAGTATTAACAATCATAGCAGCTCAAGTAGCTACTGTAATTGAAGCTCAATTAGGATTAGCAGCACAATTTGATAGCGACTTACTAGATCTATAATGCTTGGGACTAGGGGGAATCCTGCTCCCCCTTTCAATAGATTGAGTGGCAATATAATTAATAGAAAGGAGAGATGAGTTTGAAGGTAGGATTTTCTAAAGACGGATTGAGCATAAATGGCAAGAAGTTCCATCCTTTAAATATGCCTTTAAAAAATGTAACCATAGAATCAGATATACCAGCAGAACCACCCAAAGCTGAGGATGTACTATCAGTATTTCAAGTGCCAAATATAAGAAATGCTTCTAGAGAACAAGGAGTAGAAATATTAAAAAGAATGTTAGAGAAAATGGGTTAATAGATAGAACTGCCTCAAAATATTTAATTTTGAGGCAGTTCTTTTTTTGAAATATGAACCATTGTTATTCTATTACATAAGATATATTAGAAAAATAAAATAGGGGGAAATGAGTATGTCAAAAACATCTGTAAAATCTCTACCAGCTACAAGAGATAATACCTATATGGGGGCTAAAATTGCCAATCAAGTAAATACAAATCAGCAATCAAATATGTGTCTTACAGCATATAGTGTAGTTACCCAAAGTTCCTCTACAGTTAATATTAGTTTAGCTTAAGGAGGAGAAAATATGTCAGATATGAAGGTACAAAACAATGATTGGATTAGACTGAGATTTAAAAGGAAATTTAAGGATATACCAGAGGAAATAAGAATTGATATAAATGGCAATGTATATATAGATGGACAACCGTATGATGAAAAGGAGTCCAAATATGAGAACTTAAATGTGGAAGTAGAACACCATAGTAGAATGAGTTCTGGAGAGGAAACCCTAAAGATTATAGAGGAGAGTAAAAAAGCCAAAAAGGGAGAGATGGTCATAATCAGGGATGAAGAAGGGCCTGACAAAAAAGAGCTAACCACAGTTAAATTTTAAGGGGGTTTTTTTATGAAAAATAATGAAACAAAGGAGCGGATAAATAAAATCCACTTGGAAACAAAGGACTATGAAATGGATTTAGCAATCAGGAGGCTAAGAAACCCTGCAGAAATATTAGAAAAATTTTACAAACTAAGAGAAAATACTAAATTAAGTGATGAAGAGAAAACTCAAGAAGTGAGGAAGATAATGGAAGAATATTTGAGGTGATTTAAGTGAACAATGTCAAGCACTCTTTGCTGCTAAATCTTTCAAATCAAGCAAATACATTTATGTGTAGGGGGATTACCTTAAGTCAGTATAATGTTGTAACCATATTAGGACTTGAATATTTAAATAGGATAAACAATTTTGAACCAATTCCCATTTCAATTAATGTAGATAAGGATTGGAATTTTTCCATAAATGGCCTTGATGAAAATATAATTGATGATGGAAATATATATGTTTATACAGACAAAAAGGTGACAAAAAGTGATGAGTAATTATTAAAGGAGTGATTTTTATTATGGAGGACAACATAAAAAAAGAAGAATTTTTTTCAGAAATCTTAGATGCTGATAGTAAAATATATAATTTCATGATAAATGCATCTAACCAGGCTAATTTAGCCAATAAGCATAATGTCTCTCCAGTTCAGTTTAATTCGGTTTTTGTAGTTATACATCCATATTATATTGAAAGGTTAAATTTTGAAAATTTAGATTTAGATATAAGAATGAATGAAAATGGAAGTATTTCAATAAATAATAAAAATTATAAGTTGATAGAAATAGAGCCTGGAATTAGGGTGTTTGGTATTTATGAAGAAAAAAAGGAGGCCTAATATAGTGAAAAATAGAAAAAGGAAAATAGAAGATATGCTCACACCAGAAGAAAAGAAATTATATCATAAGGTATTGGAGGATATAGCTAAGAATGAGGATTTTTATGCAAGTAGTACTGCTGAAGAGATAACATATCATCTGATAGAAGAATGTGGATTTGATAAAGAAGCGATTTATAAGCTGTTCAAAAAAATTACAAGGATAAATGAGGGGTGAAATAAATGGAATTTAACTTAAGTAGAAGAAATTATAAAATTGATAATGACGAAAAAGAAAAGCCTGCTAACCATAATATAGAAGAAATCACAGAAAATTTCAAACAAGTAGTTGAAGAAGAGCTTGTTAATCAAAATGAAAATGCAAATATTGAGGAAATGGAGAAGAAGGAGGATATTAAGGAAACTAAAGGGACTGAAGTAAAATTACATGAACAAATACATGAATCTAATGACGATAATAAAAAAAATGAAACTAAAATGGAAGAAGAGATGAAAGAACATACAAAAGCTAAAGTTGAAGAATCCCAGGAAGTTATGAGTGCAAAAATAGAATTCAAATCCATGGATAAAGTTAGTAATGAAAAAGAAAAAGAAGAAGATAAAAATAGTGGAGCATTTGAATTTATTAATGAGCTTTTAAAAATATACAAAAAAAGATAAAAATAAAAGCTCTTTTCTCCTTTCAGGAAAAAGAGCTTTATTTAATTTAATTCATGTTTTTATACCTTTTAATATTGTCGTCATTCAAAAATTCATAAGCATTGTTTATTTTTTGGAACATTTCTGTTGCATTGGGAGCCTTGTTTAAATCTGGATGGTATTCTTTTGCCTTTTTTCTATAGGCTAGTTTTATTTGATATTTATCAGCGTCATAGGGGACCCCCAGTATATCACAGCTTTCCTCGTATTTCTTTTTAAAGTCATTTGTGGGACTAGTATATTGATAACCTCCAGACCTATTATATTGTCCTGTATAGTCATAGTAAGAGTCATAAGTTTTCTGTTGATTCTGGTATTCATACCATTGTCTAAACCATTCCTCCCACTCTCTTTGCTGCCTTTCCCATTTCTCCCTTTCTTCTTTTCTTTTCCTTTCTTCTTCCTGTCTCTTGTAATTGTTTACGTATTCAGAAAATGAAGTATATGCCCTCGGTCTATCATAGATTAGACTATTTGCAAGATCGTAAAAGTATTCTTCTATCATGTATTTTATATATTTTAAAAAGGATATAAATTGACTGCCAAGCAGTGGTAGTATAAACAAGAATGTTATAATTAGTAGCACAAAAGGATTAAGCAAAAGATATATACCAAAGGGACCAAAAAGCATAAATAAAAGCAAGCATCCTCCTGCACCAATAAGGGCAATAAAGCCACGTGCAATTCTGCTTAACAAATCAACAAAAAAACCCATTATATTGATAGCCACATCTAAAAATTTAGATATTAGATTAGTAATTGTGTATATAATTTTTCCTAATATTTTCCTTCCACTATTCATTTTAAACTCCTTCTTGCCACATTTTACAACAATGAAATTATACCATATTATTGTTAAATTTAGTAGATTACTTTATTGACAATAAGTTATTTAATAGGTGTTTAGAGAAAAACAGTCAATATTTTATAACAAAATATGGGAACTGTTTATGAATTTATACAAGAATAATAAAAAGTAAAAAAATCAATACATTTAGAAAAATTTGAATATGTCAAAAAATTGTCTAATTTTGTATAATTAAACAAAGAGGTAAATTTTGGTTTATCGTAAGGATTACGTTTGTACATAGATAATAATATTTGGAAAGGAGGATAATATGAATTTAACCTATGCTGCTGGTAAAAAGCTTTTTGAAAAGACTGTTGATATTCTCCTAAACTATCTTAATAAGGATACAGAAAAAAATTTATTAAATCTAGTAGATTGGATACAAAAATTTATGGGAGGAATATTTCAGGAAAAATATTATGACAAAGCAAGGGAACTGATAAATGATAGCCAAAACAAATGGATGGGTTACTTACAAAGTGCCCTTGAAGATATACATCCCCAAGTACTAAAGATGCATGTACTTAATTTAGGATTTGAAGCCTCAATATATGGATTGAAAAAAATACACAAAATGAGGGAAGTACACAACTGTAATATACCATGGGCAATATTAATGGACCCAACCTCTGCATGCAATCTTTCTTGCACTGGATGCTGGTCTGCAGAGTATGGTCACAATTTAAATCTTACCTTTGAGGAAATGGATGATATAATAAGTCAAGGAAAGGAACTAGGAACCCATTTTTATATATTTGCAGGGGGAGAGCCTTTAGTAAGGAAGGAAGACATAATAAAGCTATGTGAAAAACATGATGATTGTGCCTTCCATGCCTTTACTAACGGAACCCTGATTGATGAAAAATTATGTAAAGATATGCAAAGGGTAGGAAACCTTTCTCTTGCAATAAGCATAGAAGGATTTGAAGAAGCAAATGATATGAGAAGGGGGAAAGGAACCTTCAAAAAGATAATGAGGGCCTTTGATTTATTAAAGGAACATAAATTGCTGTACGGAACATCCATTTGTTATACAAGCCAAAATTATAAAGATGTAACTTCTGATGAATTTTATGATATGTTAATAGACAAGGGAGTAAGATTTTCCTGGTACTTCCACTATATGCCCATTGGCAATGATGCTAAGGTTGACTTGCTGCCAAACAAGGAGCAAAGAGAATATGTATATAGAAGGATTAAAGAAACTAGGGCTCTGGAAGGTGGCAAGCCAATATTCTTGATGGACTTCCAAAATGATGGACGTTTTACTAAAGGCTGTATAGCAGGAGGCAGGAATTATCTGCATATTAATGCAAATGGGGATGTGGAACCCTGCGTATTTATCCATTATTCCAACGCAAATATAAGGGAGGCAACTTTATTAGAAGCACTGAAACAACCATTGTTTATGGCTTATAGAGACAATATACCCTTTAATGAAAACCACCTCAGACCTTGTCCTATGCTGGAAAATCCAGAGTATATTGAAAAGATGGTTAAAGAAACCAATGCAAAATCTACAGATCTGCAATCACCAGAAAGGGTAGAGGATTTAGTTGCTAAAACTAAGCCTTATGCAGAACAATGGAAGGATAAGGCAGATGAATTGTGGAAAGAGATTTGTGAAGAAAGAAAAGCTAGTATTTGCAATTAAAAAATCCCTGCATGAATATTCCTGCAGGGACTTTTATATATATTAAAGGTGGAGCTTAATCTTTTTCCTTAATTTCTTTATAGAATAGGGCTAGGGCTCCTGCTGTAGTCCTTGTAGCTAAAGGCAGGGAGCATCTGGTAGTTCTATAAAATCTTTCATCATCATCTTTAATATGCTTAAATTTCCTGTATATTTTTAGGGCTACCCTTGAATTAAATCTTATATAATCTTCAACTGAATCTAATATATAAGCACCAGAATTTATTTTAAATTCCTTTATATTATCGTAGCTTTTTGAAACATATTTTTCGTATTGGTGATGATTGTCTAAAAGCTTTATATTTGCATGTTGAGGTACAGTCATATCTTGAATTAGGTGTAATGTGGCCCCAAAGTAAAACATAGACTTTTTATATTTTTTCATACTCCAATATTTTAAAGCCTTATCATGATATTCAAGTGCCAATTCCATGGCATTTTTTCTGCCATATAATCCTCTCTTTTTTACAGGATGATAAAAATGGTTTGCACTTTTAAAATCCTGATCTGCCCATACTACACCCTTATTTAGACTGGTTATAAAGCTGTTAAATAAATTAAATTCCTTTATATATCCATCATTTAAAAGCACATTTAAAGCCTTGTTATTTATATACACATGAACTAGACATTCAGTTTTTTTAATAGATTTTTTTACTGGATCTATAAGGGTTAATATTTTTGTCAATAAATAACTATAAGTAGATTCTATCCATTCTATCTTAATCACCCTATTTTGCTAAATTTTATTATGTATTATCTGTAATTTTGGAAAAAATATTATTGTTTCTGTTTCTTGCCTAAAAATTCCACATGGAATATAATTTAATTTTTCATTTACTTGCACTGTCCATATGCAATATAATTAATTATAAATATAGTCTATGTCATATAACAAAGGGGGATAGGAAATGGCTTCAATGGTAAACAAAGGTAAGTATTTATTTTTAATACTAGTTATAGTAGTTAGTTTTATCTATATTTCAACCAATATATGTTTTGCTTCTAATGATGTAAGAATTATAATAGATGGTGAAGATTTTCAAACAACTCCAAAACCCTTTATTGAAAAGGGTAGGACTTTTGTCCCTATTCGTTTTATTTCGGAAAAATTAGGTGCCAAGGTAGATTGGAATGATGAAGAAAGATTAGTCACTATAACAAAGGGAAACAACAAGGTTATATTAAGGATAGACAGCCTTTTAGTTATATATGATGGTGAGGAGACAAAATACGGATTGTCGGATGTGGCCCCTAAAGTAGTTGAAAACAGAACCTTTGTCCCCTTAAGATTAGTTAGCAATGCTCTGGGAGTCGGGATTGAGTGGGATCAGCCTACAAGGACTGCCTATGTAAATTCCAATGAAAGGTCAGAAATAATCCCATTTTTTGATGTTAAGTTATCAGTGGAACATGGCCAAAGAATATCTGGGAAAACTAAACTTAGTATTAAAATTCCAGAAAATTATCCTAAAGATGGACAAGATATAAAGTATCTACTTGTATCTCCTGAGACTGCAGAAGGATTTGTAGTAGCTATGGGGGATGAAATAGATAGAGAATATACCTATCTTCCCGATATAAAGGATAAGGGGCATAAAGTTTTAGCAGCCCTAATTTATGATGAGGATGGTAATTTTGTTGCAGGGGATGTAGCCGGGGTTAATATAGATGTAAATCCAAAAGTTAAAATTACTGGTATTAAAGACGGAGACATATTAGATACTTTATCCATAGGTGTAGATATTAATTTTTTAGCAACCAGGGTTGAATATGAGATAAGGAATCTAGATAAAGGAATAACAACTATAGTTGGAAAGGAAACACCTCAGGATCCTTACGGAATTTATACATGGGAACCAAAGGTAAGCGATGGCGGTAATTACTCCATAAAGGCAACTGTATTTGATACAGAAGGAAATGGTCATGAAAGCGAAACTGTTAATGTAAGAATACAAGTAGAGCCACAAATTACCTTATCAGGGGTATCCCATGGACAAACTATTACCAGGCCTGTTACTTTACTGGCTTCAAGGAATTTTGATGTAAAAAATACCAGGTTTATTGTAAAAGACTTATATACTGGAAAAGAAACTGTCATAGATGAAAGACCTTATGGTGGGTATACATGGTTCCCAGGACCTGAATTAGAGGGTAAGAAGGCAGTTTTAGTAGAAGTAGAGGATTCAAGGGGTATTATTTTTAGAAGTGAGCCAGTTGAAGTTAACATAAAGGGAGAACCTATTTTGCTACTTGATGGGATAGGGCCCAATGAAGTTTTAAGGGAAGCTAAAAATATTAAAGTAAGGAGCAATGTAGAAGTTGAAAGTGTAAAGTATATTATTAAAAACAATAACTCTGGAGAGGAAAAGGTTATAGAAAGCACATCTAGACCCTACTTTGAAGAAGCATTTAAGCCTAATAAAGGGGATGATGGGTATTGGACTATAAAAGCTGTTGCCAAATATAAGAATAAAGAAATAGAAAGTGAAGAAATCCCATTTAGGGTTTATTTAGGCCCAATATATGGCCCAGTATCCATAGTAAGTAAGGATAACTATATAAATGAATTTATACAATTAGCATCAACTTTAGCTTTAGATTCATGGGAAAAGACAGGTATATCGGCTTCCTTGCAGGTAGCCCAATCTATCCTTGAAACTGGATGGGGTAGGCATGTGCCAGTAGACAAATATAGCGGCAAGGTATCCTATAACCTATTTGGCATAAAGGGCAAGGGACCAAAAGGGTCTGTAACTATAAATACAAGAGAAGTATATAATGGTATTTCTTATTATGTTGATGCAGAATTTAAAGCCTATAATAATATTGAGGAAAGCTGGGAGGATCACAAAAGGTTATTAATTGAATCAAGTAGATACGAGCCCTTTAGAGAAGTTATGTATAATAGTGTTCAAGGTGCTTGGGCCTTGAAGCGTTCTGGATATGCAACTGACCCTGAATATGCAACTAAACTTATAAGAATCATTGAACAATATAATTTACAAAAGCTTGATATTGTGAAAATTTAACATTATTTTTTCTCTTTTAATAAAAATTTATAAAAAAATCTATTAAAATTTTAAAAATGTGATAAACTTAAGTAGTAAACTTCATAATAATAGGGGGAGAAGAATTTGGATTTAAAAGCAAAAATAAGAGTAATAGAAGATTTTCCAGAGAAAGGTATCAGTTTCAAGGATATAACTCCACTTATTAAAGATAAGGAGGCTTTCGGTACTGCAGTTGCTAGAATAGTTGACGATTTAAAGGATAAAAATATTGATTATATTGCAGGGCCTGAAGCTAGAGGTTTCTTATTTGGTGCAACTGTTGCTTATGCTTTAGGGGTAGGTTTTGTACCTGTCAGAAAGCCTGGAAAGTTACCCGCCGATACCATAAGCTATGAATATCAATTGGAATATGGAAACAATATACTGGAAATACACAAGGATGCCATTGAAAAGGGTAAAAGGGTTGCTATTGTAGATGATCTTTTAGCTACAGGTGGAACCATGTTAGCTGCAGCCAAGCTAATTGAATCAATTGGTGGTAAGGTTGTAGCAATGGAATTTTTAATTGAACTTGAAAATCTAAAGGGTAGGGAGAAACTATCAGACTACTATGTTAATTCATTAATAAAATATGATAGATAAAGGGGATGGTTGATTAGCCATCCCCTTTATTTAAGACTGTTTGCCCATTTAATTATTTCCTTAGCAGTTTTAGCAGGATTTTCATTTTTAAAAACTGCTTGATAATTTTTCTTTTTATGGCCGTAAAGTGGGTCATAATACTTAACCATTAGATCTTCTATTACTTTTTTGTATTTAGATTGCTTTATTAATTCTTCATATTCATCGATATTTCTATCGCCTATATGCTTTCTAAGTTTTTCTAAAGCTAATATAAGCTCCCAATCATTGTTCTTTACATAATCCTTATATATGTTGTTAACTCTGGTTTCAAGGCTTGCATCTATTCTTATATGAATTCCATCTTCCATGGCCTGGAATATATAGTCGGGGATAAAAATTTTACCTATTTTCTTGCTTTCCCCTTCTATAAATACCAGATTGGTTTTTCTATTTTTCAACGCTTCATATAATAAACTTTCAAACATCTTTTGACTGTTTTGTTGGCCTAGACCAACACTTCCAAAAAATGAACCTCTGTGGTTTGCACAAGCTTCTAAATCAAGTACATCCATTCCTTCTTTCTTGAGGAAGTATAACAGTTCTGTTTTGCCTACTCCGGTATTTCCATATAGTACAACAAACTTTATTTCTTTTACTATTTCAGGAAGTACTTTGATAATATATTTTCTGTACTTTTTGTATCCCCCTGAAAGCTTTATTGCACTTATACCAAGGCTACTTAAAAGTGCTACTAAGGGTTTGCTTCTAAATCCACCCCTTGCACAAAAGAATATTAGTTTCTTATATTCCTTATTTAGCTCTACAACCTTGTCGTATATATCTGGAAGTTTTTTTGATACTATTTTCATCCCCAATCTTATTGCCTTTTCAGGGCCTTCTTGAACATAGGCTGTGCCAACTATTTTCCTTTCTTGGTCATCTAAAATGGGAATATTAATTGAATTTGGTATTGTATATAGTTTATACTCACTGGGGCTTCTAACATCTATAAGACAATAAGGCCCATCTATGATGTTTTTATCAATGTCTTCATATTCTATTACCTTATACATTTGTATTCCTTCTTTTTATCAGTATAGTACATTAAGCGTATATATTATACAACAATTTATCAGTAAAATTCAACAAAAAGGCTCTAATATAAGAGCTTTTTATCATTATTAACCTTATTTTTATACTATTGTATATTTTGCCATGAACCATCTTCGGTGCAAATTAATTTGGAGCCATCTTCTTTTTCTATAATTGAACCAACTGCATGCCTTTTTCCTGCATAAACACAAAAGGGAGCTTTATCTGCATTTCCAACATAATTTTTGGATGAAGATATTATATTATTTGGTGCAGATATATGATTAACAGTTAAATTATCCCTCTTTTTGTGATTTTTCATTATATCAATCCTTTCGTATATTAGATTCTTTACTTTTAGAAATGAATGGAAAGTTTAAGAACTGTCATTGCGTTTATTATTTTAATCTAAGCCAATATTAATATACTAAAATATTAGAAATCTTCTTTTAGCAATTTTTCAATTGTATTTACATCATCTGTAAATTTTAAAGGTTTAACGGCTGGTCCTTCAATTATTTCTCCTGTATAAGTAAATCTTGAACCATGACATGGACAATCCCAGGATTTTTCAGCCGAATTCCAATTAAGTTCACATCCCATATGGGTACAGGTTGTATTAACTAAATGAATTTTTCCATTTGCATCTTTATATGCACCTATTCTTTCTCCCTTAATTTTAACAACCTTGGCTTCGTCAGTATTTAAGTTAATTTCCTTTGGTAAAGGAGAAATTTTACCATCAATTAAATGTTCAGCTACTTTTAAATTTTCTATTATGAAACTCTTTGCTGATGAAATTATGTTCTTCCTTGATGGATTGTATACGTCTTGCCATGGACTTTCTCCCTTTACTATTAAATCTTTTATGATCATGGCAGCAACCATACTATTTGTCATACCCCATTTTTGAAAACCTGTGGCTACATATAGATTTGGAGTATTAGAAGTAAAATACCCTATATATGGGATGCCATCAGGAGTATCGTAGTCCTGTGTAGACCATCTATAAGGAATATCCTTGATAGTAAATATATGTTTTGCAAATTCCTCTAGTTCTTCATAATGAATATTAGTGTTTGGACTTTGTCCAGTAGTATGGTTTGAGCCTACCACCAGTATAAGTTCACCATCTTTAGTATCCTGTTGTCTGAGGGACCTAGTTGGGTCTTCAGCATTTATATACATTCCACCAGGATATTTTTCATTTGCATAAATACCAATTATATAGGAGCGTTTAGGGTAAAGCCTTGTAAAATACATTCCCTGTTTATTATAGAAAGGGTACTGTGTTGCTATTATCACTTTATTTGTCCTAATTTTGTACCCTTCTTCAGTGATAACAATATACTTATTATTTTCCTCTTCTATACCTACTGCTCTAGATTTTTCGAATATTTTAACTTTATTTTCCATAATTTGGGCTAAGGACAATACATATTTTCTCGGATGAAATTGTGCTTGATTGTCAAATTTTACAGCTGCCTTTATTGGTAAAGGTAATGGAAGTTTATCAACATATGAAGCTTTAATACCTAAGCTTGAAGCAGTATCTACTTCATCTTCAATTTTATTTATGTATTTATCTTGCTGGGTAAAAATATATGCAGACTGCTTTTTATAATCACATTCTATATTATTTTCCCTTATTATTTTCTCTATTTCATATATTGCCTTTTCATTGGCTTGGGCATATTGTTGTGCAAGTTCCTCTCCTAAACTATTTTTAATCTTGTTGTATATTAGACCGTGTTGGGAGGTTATCTTTGCAGTTGTATGGCCTGAAGCCCCTTGACAAATTCTATCTGCTTCTAAAACTGTTATTTTAAAACCTTCTTTCTGAAGAAGGTATGCACAGGATAATCCAGCCAATCCTCCTCCTACTATTAATATATCTGTATCAAAATCTTCTTTTAAAATAGGATAGTTTGTACCGGGAGTAGAATCAAGCCAGTAGGATTTAGAAATATTTTTATTTTTTGATGACATGTGTTACCTCCAATTTATTAATGATTTTTCATATTATTTTTACACTAAACTTGTTAATTATTCTTATTTTGATGGTTATAAAACAACTATTATGTGAAATGATAATAATAAAAATAGATGAAAGGAGGTTTTGCATTGAATTTTGACAATTTTATAGATACAAGGATAGAAAAAAATGGACTTTATAAGTTGGTTTTAGAAATGGCAGCCCATGAATACTATGATGATTATGATGAATTAAATAAGGATTATGCTATGAATATTCTAGATAGTTATTTACAATACAGAGGTGATGACGGTAGACCTTCTGATGTAGAAATTGAATACGACGATGAGTATGATATTGTGAGAATTAAAGCAAATATTCACTATTTAGGCAATGACCATACCACTTTTAGAATGTAGCGGACTCAATTTGAGTGCTTTTTTTGTTGCAAAAAATATTTTAATAATGACAGATTATGACAAAATGAAACAGCCTAATTTATTATAATATTCAATGGTATGTCTTTGGGGTAGGGAGGTAAATTTAAGTGTATGATGGGAAATATTTTAGTTTAAATTATAACAAAAATATTTATAAAGAATTGTTAGTGCTCATTATAATGATAGTTATTTCTTTTATTTTATTCCGTAGAAATTTTTTGCTCTTTCATACTATAGCAGAATTATTTACTGTAATAATAGCTTTTATAATGGGGACTATATCTTTATCCACCTATTGGGCTAATACAAACAGAAGTATTATTGTTTTAGGTATGGCTTATGGTTTTATTGGTATTTTTGGTTTAATTCATGTTTTTACTTATAAAGGAATGGGACCATTTGCGGACAGTACGGGTAATTTGGCTGCTCAATTGTGGATTGTTGCCGGATACATGGAAAGTTTATCATACCTCATTTCATTTGTACTGTGGGAAAAAAAGATAAATATTAATTTAAAAAAGGTTTTTTTTAGCTATTTGTTTGCAACAATATCCCTTTTAGTTTCAATATTTTATTTAAAAATATTTCCCCTTTGCATTGCTGATGGTGATAAAGTAACTTTGTTCAAGCTAATAAGTGAATATATTATTATAGGGATTTTTATTCTTGATATCATATATTTTATAAGGCATAGAAAAGGCAATATAGAAAAGAGCCATCTTTTTATATTAATATCTTTAACAATAAGTGCAATTTCTAAAATATTTTGCTCCTTTTACATACAATTGGAAATACTAACCTGCTATGGGCTTGTTTTTAAGTTAATTTCTTATTATTATATATACATAGCTTTTGTTAAAACAAGTTTGCAAGAGCCTTATCTTGTCCTTAGAAATTTAAATGATAGCTTAAGGAGGAAAAATAACAGACTAGAAAGTTTGGTGGAAAAATTGAAAATAGAAACAGAACACAGAAAGAAAGTAGAAAGAGCAAATTTAAGGAAGAGGCAAATATTGGATGGGGTATTGGAATCTACCATAGACGGTATATTGGTAATAGATAATGATAAAAACTTGATACATATCAACAGTCCCTTTGTGAAGATGATGGATATTCCTGATGAAATTATTTTAAATAGAGATACAAAAGAGATAATAAAATATATAATAGGTAATTCAAAGGATCCCCTAGATTTTGATACATATTTAAAAGAGGCCCTAAATACTAAAAGGGCTTATACTTATTATTTAAGGCATAAAAATAATAAAATTTATGAAGTAACAAGTCTACCTTATATTGATGGCGGTAAGAAAGCAGGGGTAGTAATAAACTTTAGAGATATAACTGATAGGAAAGTGATAGAGGATTTGAAAACAAATATAGAGATGAGAAACCAACTGCTTGAAGAGGCAAAAAAAATAGATGAAATGAAAAGTAACTTTCTTACAACCATAGCCCATGAAATAAGAACCCCTTTAAATATTATTTTAGGAGTTATCCAACTACTAAGTTATAAAGAGGTAGATGAAGACAAAGAGTATTATAAGTTGTCAAAGGAAAGTTTTAAAGCCTTGGAAAAAAATACTTTTAGATTGATAAAACTTGCTGATAACCTAATGGACATAACAAAAATTGATTCTGGCTACATGCATTTAAATCTTGGTAATCATGACATTATATCTATTATTAGGAATACCACTTACTCTGTAGCAGAATATATTAAAAATACTAATATTTCTATAACATTTAAAACAGATATGGAAGAAAGGATTATGGCCTGTGATGAGAAAAAAATAGAAAGGGTATTATTGAACTTACTATCTAATGCAGTTAAATTTACAAAACCTGATGGTCATATTTTAGTAAGTGTTAAAAACAAGGAGGAGTCTATAATAATCAAGGTTAAGGATAATGGAATTGGAATTCCTAATCATATGCTAGATAAGGTTTTTGAAAGGCTAAAACAGGTTGATACATCACTTAGGAGAATGAATGAAGGGACAGGTATAGGGCTATCAATTGTAAAATCAATAGTTGAAATGCATGGAGGTAGTATTTCTGTAAAAAGTCAGGTGAATAAGGGAAGTGAGTTTATAATAGAATTACCAGTATATATTGAAAAAGAGGATAATAAGCAAGTCTATGTTGATACCTATATGGGAATAGATAGGGTAAATATTGAATTTTCTGATATATATGGTATAAATTAAAAAGCATCTACATTTTGTAGATGCTTTTATGGTGGGCGATGTTGGATTCGAACCAACGATCTCCACGATGTCAACGTGGCGCTCTTGACCAGCTGAACCAATCGCCCGTAGCATAGTATATAATACCATAAATATAGTTTTTTTTCAATAAATATATACATAATAATTTTATCACAAAATCAATATAATATAACATAATAAAAAGGAAGGAGAATATCATGGCTCAATATAATATGAAGGAATTGAAGGATAAAGCTATAGAAATGTTAAATAGAAGAGGGGTTAAAATTGAGGATATAGGGGAATTAGTATATGATTTACAAAAAGATTTTTATCCGGATTTGACATTGGAAATTTGTATTAATAATATAGATGCTGTACTTTCCAAAAGGGAAACAATTCATGCCATATTGACAGGTATTGCTTTAGATGAATTGGCTGAAAAAGGCCTTTTACCTCAGCCATTGCAGGATATTGTTGAATCAGATTTAGGATTATATGGTATAGATGAAATTATACCACTCTCTATAGTTAATGTTTATGGAACCATAGGACTTACAAATTATGGATATCTTGACAAGGAGAAAAAAGGAATTATTAGGAAGTTGGATACAGAAAAAGGAAAGGTGGTAAATACATTTATTGATGATTTAGTAGCTGCCATTGCAGCTGCAGCAGCCAGCAGAATTGCACATACCAAGGAATAAATTTTAAAGTGGCAAAGCTTGCCACTTTATTTATTAGCTTATGTTAAGAAACCTATAGATCTTAAAAAGTGACCAACATCCTGCCTTGGCTGTTTAGTTAATGCTTGCCTACATTTTTGTGACCAATTGCTTTTAGCTTTTATACTACTTCTTTCCCTATAATAATCTTCCATGATTTTATTATATTCCTCTATTAGCTGAGTATCCTTTTCTGTATCATAATTGTCTACCTTGTAAATTACCTCCTTTGGCAGTCTGGGCTTTAGGCCTGGATCATCATCTGGATATCCTAAACATAACAAAAACAAAGGTGCTACTAAATTAGGTAAATTAAACATATTATGAACTTTTTCCATATCATTTCTTATGCCCCCTACAATTACTCCGCCAAGGCCAAGGCTTTGGGCGGCTATTAAGGATTTTTCAGCTGCTAAGGCAGTATCTATGACTGCCACTGTATATAATTCTGGACTGCCAAATAGGCTTAAGCTTTCTATATTGGAATAATTTTTAATTCTATAGAGGTCTGCACAAAATAGTAAAACTACGGGTGCTTCTACTACCCATTTCTGGTCTCCTGATATCTGTGCTAACTTTTCTTTTTTCATATTATCTTGTACATGGATAATGGTATAGGCTTGCAAATTGTTAGAAGTAGGGGCTTTTTGTCCACATTCGATTATTATATCCAAGATTTCTTTATCTATCTTTTTATCTTTAAATTTTCTAATAGATTTATGATTCAAAAGTATGTTTATTAAGGCCTTATTAATCTGAAGCAACTCCTTTTAATTAATTTGTTTTTTATATAGTTTAGCTAAAAATTATGCTTTTACTCTAATATTCAAATATTTATGTAGCCATTAATTAGTTAAAAAAAAGACAATAATATAGATTATTACAAAAAAATATGGTATAATATGCTAAAATATGTAAATATTTTTACTGTTTTACAAGAACTTCAAGTTATATGTAATAATTTGAAGAATTGTAAACTGGAGGGATAGTATAGGTAGAGTTTTTTTAAAAAAATCAAAACCTAAAAAAATTGATAAACAAGATTCTGAATATGTACATAAGGACATACTTGTTGAAATCTTTTCTGACGTCATAGAAGGAAAAATGAAAAAGATTGATACTAATATTATAGAATGCAAAAGTGTAGTGGATAAATGGAATGATATGGTAGATACATTATGCGAAGACCGAAGAAAAATTATTTTGGATTTAAATGATTTATTACATATGGTAACTAAAATGGATTCAATAAAGGATATGATAAGTAGTGTTCATGGGCAAACTGAAGCATTGCATTCTATGTCAGCAAGCAGTGAAGAATTAACAGCCTCTATAGAAGATATAGCTAGTATGTCCCAGACGGTATCTGAAAGTTCGAATGAAGCTTATAAAATTACAGAAACAGGTGCAAAGAATATATCCGACTCTATTGATTTTGTTAAAAGGTCCTTTGATGAAATTCATATTGTAAACAAACAAATGCAAAGTGTTAAAGAAAAAACAAGCCTAATCAATGACATTATAAATATTGTAAAAGAAATAGCTGATCAAACAAATTTACTTGCATTAAATGCTGCAATAGAAGCGGCAAGAGCAGGAGAAGAGGGAAGAGGCTTTGCTGTTGTTGCAGAAGAAGTAAAAAAACTTGCTGAACACACTAAAAATGCAGCCTCAGACATACAAAAAAATATACATGAACTATTGGAGGATGTAGAGTTAGCAGTTGAGAAGGTTAATGAAACATCACAGCAATTAACCACTGGCAAACAATTCGTTGATTCAGCGATGGAATCCCTTCAGAAAATTGGAAAATCAATAGAAAATGTAAATGAAGCTATTATGCAGGTTGCAGCTAATACAGAGGAGCAAAGTGCAGTCACTGAAACTTTTACAAGCCATATAATAGACATATCTGAAAAAGCTGATTATTTAAACCGTAGTTGTGAAACTACTGGTGAAGGTATATATAACATAAGTAAGAAAATAGATTTAATTAGAAAGGAATTACTTAAAAATAGATTTTGCTTAACTGATGGAGATATGGTAGCTATATATCAAATCGATCACATACATTGGAGATGGAGAGTATATAATATGCTTCTTGGTTATCAAAGATTAGATAGTGATGAAGTAGGGGATTATAAACGTTGTAGACTTGGAAGATGGTATTATGGAAAAGGGTTTGAAAAATTTAAGGATCATAAAATATTTAAGGAGTTAGAAGAACCCCACCTGCAATTACACAAGGCTGCAAAAGAAGCTACAATTGCATATGAAAATGGTGATAGAAGGTCAGCAGAGGAAGCCCTTAAACTTATGGATAGATATTCAGAAGAGATTTACAATCTGCTGGATGAGATGAAAAAGACCTTATATTAATCAAATAAGCTATTTAAGAATGTACAGTTTTGTAACTAACATGTAATATTAATTTATTATGGCAAGTACATAGGAAGTCTTTAAAGATTCAATTAAAAGCATTAGGGTATAATATAATAGACTAGATTAAGATAGAAAAAGGGGTGGTTTTTTGAGAAAATTAAAATTGTATTATTTTGATGAGTGCCCATTTTGCAAAAAAGTAATACAGTACATGGAACGCAATAATATAGAAGTTGAAATGGCAAATATACACAAAGACCCTAAAAACAAAGAAGAGCTTATTAAATTAGGAGGAAAGGAACAGGTTCCAATGCTTTTAATAGACGGGAAACCTCTTTATGAATCTGATGATATAATTAAGTGGTTAAAGGAAAATATGTAATAAATTATATATATTCAAAAATCAAATAAATACGTGCAAAAAGGACTGACTTAGTGAATTACAAGTTGGTCCTTTTGGTTTAAATGGAGAAATGGGGAAAATGTAGTGTTAAATAAATAAAAACTATTTGCTAAAAGGGGATAATAATGTTAAAATATTTAACTGAGTGAACAATAATACTTATGACTAACAAATTCAAATTCAGGAAAAATTAAGCTTTTTTATTTTATGTATAAAAGACTCCTATATATATGAGCCTTTTATTTTTTGTCAAATAAAAGTAAACCTCTCTTTGATTGTTTCATTTCCCTGTCTACTATTAATAAATTGCAAAAAATATTGAAATTAATATAATAAATAGAAAGGAAGTGCATAGATGAAAATAATGAATGTACTTGGTCCATTTTTGGAATCAGCTAAGGGGATTGTACCTATAACAGCAATTATGGTGGTAATTCAAACCCTTATATTAAAAAGGCCTATTGAAGATGTCAAAAACTTTGTGACTGGTATAATTGCTGCTATTATAGGATTACATTTATTTCTTTATGGAACCAATGCTAGCTTAATTTCTGTAGGTGATTCTGTAGGTAGAAATCTTAATGTTCTAGACAAAAAATGGATGATCATTTTAATAGGATTTGCTGTAGGCTATGGAGGAACGCTAGTTGAGCCAGCTTTAAGAAGTCTAGCCATGCAAGTGGAAGAGATATCTCAGGGTGCTATACCACAAAATGTATTGTTGCACGGTGTTGCTATAGGTTTTGGTTCTGGTATGGCATTGGGGTTATATAAAATTATTTCAAACATTCCATTTGTTAAGGTAGTACTGCCTTTACTCCTGCTAATTGTAGTTTTAGCCATTGTAACACCAGAACCATATCCATCAATAGCTATGGATTCTGCCAGTGCTACTACAGGACCAGTAAATATTCCGTTAAATATGGCTATAGCAATTGGTCTTGCTAGTATAATTGAAGGTGTGGATCCGTTGCTTTCAAGTTTTGGAATTGTAGGACTTACGTCTATTGGCTCAATGATATCGGTAATGCTTCTAGGTATATTAACTAAATTTTAACAAAAGGAGGCCTTAAGATTGACTGGTGATAATTTAGATATAAGATGTATAGTGGCTATTGTGGAAAGGGGCAAGGCAGATAAAGTTGTGAATGCAGCTAAAAAAGCAGGTGCTACAGGTGCTACCATATTCTATGCAAGGGGTACAGGGACAACAGAAGCAAAAAAATTTTTTGATTTACACATAGAATCATCAAAAGAGGTTATTATTATTTTGACTGAAGTTTCTAAGAAGGATAAAATTATAAAAGCTATGGTAGAGGCAGGTAAGTTGAAAGCCCCTGGAACAGGTATAATATTTTCAGTGGAAATATCTGATTTAATAGGGCTAAAGCATAGAAATGGATTAGACAAATAAAATAAGGCTAAACAGTAGATTTTTCTACTGCTTAGCCTTTTGCTTTAATAGACTCTAATATTTCCTTTGGATTTACTTGGGCAATTATTACTGCTACAAATACAAGAAGGCATCCTAATATTTCTCTGGGGGACATGGATTCATTCAAAAATATTGCACCGCTTATTACAGAAAATACTGATTCTAAACTCAATATAATTGCTGCAAGGGTTGGATTTGTATATTTTTGTCCAATTATCTGTAACGTATAGGCAACCCCTACAGACATTAAACCTGAATACAGAATTGGTCCTTTAGAAGCTATTATGCCGCTTAGCCTTGGCTCTTCCGCAATGAGGGCAGCAATTAGAGATAAAATACCTGCAGTCACAAATTGTATACAGGATAGTTTTACCCCATCTACCCTGTCTACATACCTATCTATTATTAAAATATGTAAGGCCCAGAATACAGTTCCCATTAGAACTATGGCGTCCCCTTTTTCCATGGTAAAGCCTTCTTTAATACTTAAAAGGTACAATCCAATAACAGCTATTACAACTCCTATCCAGGTATATAGTTCTGTTTTTCTGCCTATAAACATTGCAAGTATAGGTACTACTACCATATATAGAGCAGTAATAAAACCTGCTTTACCAGCAGTAGTATATACTATACCAAACTGTTGGAATGAAGCTGCGAAAAATATGGCACAACCACAAAGGATGCCACCAGTGATCAGGTCCCTGTTTTTAAAGCTTAAATTGGAAGATTTATTGTTATCTCTTCCTCTATTAATTTTATTAAACAAAAAAATAACCGGCAGTAAGGATAAAGCCCCCAATAGGAATCTAGAAGCGCCAAAGGTAAAGGGTTCAATATAGTTCATCCCAAGTTTTTGGGATACAAAGGAAGTCCCCCATATTATTGCTGTAGTAAGTAAGATTAAGCTCCCCCTAATGTTTTTCATGGATTCACCTGCCAATTAATATTATTTTGTAAGTGTATTTATTATCTCTTCCAAAGAAGAGCCTTTGACAATTTTAAAGCTGCCAGATTTAAGCTTTGTTTCAACACCCATTTCAATAACTTTATTAATGAATTCATCCTTACTGTCAATTAGGTAATTTGATGCTAGAATGTTACCAATTTCACCTGGCAGGGTACCTGATGGAATTTCTATGTTTACGATTTCTGCTTCTTCACTATTTTCATTTTCTTCCTTTTCTTCAACTTCCTCTTTATCATCTACATAATCACTAAATTCATTTACTACTGATTCATTGCCTACTTCTACTTGTACATTTGAACTTTCAATATCCATAGCGAAAAGGCCTTCTAATCTCCAGTTTATAACCAAGACTACAACAGCAATAATTGCAATCATCAATATGTATTCTGTGCCATCATACAGGATGTCCTTTATTTTGTCCATAATATTTTTCACAATATCACCTCACCCATATCTATTTAGGGGTTTACTTCATAAAATTTGTATTATACTATAATTATAACATATCAAAAGAGAAAAGGTGATATAAGTTTGAAAGAAGTAATAATTGACAAAAATGACAGTGGACAAAGATTAGATAGATTTCTTAAAAAATACCTGAAGGATGCCCCCTTAAGCTTCATATATAAGATGTTGAGGAAAAAAAATATTAAAATTAACAATAAAAAAGGGAAACCAGACATGATAATAAGTGAAGGGGATGTAATCCAGCTTTTTTTATCAGATGAGACCATTGAAAAATTTAGAGGTACTCAAAGGGTAAATAATAGTAAATTTTCATTAAATATAATTTATGAAGATGAGAATATAATTTTAATAAATAAACCTGTAGGCTTTTTATCCCATTCGGCAAATAAGGAATATGGAAATAATGTAGTTGATGGAATGATTCAATACCTGTATGAAAAGGGTGAATATAATCCTAGAGTTGAGAAAACCTTTAGGCCTTCCATTTGCAATAGGTTGGATAGAAATACAAGCGGTATAATAATTGGTGCAAAAAATTATGAAGCACTAAGGCAAATAAATGCTTCTATTAAAGCAGGAGAAATCCATAAGTATTATAAGACTATAGTAAAGGGTCAAGTAAAAGAGGAAGGGATATTTGAAGGATATTTAGCAAAAGATGAAGAACTTAATAAAGTAAAGATCCTTGATGAAGAGGGAGAAGATACAAAGAAAATACTTACTAAAATAAGAGTGCTAAAGACCATTAATAAATATTCCCTATTAGAAATAGAACTTATTACAGGAAGGACCCATCAAATAAGGGCACATTTATCAAATATAGGCCATCCAATTATAGGAGATATAAAATATGGAGATAAGTCTGTAAACAAATATTTTAGAGAAAATTATGGACTAAATAGCCAGTTTCTCCATGCTTATAAAATTGTATTTTCTAAATTGGAAGCTCCTCTAGATTACTTAAATGGCAAAGAATTTATTGCAAAAGCAGGCAATAAGTTTTCTAAAATTGAAAAAGATCTCTTTGGTAGTTAAAAATGGAGGTGTTAAAAGTGGGGACAAATATTAAGGTAAATGTGGAAGGGGTTGGAGAGTTTATTGTTAATGAAGGCTCTACATTACAAGAAGTTGCAATAAAAGCCTACGGTAATGATTATAAAAAGTACTTAGGAGCTAGAATTAACAATGAGGTATATCACCTACACAAAAAAGCCAAAGATAAGTTGCAAATAAAATTCCTTGATATTAGCCATGAAGATGGCTACAGAATATATACAAGGACCATATCCCTAGTGTTCATTTTAGCCTGTAAAGAACTTTTTCCAGAGAATACTGTCACTATAGAGCAGTTTTTAGGTAAAGGCTTATATGCAGCCTTTGAAGATGGAAAGTCCATTAGTTTTTCTGATATTAAGAATATTAAGGAAAAAATGGAAGAAATCATAGAGAAGGATTTAGATATAAAGAGAGAAAAGGTTTCTTTTGAAGAAGGTATGTATTTATTTGAGAAATGTGGCCATCATGACAAGATAAGACTTTACAAAACTTTGGACAAGGAGTATATAAGTATTTACAGGGTAGGAGATTATGTAGATGGGTTTCATGGTTTCTTAGCACCATCAACAGGATATGTAAAACTTTTTGATTTAAAATACTATTATCCTGGAGCAATAATTTTATTTCCAACACCTTCAAGTCCGGATGAAATACCTGTATTTAAGGAGCAAAAAAAGCTTGCAAAGGTATTTGATGAAGCTAATAAATGGGCTCATATACTGGACCTGGCCTATGTTGGCTCTTTAAATGAAAAGATAAAAAATGGGGAAATAGGTGAGGTTATAAGGGTCAATGAAGCACTTCATGAAAAGAAGATAGGGGAAATAGCTGATTTAATATGTGAAGATGATGACATAAATATAATACTTATTGCAGGGCCTTCATCTGCTGGGAAAACTACATTTGC
>Ga0209537_1000157_pt1 | contig 77527 bp, 76 predicted proteins | sample BioPla4DNA1_FD_187698 | JGI IMG/M metagenome (GOLD analysis project Ga0209537, IMG submission 187698) | Biogas fermentation microbial communities from Germany - Plant 4 DNA1 (SPAdes) (version 2) | ecosystem: Engineered > Bioreactor > Anaerobic > Digestate | place: Bielefeld, North... | reverse complement strand
ATAATTGCTGCAAAATTCATGCTAGTTTCTCCTTCCTTTATTTAGTCATTAAGGAAAAATTTATTATAACCTTTGCTGAAATTATATTCTTTTAGAAAGGTAATATCAATCCTTATTTAAGCTTTCTGAGGAACTTTGGAACTTTAAACAATTTATCTTTATATAATAGGAAAAGACAATTAAAATTTTGTTTATTTACACAATTTTCTTATAAACTGCATTTTTATAATAACCTAAAAATATAAAAAGCTTAGCCCTAATAAATCTTTAGTGCTAAGCTTTCTATAGCCTTTCTAATTCCACAAATCCTTTGTAAGTTCTTCTATCTTTCTTTTTCTTCTTTCAGTTTCTTCAAGGTCTATTGTAATAATATCATCAGATATGTCCAGCACATATCCTTCTTTTGCCTTTGAAGGAATTTTAGAAATTTCTATGTCTATCATGCTTCTGTCTTCCCTTTCACAGACAGCAAAATCTCCTTCAAATCTGTCTATTATTACTTTCAAAATAAACACCTACCTTTTAGATCTTCTAAAACCTGCTGCTTGAGCTTCCTCTTCAGTTGAAAACCAAACTTCTGGTATTGTCCTATCGTAATAAGCTCCACCTGGCATATGATAAATTTTCTCACCTTTTGAATTTATATTGCCCTTAATTTTGCCAGTTCCACTTGTACTAGTATTGTCGCTTGTATTAGTTTGTGAATTTTGATTAGTATTTGTATTGCTGCTAGGCTTGCTACTTGTATTGGAACTTGAGCTGCTGCTAGAACCACTTCCCGCCTTACTGCTTGTATTACTATTAGATTTGCTGCTTGAGCTGTTGCTTGAAGAAGCAAAAGCATAGCTTCCTGGTTCAACATTAAAGCTTATATTCTTTCCATCACTTGTTGCAACTATTGTTCCATTTTCATCAGTTCTATAAACAGCTATGTTATGAGCCTTTAATCTATTCATAACTTCCTCAGTTGGATGTCCATAACTATTGCCCTTTCCAACACTTATAACAGCATATTTAGGATTTACCTTATTTAAGAAGGCTTCAGTTGTAGAAGAACGACTTCCATGGTGGCCGATCTTTAATAAGTCAGCTGATAAATCCATACCCTTTGACAGCATTTCATCTTCTGATACTGCTTCTGCATCTCCAGTGAATAAGAAAGATGTATTTCCATAAGTAACTTTTAAGACTATTGAATAATCATTGGCATCTTCATAAGAGGAACTATTTGGAGCAAGTACTGTAACTGTAGCCTCTCCCAACTTAAAACTCTCTCCAACAGAAGGTACTGTAAGCTTTAAGCCCTTGTTTTTTACTGACTTTACAAAGTCTTCAAAGGTTCTTGTAGTTGCAGTCTGCTTAGGGAAATATACCTTATTTACCTTGAAGGAATTTATAACAATATCAGCACTTCCAATATGATCTTCATCCTTATGGGTTCCAACAAAATATTTAAGTTCCTCTATATTCTGTCCATTAAGATAAGCTTTTAACACTTCCGCATCATCATTATTTCCAGCATCTATAAGCATTGCTTCACTGCCCTGTTCTATTAAAATACTATCTGCTTGGCCAACATCTATAAAATGTATTTTTAAGCTTCCATTTACTGTATTAGAAGCTGTTTCTTTATTTTTTTCTTCAGTTTCCTTTAAGGATTCCTCCTGCTTAACAAGGGCACTTTGTCCATTATTATCTGTTGTAATTGAAGAAGAACATCCAGCAAAGAATACTGACATGGTAACTATAAAAAATAGTGTTCCAATTAAGCTTTTTCCTTTGCTTCTAAGTCCTTTAACTCTGGCTTTTTTCATTTGTTTCACCTCTCAAAATTTGTCTGATAATATCATTATATCAGGAAAAATGGAGCTTTGCTATTAAATAAAAAGACACCTTCTTTTTAACAAAGGTGCCTATGACTAAGTATAAAGAATACTTATTTTATCAAATTTTTATCAGTTTTTTATGCTGTTTAAAAATAAAATCATGCTATATTCATCAGCTTCACGGGCTAAGAATTTTTTTCAGAATCAAGAACTTTCATCAGATTTATTAAATCTTCTGCATCCTCTAACTCTGGAGTTCTTATTATAAGTTGTTGACCATCTTTTAGTAGGTGCTCTTTTATGTAATTAAAATCCATATTTTAAATATAATTTAAAAACATAAAATTGTAACAGCATTTTCAAAAATAAAAAGTGACTTCTGTATAATACAAAAATCACTTTTTATAATTTTTATTTATAAGTAATACATAAAAATATATTTTTAAATTATTTAAAAACTACAGCTCCAATATCATTATTAAAACATGGTTTATAGCATTTTAGACAGTCAGAACATTTTCCTCCAGCATAAAGATTGCATTTAAATAGATTATTTGGAACAGATGCTTTATTAGCATAAACAATATATTTACTTAATTTATTACTTAATTTCTTTAAGTTATTATATACATTTAATTCATTTATACTGGTATTATTTTGAGGAGTACTATTTTCCATTACACTAAAAAGTATTTTCATATTCAGATTGTCTAAATTTCTTTGTTTAGATTGAAGATATTTTTCAATAGTTTTTATTTCTTTTGTATAAGCCATAAAATATAAGTTACCATAATCTGAATTTGCAAAGTAATCTGTTATTTGTACCCATTTATCAAAATATTCTTCATTATAAAAGTCTCCACTATAATGTATACGTATTAACATTTCCCAATCTTTTTCAAATAAATCATTTTTTAAATTTTTATATTTATTATCAATATAATTTATCATTAAATTTACAAAAAAATCTTTATTATTATGACTAACTATATTTTGTTGAATATTTTGAAATAATCCCCTCTGATCATTTATATAATTTATTACTTCTTGTATGTGTTCTTTATTAGAAATATTATTATTTAGATACCTCTGAAAATGTTTCATATTGCAATCAAAAGTTAAAAACAAGTTTTTATAATGCTTTTTTAATGAAGCTCCTTCATTTTGCGAAGAAAGACTATACCTTTTTTCGTATTTTCTTCTAATAATAAATAATCCATATATCTCCTCTCAATAAAATACTTACCATATATATTATTAATATATGAATAATTTATCCGATAAAATATAAAAGTAGCTTATATATAAATTTCTATAATACTCTTCATAAACAATTTCTTTTAATATCTAGATATAATTTTTTCAATTATATCTTATAGACTAATATTATTTTAATATAACTACTTATAATAATTTATAAGATGAAACCAATCTTCTTTTTTCTGAAATTTCTTCCTCAACTCTTCAACTACTAAAAGATCCGCCGGTACCCAAACTTCCTTATCCACTTCCTCTAAGCTTATCCACTTAGCACTATTATGCACATTTAAATTTAATTCCCCCCCTATAACTTCACAAATAAAGCAGTGCATAATTAAATGAAAATTTGAATAATCATAGTCTATTGTAGTTAAAAATTCTTTAACCTTTATATCAAGCTCTAATTCTTCTTTAATTTCACGAATAAGGGCTTCTTCCCTTGTTTCGCTAGCTTCTATCTTTCCCCCTGGAAACTCCCACATATAATGAAAGTCTCCTCCTTCCCTGCGGGTTATAAATATTTTATTTTCTTTTTTTATTATTGCTGCTACAACTTCTATGCTTTTGATAATAAATTCCTTATCTTATAATGATTTATTAGCTTTAAAATATTCTTTTAATTCTAAGATAATTTTATTGTCATTAGCTTTAAATAAGTCATTTAAATTATTATTCATCTTATATTCTTCATAATCTAATAAGAAACTTACTTTTACAATTTCTATTTCAATAGGAGCTATTTGAAATTTACTATTTACTTCAAACTTAATATTTTCCTTATTATTATTATTTTTAGGATAAACTAATGCTAATTTATTATATCCTCCTGCCAGTGCATAGCTACACATCTGATACATATCTAATTGACTTATTCCATAATTTTTGCTTCTATTGGAATTTAAAATTTTGTATTTAGTATCTAAAATATAAATCTTATCATTATTATCTCTTAAAAATATATCCTGCTTTAAATTAAACATATTATTTTTATATTTTTCATTGATATATAAATCTGCTAAATATAAATTACTTTTTTGACTAATTATATCTTTAAATTCATTTTTAAATTTTTCTTTTACAAAACAATATAAAAAATCTTCATATATAATTTCCATAGGAAATAAGAAGCAAAAATTAATTCTATTTTCATCTTTATTTCTTGTTATAGAGGAATTTTTCAAAAATATTTCACATAAGGAAAGTATAATTTCATAATCCTTATTAAATCTATTTAAAGTAATATTATCACAGGCATTTTCATCAAAGACTTCATCATCAATTTCATCTAAAATAAATAATATTTTTCTTAGATTTTCCTTACTATCTAAATTCTTAGTTATATTAAAAAGCCTCCTAGAAACAAATTTTATAATTTTATTAAGTTTATTATTGTAGATATATGGTTCATGTATAATATTGAAATTATTCCATCTACCAGTGGCAATATTACTTTTTAAATATTCCGTAGTATTTAGTCTTCCTTTTAAATATGGTAATTCTTCTTCTACTTCTTCATAACTATTGTATGGATTATTATAAACATTCTCTAGTGTTAATTTGCTAAAAATATATATAAACAGTTCCAATATACTATCTGACCTATTAAAATTAATATTAGTATCAATTATAGGAAACTTAATTTTAGTACATTTACTTAACCAATATAGAATATTACTAATTAGATAACTATCAAGCTGATCTTCCTCAATATTATCTTCAAATATTTTAGGATAAATAGTTATACTTTCTCCCTTATAACTAATAAACCCTACATAATTTCTAGCTTTAACTAAGTCTCCATCAAAAATTAAATATCTTTGTTCAACTATCTCTTCTTCATTCTCATATAATTTACTATCATCATATAAATAGTACCTATTCCGCCAATTTTCATTTAAAAATTTCCTAAATTCCTTATTTGATGGGACATTAAGCTTTTGAAATTTTCCAAACTCCTTTAACTTCATTATTCTTCCTCTATTCCATCATATTCAATTTGAAAATTATCTAAATTTTCCTTAACCCTTATACCTGATTTAATTAATATTTCTTTTACTTCCTCTCTATTCATATAAAAATATTCATTTAATAAAGGTATAACTTTATTATTAATTATCTTTCCTATGTCTTCCTTTGATTTATTCATGAAAAATGCATGGCCAATTAAATAATCTGCAGACTTTTTCTTTTCATAAATAGAATTATTAATGGATCTTAGAATACCTTCAAATTCTGGAATAAGACTATAATCAGGATACATAGGTATAAAATCAAATCTTCTTCTTAAGGCTATATCTATATTAGCTATAGACCTATCAGCAGTATTCATAGTTCCTAATATATATAAATTAGGAGGAACAATAAATACTTCCTTAGATGGTAAAGTTACTACTGTCTCATTAAGTTGACCTAACCTTTTATCTTCTTCAATTAATGTTATTAATTCTCCAAATATTCTTGATATATTTCCCCTATTTATTTCATCTATAATTAATACATAATTATTTTCTAAATCATTCTTAGCTCTTTCTACAATATCTTTAAAAATCCCATCTTCTTTTACAAAGGATAATTGATCTGTATTATTAATATTTGCTTTAATTCCTTGAATAAAATCTTCATAACTATAATTTTGATGAAAGGTAGTGAAAACTATTCTTTTCTCTGCTATATAATTTTTATATCTCTTAAAAACTTCCTCTCTATTCTTTTTACTTTCCTCTATTATTTCTTCAACTTCTTTTTTCTCAACTATACTTACTGCATAATTAATAGTATTATAAGTTTTGCCTGTTCCTGGAGGACCATATAAAATAATATTTAAAGGAGTATCTATTTCCTTTTCAAAAACATATTCTTCTGAGCCATCTTCCATTAAATTTACATCAACTTCCTCATCTTCATTTACTGCTTCAATTTTTCTTTCCCCAATTTCTATATTCATATTATTTATTTCGTCAATTAATGTATCTAAATCTTCCTCAAAGATATAATTGATTACTTCCCTTTCAAAATCATATTTTTCTTCTTCATTAACACTAATCATTGATCTGCTTGTATATTTACTTCCCCACTGTTTCATAGCTGGTAATAAATCAACCTTTTTATCACTATCCTTCAATTTAATAAATTTATAATAATTAAGACCATTTTCTTCTTTTATTTCTGAAATTATTAAAGCTAAAAATAAAATTTTATTTTCATCAGCAACATAAAAAATATTTTTAGTACTTGAATTAAGATTAATTTTCTTGCCTTTTGTAGGAATTATATTTTCCTCTAGATTTTTCTCAATTTCCTCTTTCAAAATTTGTGAATCTAGCTTAAATGGTTGCATTTTAAAAAAATTATTTTCCTTATCCCAAAGTTTACGTATATCTTTAAAGAACATAATTCTTCCGTAAATTATTCCTCTATTTTTTTCATTTTCAACTCTTATATCATATTCCTTTAATTCTTCATAAATAATTTCACATAGTTTTTCGTAATTCTTATCTAAGGAGATATTAGGTCTTAAAAGATTTGTAAATTTCATAATTTTATTAGTTTGAAAAGCTGTTATTGCTTTTTCTGGATTTAAAATATAGATTATAACATTTCTAGCAACTTCAGAAACCTTATTTAAATCTTTATACTTCTTATAATTTATTAAATTCTTAACCCATTCATTTTGTCTTATAAAGGTTAAAGCTAAAGTCCTATTATCTTCATATTCATTATATACATTTTTCCTATAAGCATTAAAATCTATATAAGCTATAATTTCATATACTATTTCTAAAAATTTATATTTTTCTTCCTTATCTTTATATTTGTTTATAAAGTCATTTGAGTTAAATTTTCTAGAAGATTCAATATCTGATTTTAATTCATCAAGACTATTATTACTTATATATATTGAATTAAACTCATTCCATTTATCAATTAATTTTTGAAATGCAAATTCTTTCTTCTTACTATAGGTATCAATAAATTCCTTATCACTTTCAATTGCTTCTTTTATTTTATTACTTAAACTTTCTTTATATGAATTTTTAGTTTTTTCATAACATTTAAACAATAATTCTTTGTATTCTTTTATGTTTTCTAAGCTATAAATTCTTATTTCTGCATTTAAAGTCCATTTATTATTTTCCGGCACTATTTTTATATCAAATTTATTGACTTCTTCATCTGTTAGAAATTTTTTATTAACAAGTATACTTAAATATTCCTTTCTTTCAGTAACTTCTGCGTACATTTTTGAATATACTTTATATCCAGTATATTTTGTGGTTATATATTCAATTGTCCCTTCTAAAGCTTTTAAATATTTTGAAATTGATTTATTAATTTCACTAACACTAATATTCATCATAATTCTCCATTTCTATAATTATTTATCCATATATTACAATTGTAGCATAATTTATAGATTTAAGAAATTGAATATTTATATATAAACTATAAATAGAAAAGACAGTGCTTATTATAATCACTGTCTTTTTATCTTCTAAATACTATCTTTACAAACTACGCACAATTCAAATAATTTATTATTGAGAACATAGGAAACAACAAGGATATAAGTATAAGCCTTATTTACTAATCTCTACTCCAAATCCGCCCCATTTGTTTCAATAACCTTCTTATACCAATAGAAGCTATCCTTCTTAGTTCTCTCTAAAGTTCCATTCCCCTTATCATCCCTATCAACATAAACAAAACCGTAACGCTTCTTCATTTCTCCTGTTCCTGCTGAAACTAGGTCAATGCAGCCCCACATTGTATAACCCATTAGCTCAACTCCATCAAGGTTAACAGCATCCCTCATTGATGAAATATTCTTTCGTAAATAATCTATACGATAACTATCGTGAATGCTTCCATCCTCTTCCTTCTTATCATCCCAGCCTATACCATTTTCAACTATCCATAAAGGCTTATGATAGCGTTCATATAAAGTATTAAGAGCTATTCTTAGGCAGTTCTTATCAGTTGCCCAGCCCCACTCATTTGTTTCTAGGTATGGATTCTTTACTCCAAATACAAAGTTTCCATTGCCTTGGTCAACATCCTTATGGGTTGTAAAGGTGCTTGATCCATAGCAGGAGAAGCTTAAAAAGTCTGCTGGATATTTTTCTAGAAGCTCAAAGTCCTCTGGCTCTGTATCTAATACAATTCCTTCCCTTTCATATTTCTTTAATCTATAAGCAGGATACTTACCTCCAGTTTGAACATCTGCATAGAATAAGGTGTTCTTTGAAAGTTCCATTACCAATAATTGATCATCTGGATCGCAAGTGTAGGCATAGCTTGGCTGGTAAGCTAACATTTGTCCAACCTTCATTTCAGGGTTAATTTCATGGGCTGCCTTTACAGCCTTAGCACTTGCAACAAATTGATTATGAGCTGCTTGAGCTCTGTTTTGTGGTGATGGATCAGCTAGTCCCCCTGCAATAAATGGTGCAAACTCCATAATATTAATTTCATTAAAGGTTAGCCAGTATTTTACCTTGCCTGAATAACGCTTAAATACAGTTTTTGCATATCTTTCAAAGAAATCTATGCACTTTCTATTTGACCAGCCACCGTATTTAATTGTTAAATTAAGTGGAGTTTCATAGTGAGATAAGGTTACAAGAGGCTCAATTCCATATTTTAAGCATTCATCAAAAACTGCATCATAGAATTTTAAACCTTCTTCATTTGGCTCTTCATCATCACCATTAGGGAAGATACGTGCCCAGTTTATACTCAACCTAAAGGTCTTAAAGCCCATTTCTGCCATATAGCCTATATCTTCCTTATATCTATGATAAAAATCAGTTGCTACATGGCTTGGATAGTATTCTCCTTCAATTACTGCTGGAATACAGTCCTCTGGTATCTTTGTATTTGGACCAAAGGCTGATATTGAGCCTGTCTCACCAGTCTTTACATTTTTATAAGTTAATCTACGAGGAACTGTATGGGAGCCTGATGTTATAACATCAGCTGTGCTAATTCCCTTTCCTCCTTCATTCCATGCACCTTCGTATTGGTTAGCAGCTGTTGCTCCTCCCCATAAAAATCCTTCTGGAAAACCCTTCATTTATTTAACCTCCCCCTCTAAATTTTGAGTAAATTTATTTTAAAGGCACCAGCTAAAAAGATGGTGCCTCAATATTTATACAGTAAGATTTTCGCTTTCTTCTACTATTGCAGCAGCTTCTTTTGCTATTAATTGTTTTTCATAAATCTTATAGAATGGATACCAAACAAGAGTAGCTGGTATTAACATTAAATAATCCCAAATTGCATTTTGCCATCTTAAAGTAGATAAATATGCACCAAATCCCATTGGAAGCAGGGCTGAAATACTTATCCATGCAGGTTGTAAGAAACCAATCTTATATCCAGCTAATGTACATAACATAAGAACTGGAATACTTAAAACATATGGGATACATAAAATTGGGTTATACATAACAGGCATACCAAAGGTAATAGGTTCATTTATATTAAACCAGCCTGGAACAACAGAAATCTTTGCAACAGCATTTATTTGCTTAGATTTTGACCTTAATCCAAGCAAGGCAACTGGCATAGTATTTCCTGTACCACCGCAGACTGCCATAGCTCCAAATAAGGCTACTGGATAGAAGGTTAAAGCTTGTCCAGCTTCATGAGCTGCTGCATTGGCAACTGCTGCTTGAATTCCTAAAGGCATAATAATTGGAACTAATATCATAGTACCATGAATACCGAAGCACCATAAAATTCCTGCAAAAGTACACATTATAATCATTCCTGGAACTGATGTTAAGGCACTTAATGGCTTTCCTAATACTGCCATGAAACCTGAAGCTATTGTATAAGCTCCGCCAGTCATGTTAGATACTAATGTTGAAGCTCCTAATAAAACTATAACACTAAATAATAATGGCAAGATTGATGCAAAACCATCTTGTAAGAAAGGAGGAACAACATCAGGCATCTTTATTCTGATATCTTTGTCTGCACAGAATTTTTCAATACGAACTGATATAAATACAACTATAAAGCCTATAAACATACCCTGTGCTCCTAAATAAGTCATATCGATACCTGTTAATCCAGCCTCGTTAGTAATTAAGGCACCTGAAACTAAAAGGAAACATATTAGCGAATCAACAGCATTCATTATTGGAGATTTCATTTTTAAGTTCTTAGCATAGTTGAAGGATAATAAAGCAACAACCCATAATGATAATGAATTCATTGTAAATTGATAAGGCAGATAAATTATTTGATAGATCTTGCTGTCTGAAGTGAATAAGTTTAATAGAGTTTCGCTTCCTAATGAACAGATAATTTGAGAAATAGCACCAACCATAATAACACCCATTAGGGACATCATAGCAGCTTGTAATGCAGCTAAGAATTTGTTACTGCCTAGCTTTTGGCCAAATTCTTGAAGCTTAATCATAAATTTACTTTCAAATACCTTTTCCATAAAACCTCTCCTTAATTATTTTTTTCAGCATAAAGCCTTTTAGCTAATCTCATAATATTAGGGCAATTTGCAACAGCATAATCAAAGGATTCAATAGCAGCACATGGTAAATTTGTGTTTTCCTTGATTTCTTTTATACGATAGGATACTTGAGGTCCAACTAAAACAATGTCATATTTTTGATAAACATCTTGATATTCCCCTAATCCTACTGCCTTAATTTCAAGCTCTTCACCAGCCTCCTTCCAATATTGTTCCATTTTCCTCATTAAAATACTTGTTGACATTCCTCCAGCGCAGACTAATAAGATTTTCATGAATAATTCCTCCATTCTATCTATTTTTATAAAGTAAAATAATTTCCTTAATAAGTTCATAGGCAAGCATGCTTGTCATTAAATGATCTTGAGAATGAACAAGCAGCACATTTATATCTTGTTTTTCACCATTAGCTTCTTTAAATAACAATTCCGTTTGTGCTTTATGTGCAAGACTTGCAGATGCTTCTGATTTAGCTAAAAGTTCCTCTGCTGCTTCAAAATTTCCTGCCTTAGCTTCTTCCAATGCTTGAAATGCAAAGGAGCGTGCATCCCCAGAATTTGCAATAATTGTCATTGGTATTAAATCGTTTACATCGTCCATATGATATTTCCCCTTTTCTAGAATTTCTTTCCTTTCCTTAAGTCAATTTTATTTTAGTGTATAAAAATTTTTCTGTCAAAGGCTCCCAAAGCCATAAAAATCCTGCTTTTATACAGTTTGTGTATAGTATATAATTCTAAAAATACACTTTTTTTATCAAAACTTCATTACTATTACATATTTTAAACCTAGTGTATAAACTTTTTAATGCTTTTTAGCTAGTGTTTAACTTCTTTATTTGAAAGTATAACTTTTCTAATTTTTATTTCTTAAATAATTATCTATTAGGAGACATGCTATAATCTAGATATGAAGTTAACAAGAGTATTAAATATAACAGAAAAGGAATTTTATGATTTTCTTGAAAGGGATCTCTTGGATGATATCTATAAGCACACTAATAAAAGATTAGGGGTAAGGGATATTAAGGGGGGATTAAAATATAGAAAATATGACGAGAAAAGTCTTACCCATATTGACATTTCAATTTTAGATTATAAGAGAGGCTCCCTTTACAAGGCAGAGATAAAATCTATCTATGATACTATTAGAATTTCCTATGAAACTAAAGAAGTTGATAACAAGTTAAAGATTATATTTAATCAGCATATCGAAAGCTTCGAAAGTAAAAAACATAATAAGTTTATAAAATTCTTCAGTGAAGGTGTTTATCTTGGCAGAATGACTGATACCCTATATGATATTCAAAATAAGATCATCAAAGAGAGGGAAAGCCTTACAGAACTATCCTCTTAAGATTTAAAGAAGAAATCAAAAACTAAAAGTATTATAGTCTTATAAATACTAATAAAAGGGAGTGCTAATAGCACTCCCTTTTATAGTTTTTTCATCATCATAATAATAGTTGCAATTTCATTATCATCAATTATTACTTTAAAGGTCTTTTCTAAAGCTTTTAGGATTTTAACAATAACATTGTAGTCTTCCTCAAATAAGAAAATAATTTTATTTTTTTCTGGATTATTTGCAACAAGCTTTCCTTCCAACAATCTTTCCATTAAGCAGGCTAAATGCATAAATAAGCCTACCTTTTGATCCTCATTTAAGGAAAAGTAAGCACTTAATTCATCAATTACATTAGGCAGTACATTTTTTAGTTTAGATATTGACACATACTTAAACTGTTCTTCTAAATATTGATAAATATCATTATAATTAACAGAAGCACTACCTAGAGGTTCAAACATTAGTATCTTATCTATGTCTTCCTTAGGATTTTCAAAAATCTTCTTTATAGATATAAAAGGAATTCCCAATAATTTTGGATCATAGGTTCCAACAAAGGCATGAATATTATAGCTTTTCTTAAAATTTAAAAGCTCCCTTAAAAGCTCATCCCTTGAGGATATTGATAAGGCCACTGTTTTCATTCCAAGCTTTGAATTTTGATCTATATAGAGCTTTAATTGGGCTGCTCCTCCTTCTCCTGTATGGCAGAGAGTAATTATAAGCTTGTTTCCCTTTTCTTCATTTTTTCTCATATTATTGATTTCTAGATTTGCCATATGATATACATAGTCAATATCACTTTCCATTGAGCATTTCCTGGCAACATCAATTCCAATTAGGGTAATAGGAATATTAATACATCTTATTTTGGTATCTATTTCTTCTGCAATAGTTTCAAGCATTGTTTTTATTGATCCCATATCATATATAACAATAACACCCTTGCCCCTATCAATTTTCTTAATCAAGGCCTTAATTTCCTCCATGGCCTCATTTGTTCCAAGATCCAAGGCCATATCATAGCTATATGTGTTATTGCAATGGCTTAAAGTATTTGTAACATCTTTTAAGGAAGAGGCTATTCCATTGCCATGCATAATATAAAGTAAAACTGGATGTTCCTCTTCATCATTATTTTCATCTAATTCTGCAAAGAACATAGTTATTAAGGCTATTTCATGGGCAGGTAATTCCAAATTCAACTTGGCCTTCAACATAGTTGCTAATTCCATAGCAGCTGCATATTCTTGAGGATAATCTTCTATAATTTTAACTACTTTATCATTATCTATTCTCTGATGGGAAACCTTTAAAGTTAATAAGGAATTAATATGAAGACAAAGACCGTATAGTACATCTGAATTTAAATTTATTCCCCCACTCTTTTTGCTGGAATTATAAAAGTCAGTAATAATATCTATAACCCTTCTATCTACAATTTTTGAAAGCTGCTCTAAATTACTTGAATTATAAAATCCCTTATAATAACGATATTTATTAAATAAATTGCGGATATGGCTTCTAATAACATTTTCTATGCCCTTGTCATTTATCCCTAAATTAACTAATTCCTCATATTGTTTTCTAATTTCAGAATACATATCATACACAATATTAGGGGAATAATATTCTTCATTGCTAGTATTTTTATCATAAATAATAGCTTCCCTATTGCCTATTAATATATCAATTTCATTATCAGAGCTTTTTAGCTGTAAAAGGCTTTTTCTAATTTCTGACTTAAAATCATTAATACATACATAAATTTGTTGATTATTATTGACTACACGAACATAGGCATTGGCACAGGCAGCTTTAATTTCAAGTTCCAGGCCCTTAACATTATAGGCAAAATCTGATAGTAACAAGGCTTTTATTGCTTCTGCTGTAACCTCTATGCACCTATCTGAATTAGAGGCTTCCCTTTTAAAAAAGTGATTTATAAGATCAAACCTTTCCTTCAAAGGTCGATCCTTTAATTCTGGCAGTTCTATAGTTACTGGAATTATACGATTGATTTGTAAGCTGCTTTGAGGTGAACATGATAATACTAAGAATAAATCGTTAGCTTCTATTTCTTGAGATTTATCCTCTGAATATAGTTTTCCTGAATCTAAAAAGGCAAATAATCTGCTCTGCTGCTTGGCATCTAGCAAATCAACATTATCTATAAAAAGCATTCCTCCCTTAGCTCTTACAAAGGCACTTTTTTCTAAATTACCTTCAATACCGAAGAGTTCCTCACTTAGTATAGAAACATTTTTAGAATAATGCCTGCAGTCAGTTTTTACATAGGGAGCATCTTCAGATAAAATTCCCCTTTCCTTAGCGAATTTAAACATTAGTGAAGCAAAGTAGGTTGTTCCACATCCAGTCTTAGAGGCAAGCAAAACATTTAGACTAGACCTAGGATATAAGATTGCAGCTTTAGCCAGCTGAATGGCATTTCTTAAGCTGCCATTATAACCTATAAGCTCTGTAAAACAGGATTTTTCTGAGCTTTTATGGCTTTCTTCTGGAAGTTTATAATATACTGGCCTTGTTGTAGTCTTAACCAGTTTTCCTTCCTTTACTAATTGATTTAATATAGAACTTACATTGGAACGCTGCAAAGCTAAGGCCTCTGCAATCTTCTTAGTTTCCAAGCCATTTTTATTCTTGCTATAGCTTTCCTTTTGTATGAATTCGTATACAATTTCCTTTACAGTTTTCACCTTATATTCTCCTTACCCTTTAAATATTAGTGTATATTGTGTATAAAGAAATAAGCTATACATGGTAATTATATTTTATACTCTTATTATAAATTCAAAAAAATTAATTTACAAACATCAAAAACAAAAATCAGATCAGTTTGGAGTGTTGAGTGTTGAGTGCGGAGTTAGGAGTTGGGAGTTTGGAGTGTGGAGTTAGGAGTTAGGAGTTTGGAGTGTGGAGTTAGGAGTTAGGAGTTTGGAGTTTGGAGTTGGGAGTGGGAGTTCAGTTAGGAGTTGGGAGTTAGTAGTGGGGAGTGGGGAGTTAGGAGTGGGGAGTTATGAAATAAAAAGAGGATGCTTTTCGCTTATTCGAAAATCATCCTCTTAACTACCTTAACTATGTTACTTAAGCATTTCTTCCATTGTGTTATTCAAAACATGATATATAGCCTTAGCAACTCCTAATTTATCGTTAGCATCTGTAACATATTTTGCTATAGCTATGACTTCTGGTATAGCATTTTTCATGGCAACAGTTTCTTCAAAAATTTCAAACATTGAATAATCATTAAAGCTGTCTCCTAGGATCATAACTTCTTCTCTCTTTAAGCCCATCTTAGTTGCAACTTTTTCTAAGATGATTCCCTTTTGGGCATTTTCATCAGTTATTTCTATATTATCTGCAAAGGAAGAAGTTATATTTAAGCCCTCAACTTCAGCTATTTTTTTCTTTACCTTATTTATAAAATCTATATCTTTATGGAAGGCAACAAACTTTCTTACTTCTATACCCGCTTCAAAGAACTTATTAATATCATCTATGTACTTTAAGCATGTAAAGAAACCTAGTTTTTCAGATATTTTTCTTGCTTCCTCTTCTGTCATTCCCTTATTAAAGCTAAGAGTTCTAAAAATAACTTCCTGTAGAGCTTCTTCTCTTGTAGAAGTTGTAAAAACTCCCTTGTTTGTAAATATACGGGCTGATAATTTATATTCATTTAGTATATCTATAATTTTTTTTGCTCTCTCATGATTTATATTAATAACATCAAGAATATTTCCATCTTCATCCCTATACTCTGCACCATTTGATAAGATACATTGAGCTTTTATATTATGCTTCTCTAATATATCTTTAACACTGTCATATTCTCTTCCTGTAGATATGGCAAAGGTTATTCCGGCTTCTTCTGCCTTTCTAATTGCTTCGACTGTTTCTTTATCTATGTCATGGGCATTATTTAATAAAGTCCCATCCATATCTGATGCTATAAGTTTTATCATTTATTTTCCCCCTCTTGACTGTATTTTTACACCTATATATATCTTACCACATTAGAGGACTTAATGTTATAAATTAATTTTTTTCATTAACTCCTCATTAAGCTCCTCTTCTAGAATACAAACTCCGGCTGGATTTCCTTTAAATACTTCATCAGTAAAAGCATCCACTTGATATATCTTAATTCTATTCATAATATCCCCCATATAAAAATTATAATATTATTCATTATAATAATTTATTTGTTGATTTGCCAATCTTTCCTTTTGTTTTTCTAATCTTATTTTATACTCAGTCCAATTTCTAACTTCTTTAGGAGTCCAGCCTATTTCTGCATAGCTTAGCAATCTTGGATATATCATATAATCCATAGCTATTCCATCCTCAATTGTTTCTGTCCATAGGGGAGCCTCTATACCTAAAATTAATTCCTTAGGGGCATAATCAGTTAAATCCCAGCTGTAGGATGTTTCTATAGGAATAAGTCCAGCCCAATCTAAGCCGTAAGAAGAATTTTCATCATACTTCATATCTAGATAGCTCTTTCCAGCAATTGAAATTATTATTTTCATTCTTTTTTCCCTAGCTGCAGCATTAGTATCTCTCCAATTTTGCAATATAACTGAGGAATCTATTTCAGGAGATGTATCTATTGGATCCCAGCCTATTGGAATTTTGCCATACTTTTGAACTATCTTTGCAACTCGTCCTACAAAATAATCATACCCTTCCTTAGGCGTTGCTTCTGCTTCATCTCCACCTATATGAATATACTTAGAAGGTGATATTGCTGAAAGTTCTTTAATTATATCTTCAATAAATTCATAAGTCTTTTCATCATCAGTCCTAAAGGAACTAAAACCCACCTCTGTGCCTGTATATAAGTCTTTTCTTTGTCCATCAGGATTTAAAAATCCATAGGAAGCTAAGGCTGCATTGCTGTGGCCTGGCATATCAAATTCTGGAATTATTTCTATGTATCTTTCCTTTGCAAAATTTACTATATCTATAAAGTCCTCTTGACTGTAAAATCCTCCAGGACCTCCGCCTACTTCTGTACTGGCTCCAATATTAGTTAAATCTGGCCACTTTTTTATTTCTAAGCGCCAGCCCTGATCATCACTTAAGTGTAAATGAAGCTTATTTATTTTATATTGGGCTGCATTTTCTATTTGGCGCTTGATTTCATCAACTGTAAAAAAGTGCCTTGCAACATCAAGCATTAAGCCCCTATATTCATATTCAGGTTTATCTTCAATTCTTGAAGAGGCTATACTCCATTTAATATTGGAAACTAATGTATCTTTTTCTATATCTGGAGGCAGCATTTGCCTTAAAGTCTGAATAGCCCTAAACAAACCTTCTGGCTTATAGGCTGTAATTTTTATATTTTCCGGACTAATTATTATTTGATAACCTTCATTTCCCATATCTTCAGTTCCGCCTATAGTTGTCAGATATATGCTTCCCTCTGGAGCCTCTTGTAATTTTATAATAGGAAGATCAAAGCCTGTGGCTGGCATTATTTTTCCTTTAAAATATTCAGCAATTTTTGAAATTTCCTCTGTTTCTTCCTCGCTATTTCCTGCAATATAAATTGAACTATCTTCCTTGATAATAAATTCTCCCTTTTCAGGTTTGTACAATAAAGGCTTGGGAACAATAATATAATCATTTTCTGCTGTAACAGTTAACTTATTTTCTTCTTTATTATAGAAAAATATTACTAAAGAACTAATTAAACTAATTATAAATAGAAAAATTATAAATTTATATCTTTTGTCTATCTCCTTTATTTTCATTCTTTTCACATCCTTAGATTTTTATATTTTTCTTATTATTAGTATTAGATAGAGCAGCCTTTATCATTCATTTTGTTATTAAAAATAAAAACTTTGCATCTTTATGTTTAAATTTCCATTACAAAATCCCTTGCAATTTATTTTTAGTGATGTTATTATATTCTCACAACAAGAAACAAGAACTTGTTTCAAAAAAATTAATTTAAAGTCTGGAATACTCGTTAAGCTCTTATTTTGAACCTACACATGTGCTACGGGAGTTCAATATTTAGGTGTGGAAATGTAATTTCATGTGAGTCCCCTTTGCGGCATTGAAACTGATTGAAGCATCTGTGAGAACACCCACCTATCGAGAGATAGGGATCAAAATCAGAGTACCGGTATTTTGGATATTAATTTAGAAATCAAAGATGGCCAATGCTTTAAGCATTGGCCTTTTAGCTTTTCTTAATTTTAGATTAATATCTTTAAAAAATCTTCTATTTCCTCATCTTCTAAATATATTTGTCCTAAGGTTCCATGTTTTAAATCTTCCTTTGAAAGTCTATGAAAATCAGAACCTGCTGTATATACTATATTTTTTTCCTTTGCTATATTTATAAAGTACTCTTCCTCCCCAGGCTTATTTCTATAATATCTTGCTTCTATCCCATCAAAATTTAAATTTATTACATTTTCAAAAACTTCCCTTTTAAGACGGGTTGGATGAGCTAAAACAACCTTAGCATTAAAATAATGAAGCAGTTCTATTCCTGCTGCTGTGCTTATTTTACCCCCTTCTGACTTAAAACTTAATTGCCCCTTAAAATGCTGCTGGCAAGCCTTAAACTTCTTTTTTCGCAAATTTGATAAAATCATTTTTAATTCATCATTTGTATAGTTATCATCAGTAAAATAACCTAGAATGTGAACCTTATTTCCCTTATATCTTGTAGATAACTCTATCCCAGGTATTACTTTAACTCCAAAGATTTCTCCAACTTTAACCGCCTGTTTATTCCCATTTATAGTATCATGGTCAGTTAAAGCAATTATGTCTACCCTTCTTTCCTTTGCTAATAAAACTAATTCTCCCGGCTTTAGTTCCCCATCTGACTCTGTAGAATGAATATGAAAGTCTCCCTTAGTGTACATCTTTTTTACCCTTAATAATTACTTACTAATTCATAATATTTCTATTAAGCAATTTTTGATATGTTTTTTTAATACAAATATAAAAGCTAGATAAAATAAAATTTTTATACGAAAAATTTCACTACTCTTCTTCATAGCAAATAACAGGAGTACCTTCTTCTATGTTTTCATATATTTTTTTTGCTAAATATTTAGGAGAATTAACACATCCATGACTGCCATTTCTTTTATATATCTCTCCCCCAAAGGAATATCTCCAGCTTGCATCATGTATTCCTATATTCCCATTAAAAGGCATCCAATAGCTTACATTAGCTTCATAGCCTGGTCCTCTTAAAGTTGAGCCCATTTCCTTATAATTAATCATGTAAATTCCAACAGGTGTTCCAAAACCTCTAGTTGGATTACCTGTTACTACAGAGCCATGAGCTATTAATTTTCCCTCCTTATAAAACCATAAATGCTGCTTTGTTATATTTATTTCTACATAGCTATCACCTATATCGTCCTCTTCCCTAGATATTGCTGTTTGAGCATATATAGGCTCTTTCTCAAGAATATCTCCATTTTTTATGTTTTCTATTAGAGCTTCAATTTCTTTTTCTAAATCAATTCTCCAGCCATAAAATCCACCCTTAACTTCAATTGTTTTACCTGTAGATGTTTTTATCTTTCTTGCCTTTCCAACGGTATTATATTTTTGAGCTAAAGCTCTTACATATCCATTTACAGCTTTCTCATCTATTATTACATTTAAATCTTCATCTACTATAAGCCATTTGTTTATTGTATTTCCATCTAAAACTTCACTTTTACTTCCAAATAAATATTTAATATTTGTTGAAACATACTTATTTAATATGTCCTTGGTTTCAGTAGTTTTCTCTGAGGATAAAGTATATTTAGGATTTTCATAGCAAAACTTTTCTTCTAAATCTAATTCCCTTTCTCCCTTTAAAAGGCTCTCCCTTATAAGCTTTTCTAGCTTTTCCTTATTTATCTTATTTCCATAAACCTCCTCAACTGTTTCATAAAGTCCATTTGAATATTTAAAACTTACATTTTGAGGCTCAATAATCTCCTTATTTAAGCAGTTTAGAACATTTATCTTATTCTCCAAGCTCTCTTCATTGTAAAAGAATAAGTCCTCTAAATAATATTCTTCCTTAGTTATTAAGGAGCTGATCCATTTAAAGGCATTTTGCTTATTATAAATCTCTGGAATGCTATTATTTTTCTTATAGTTCATTTCTATATCTTGCCCTCTTATTTCCTCTATTTCTTTATTTCTTTCTATAAGGGTGAGCTTATAATCTTTAATATAATTATTTATTATTTTGTCTGTCTCCTTATAGGATTTTAAAGATAAATCTACTCCATTTACTACAGTATTAAAAAAGAAATGACTAGTAAAATATATTGAAATAAGTAAGTATAGTAAGAAAATAATTCCTATTATAATTAATATATTTCCTGCCTTCTTACTCTTAAAAATATTTCTTATATTAATATTCTTCATTCTACTGCGCCTTTCACTAAAATATTTTTAAATGATAACTAATTAATAATATGTTTATAATTTTCATTTTAAAACTAATTTTACTGCTTATAGATTTAGCTTATAAAATACTTAATAAAAAACTACTAAGCCTTAGAGTTATAAATAAACTCTTAGCCTAGTAGTTTTCAATGGACAATTATAAATTATAAGATTTCGCTGCAATCTTATAAGTATATTGCCTTTATTGGATCCATCTTAGAGGCCTTTGATGCAGGTATTATACCAAATACTATTCCAACAATTACAGAAGTAAAAGTAGAGCCTAAGAAGCTTCCAAGGGTTAATACAGGCTCAAAAGGAATAAATATTCCTACTACTTTTGAGAATAAATAACCAGATAATATTCCCAATAGTCCCCCTATTCCTGTAATAATAATTGCTTCAAATAGAAATTGTAACAATATGCTCTTTGGTTTTGCCCCTATAGCCCTTCTTATTCCAATTTCTCTTTTTCTTTCAGAAACTGAAACATACATAATATTCATTACTCCAATACCGCCAACAAATAGTGAAATACCTGTAATAAGGGCTATAAAAGCTGTAAGGCCTCCTATTATTTTTTCAAAAACCTTAGTAATTGCCTGTGGATCTTGAAGCGCATATTCACCTTGTATATTTGGGTGATTTTTTTCTAATTCAGTCTTTACTTCTTCAAAAACGGCTTCTTTATCCATGTCTGGATTAATATAAACATCTATTGCTGAAATAACTTCTTCTGTCCCCATGCCTTCTTTAGATGCTTCTGATACATAAGAATAAGAGCCTGTTAATGAAAACATTCCTGCTTCAGCTAAAACTCCAACTACTTCATAATAAGTTCCTTTTAAATTAACACCTTTACCAAGGGCTTCCTCTGGATTTTCGAACATAGTCTTAGCTGTATTATAGTCGAGTACTATAAGCCTTCTATTATCTTCCGCTTCAGTCATTACTCTTCCATGAAGAATATTTAGGCTTTTACCTTCATAAGTATCTAAAATTACCATAGTCTGCTTATCAAAGTAGGAAATATCACTCATAACAATACTCATTCCTGCAATACTTCCTTGTGCCGCTTCCACCTTCTGCACTCCTTCAATTCTTGTAATTGAATTTAAGTCTGACTTAGTGAAGGGCTCTATTAAACTATAATCTGCTCCTAGATTATCTGGTTGAAAATAAACATTTATTTTATTTGCGCTTGTATCTTCTGAAGACTGAACCACTTCTCTCTTTAATCCATTTCCAATAGATAATATTGTAACGACAGAACTTATTCCTATAATTATTCCAATCATAGTTAAAAAGGTTCTCAGCTTATGAGATTTTAAACTAGAAATTGCTGTTTTTATTAAATTAGCTACTGACATACTACATCTCCTTTGTGGCAACCCCATCTTTAATTTGGATTACCTTATTAGCATAACTTACTAAATCTTTATCATGAGTTACCATAATTATAGTTTTATTATCCTTATTTAAATTTTTAAGTATTTCCATAATTTCTGCACTTGTATTACTATCCAATGCACCTGTTGGCTCATCTGCAAATATTACATAAGGATTATTTATTAAAGCTCTGGCAATAGCAATACGCTGCTGCTGCCCCCCGGATAATTCTGTTGGAAATTGATTTTTCTTTTCTAATAATCCAACTAAATCTAAATATTTTTCTACAGCCTCTTTTCTTTCCTTAACAGCTACTTTACCCTTATATAACAATGGAAGTTCTACATTTTGTGCAATCGTTAAAGATTCAATTAAGTGAAATTGTTGAAATATAAAGCCCATATAATTATTTCTAAGCTCTGATCTTTCATTTTCATTAAAATTAGTTACGTCCTTACCATTAAATATATATTGTCCACTATCAAAACTATCAAGTAATCCAAGAAGATTTAATAAGGTTGTTTTCCCGCTTCCTGACTTGCCCATTATTACTAAAAAATCTCCCTGTTCTATTTCTAAATTTATAGATTTTAAGGCATGAAGTTTATCATTTTTTAATTTATAGTACTTATTAATATCTTTTAACTCTATAACATTACTCAACAGGCATACCTTCTTTCATTTCTTCAGTAGGAAGTTCTACTATTTGATCTTCTTCCACTAACCCGCTATTAACAATAACTTTATCCCCCTCAGCTTCTGTATAGTTAATTTCTTGTTTAACTAGCAGGTTGTCCTCTACTTTATAGACATAAGTTTTACCTTCTTCATTAATAAGGGAACTTTTAGGTATTTCTATAGGACTGTCTGTTAACTCCACAACTGCTTGAACATGAAATCCATTAATTAATTTTTCTTGAGAATCTAAATTAATTTTCACTTCATAATAAGATAAATCAGATGCTGCTGTTGAATTTAATTGGGATGCAGCTGGAATAGCATTACTTATTGGTCTATCTCCTAAAGAAGCAATTTTACCTTTAACAATATCTCCACTTGATAATATTGTTGCTTCTACTGCTTGTTCTGCTTTAATCTTCAAATAATCTTTCTCACTTACGCTGCCTTTTATATATAGTGTATCTGATTCTATGATTATATAAGGCTGGGTAGCGTCCTTCTCATTATCACTTAATATTATTCTTCCATCTATAGGGGAAGTTACAGTATAATATTCCTTTTCACTTAAGGAAGCTATCTGCTTTTCATAAAGGCTAATTTGATTATCTACAGCAGTTGTTGATATTTGAGTTGAAGCTAAATTTTCAGTTTGAAATTTAGTATCTGATTGCTGTACTAAAAGGTTAAGTTCTTCCTGTGAAGCTTTTTTTTCTTGTTCTTGAGCCTGTTTCTTTAATAATTCTTCTTGTTTTTTTAATTCTTCCTTTTGAGCTAATAATTCTTGCCTCTCCTTTTTGGCAGCTTCAAGCTGAAGATTTAGTTGAGCAATTTGATCAGTTATTTGTTCATTTTTATATGTAAATAAGGTATCCCCCTTCTTTACTGTTTGTCCATTTTCTACTGATAAGATCTCAACTGCTCCTTTTGTAGGATCTAGATATATTTCTTCCTTTTCCATTGGTACAATAGTCCCATTAATAAATACTTTTTCCTTTGAAGGAATTGATAATAGTTTCATTTTTGTCTCTTTGCTATTTAAACTGGTACATCCAGAAATAACAATATTAATTGCAGCAATTAATATTGTTCCTATTACTAGCTTTCTTTTCTTCATATTTACACCTCATTTTTCTTTATTTTAACCAAATATATACAAACTAATTTTACTAATAGTACCATATTATGTCAACAAGTCACAAAAAATATAATAATCAATATTGACAAAAAATTTCTTAAATGGTAATATATTTTCAATTTAATATAATAAAGCCTTGATTGAGAGTAGTAGATTGGAAGAAGTTTCACAGAGAGTGGGAAATGGTGAGAGCCCACAAATGTTCACTTTCGAACTTGCTCATGAGCAGAAAGATTAGAAGTCTTTTCGGTAAAATATTTTGCCGTTATCATAATTAAGTATAATGTTGGATGGTACCGCTTAAATAGCTCCAATCTCGGATCTATTTAGGCGCTTTTTTATTATAACTCTGGGGGCAATTAAGTCTTAATAACTAATTAAGACTTAATAATATATAAAAAAATAAAATTGGGGGGCTATTCAAATGTTAAATTACAAAAAGTATAAGAGATTTGAAACAATATGCTATAAGGAAAGGACTTGGCCAAACAAAACCATCAAGAAGGCACCAATTTGGTGTTCAGTAGACTTAAGGGATGGAAACCAAGCTCTTGTAAATCCAATGACAATTGAAGAAAAACTTGAAATGTTCAAGCTTTTAGTGGAACTTGGCTTTAAGGAAATTGAAGTGGGTTTCCCTTCTGCATCACAAATTGAATTTGATTTTTTAAGGACTTTGGTAGATAATAACTTAATTCCTGAAGATGTTACTATCCAGGTTCTTTGTCAGTGCAGGCCGCACCTTATAGAGAGAACTATGGAGGCTTTAAAAGGGGTAAAGAAGGTAATTTTCCATATATATAACTCTACTTCTGTTCTGCAGAGGGATGTTGTATTTAATATGAATAAGGAGGAAATTAAGCAAATTGCTATTAATGGTACAAATTTAGTAAAGCAATATGCAGATGATTTTCCTGGAGAAATAATCCTTGAATATTCACCAGAAAGCTTTACTGGCACAGAAGTTGATTATGCTTTAGAGGTTTGTGAGGCCGTATGTGATGCTTGGGGTGCATCAAAGAACAAAAAAGTTATAATAAACCTTCCTTCTACTGTTGAAATGGATACACCAAATGTATTTGCAGATCAAGTTGAATGGATGTCAAGGCACTTTAAGGATAGGGAAAGAATTATATTAAGTATTCATCCTCATAATGACAGGGGAACTGCCACTGCTTCAGCAGAACTTGCCCTTTTAGCAGGAGCTGACAGAATTGAGGGTACCTTATTTGGAAATGGGGAAAGAACAGGTAACTTAGATATATTAAATGTTGCATATAATATGTTTTCCCAAGGTGTTAATCCTGAACTAAATTTAGAAAATATTGATAAAATAATTGAAGTTTATGAAAGGTGCTGCAAAATTCCAGTTCATATAAGGCACCCTTATGCTGGAGAGTTAGTATTTACAGCCTTCTCTGGTTCCCATCAGGATGCTATCAATAAGGGAATGGCTAAATATCATGAAAGAAAAAATAAATATTGGGAAGTTCCATATTTATTAATAGATCCTAAAGACATAGGAAGGGAATATGAAGCCTTAATCAGAATAAATAGTCAATCTGGTAAAGGCGGCGTTGCCTTTGTTATGGATAAGTATTTTGGCTTTAAAATGCCTAAGGCTATGCATAAGGAATTTGCAGATGTAATTCAAAAGATTTCAGAAAAGCTTGGAGAAATTGCTCCACAGACTATTATGGATAAATTTAAGGAAGAATATCTTAAAAAGGAAGGAAAATTTAAATTAATAAACTTCAAGGCTTCTCATCTTAATGAGAAGGATAATGCTGACACAAAGGTTGATTTAATCTTAACTTATAACGACCAAAGACTAGAGCTGACAGGCATAGGAAATGGTCCTATTAACTCCTTAAAAAATGCTCTTTCTTCCTTGGTAGATACTACTATTTTAGATTATTCAGAACACTCTTTAGGAAATGGTTCAGAAGCTAATGCTGCAGCCTATATTCACTTAAAAAGAAATGATAATGGCAAAGATACCTTTGGAGTTGGGATCAGCAGCAATATTACCCTTGCCTCTGTCAAGGCAGTCTTTAGCGCACTAAACAGACTATATAAATAAAAACTGCGAATATCAAAGTTCCGATAAATAAATATATTTCATAAGTTAATGACTTCACAAAGAAGCACTAAGCTCTAAAAATAATAAAGAGGATGATTTTCAAAGAACAGAAAATCACCCTCTTTCCACTCCAACTCCAAACTACTAACTCCTAACTGATCTTCAACTCCACACTCCTAACTAAGTTTCCACTCCACACTCCACACTACTAACTGAAGTTAAACTCCACACTCCAAACTACTAACTCCTAACTCCAAACTGAAGTTAAACTCCACACTCCACACTACTAACTGAAGTTAAACTCCACACTACTAACTCCTAACTCCTAACTCCTAACTGAGTTTAAACTCCTAACTGAATTTAACCTTCTCACATTCCACCTAACAAATAAAATCAGTCCTAAATTGGCAATAGCAGTTAATAGGAAAATCACTCCTATTGGTATTCCAGTCTCTAAAATTTGCCCATATAACATCTGCCCTGGGGCTACACTGATAGTTGCAACAGCTGTTGAAAAGGCGCTAACTCTTCCAAGCATTCCCCCTGGAACTTCCTTCTGCATAAAAGTAAGGGTTAAGACATTAGATAAGGCTAAAGACATCATTATAGCCATACCGCAAAGGGAAAATAATAAGGCTATTAAATAATTATTACTTTTTATAATTCCTAATAAGGCCATAAAACTTACCCCTATAATCATAGGAAAATATGTATAATGAACCTTTTTCATTGAAAAAATCTTAGGTTTTACGCTAATCCAAAAGCCCCCAATAATCATCCCTAAAACAAATATACCTTCTACTATGCCATAAATTTCTGAAGGCAAATTCAATAATATCTTTATAAAATATGGAGCTACTATGGTTAAAATAGGCACTAGGAAAATGTTACATAGGGCATAAGAAGCTATAACTCCTAAGACTATTTTCTTTTCCCTTTTTAAGTAAACAAAACTATCCTTCATATCTATAAAGGACTTTATTATTGGCCTTTCAATTTTTTCCTTCTTCTCTACATCTGCTATATCTAAAAATAATTCTAAGATAGCAGAAATAAAGAAGGATAGGGCATTTATTAAAACTATTATTTTTATTCCAACAATTCCATATAATATCCCAGCTAATATTGGAGCTGCAAAATTTACTATAGAGCCTACTTGGTTTACTATACCATTAGCAGAAGTTAAGCTGTCTTCCTCAACTACCTGAGGTATTGAGGCAGTTACAGCTGGTCCATAAAGGGTATAACAAATAGACAATATAAACATAACTGCAGCAGCAATAAATTCATGATCCTTTCCTTCTAATAAAATAAAGGCATAAATTCCAATTACCGCTGAACAGAAAAAGTCTAAATATACCATTATCTTCTTCCTATTTACATTGTCAGATAGCATTCCTGCTATAGGTGCAAATAAGATATATGGTATTGTTGAAAAGGCCATAATATTAGCAAAGACAGCTGTGCTGCCTGTAAATTCTAATAAATATAAGGACATACTAAATCTTTGAATGGCATTACCAAAAAGAGAAATAATCTGCCCTATTACTATAATTATAAAATTCTTATTTCTCATGGTTCCCCCTCAAAAGTTCATATTCCATACAAATTGGATAGTCACCATTTTCGCTGATTTGTAAATTAGCATCTATTCCGTAAATTTCCCTTAAACTATCCTTATTGATTACATCTAAAGGCTTACCTTGGCAGATAATTTTACCCTTTTTAAGACCTATAATATTATGGGCAAATCTGCAGGCATTATTTAATTCATGAAGAACAATAACTACTGTAATTTTCTTTTCCTTATTTAATCTTTCTAAAACTTCTAATACTTCAAGCTGATAGGACATATCTAAGTAAGTAGTAGGCTCATCCAGCATGATAATATCTGTTTCCTGAGCTAATACCATGGCAATCCAAGCTCTTTGTCTTTGACCTCCAGAAAGATTTTCAACTTCCCTGTCTGCAAATTCCTTTAGGCCTGTTTCCTCTATAGCCCAGTCTATTACTTCTTTATCATGTTTATTTAAGCCGCCAATCATTTTTTGATGAGGAAATCTTCCATAAGCTACAAGTTCTCTTACAGTTAAGCCGCTTGGACATACTGGTCCTTGAGGAAGAAAGGCAACTTCCTTGGCAATATCCTTTTCTTTTATCTTCTTTATATTTTTACCTTTTATGAATATATCTCCACTTTTAGGCTTGTTAATTCTTGCTATAGTTTTTAACAAGGTAGATTTTCCACAGCCATTGGCACCAATTATTATGCTTATTTTGCCCTCTGGTATTGATAAATTCATATTCTCAATAATATTGTTATTTTCATATGATACCGATAAGTTCTTTACACTAATAGCTTCCATAATTATTTCTCCTTCATCATCAAATAAATAAAATATGGCACTCCAAATATTGATACAGTTATACCTACAGGTATTTCAATTGGAGAAAAAAGATTTCTTGAAACTGCATCTGCTAAAAGAGTTATAATAATGCTTATCATAGCTGAAATTAGAACAAAATTCTTATGATAAGGTCCTACTAATTTTCTTGCTAAATGTGGTGATATTAGGCCTAAAAATCCAATATTACCTGCAAAGGCTGTAGCAGTTCCTGCTAGTATTACTGAATAGGTTAAAAACTTCTTTCTCTCCCTTTCTAAATTTAAGCCTAAGGATATAGAAAGTTCATCAGAAAGATTTAAAACATCTAACTTCTTATGATTTAACATCACTACTATAAACATTAATAAAACAATTGGAATAATAACTTTGGCATAAGTCCAGCCTGCCCCCCAAAGACTACCTGATGTCCAAACCAATACCCTATTATAATCCCCTACTCCTCCTCTAAAGGTAAAGAAGGTGATAAAGGCATTAAGGCCTGCATTAAGACCTATCCCAATAAGAAGTAATCTTTTAGGCTTAATTCCCTTCCTGCTTGATAGCATATAAATAGCAAAGGCAGATAATGCTGCCCCAATTATAGCCATAAAGGGAAGGACAAAAATAGATAATTCTCCAAGCTCGCTATAATAATTTGCAGTTTGATAAGTAATAAATAATACTGCTGCCACTGCAGCTCCTGCATTTATTCCTATTATTCCCGTATCAGCCAAATCATTTTTAGTTATAGTTTGAAGAATTGAACCTGCTGTTGATAGAGCAACAGCTACAAAAATTCCAACTAACATTCTTGGTAATCTTATAGTTAAAATTGCTGTATTTTGAAGCTTTGTACCATTCCCCAATAAGGTATTTATAACATCCAAAGGAGATACTTTATAAGTTCCCCAGCATAAGGTCGCAATAAAGGAGAGAACTAATAAAGCAGATAAAATTATAAGAACTATCTTAAATTTCCTTTTCTTCATTATCCTCTCTCCTTTCTTGCTATTGCTATAAAAAATGGTATTCCTATTAGGGCTGTAAAAACTCCAATTGGAGTTTCATAAGGGTCAAATAACATTCTTGCTGCTATATCTGCATAGGTTAAAAGAACTGCTCCTAACAAAAATGAACATGGTATATTTCTTCTATAATCTTCCCCTAATAATTTTCTTACTATTTGAGGCACAATAAGGCCAACAAAGGCAATATTTTTACCTACCGCAACTGCTGCTGCACACATTGGTATCATTAAAATTAAGGTCATAAATCTAATTCTTTCTGGATTTTCTCCAAGGCCTATGGCAACATCGTCACCTAAATTTAAAATATTAATTTTTCCTGATAATAAAACTGCTATTATAAGTCCAATAATTCCAAAAGTAAAAACTAATTTAAAATCTGACCAAGTTGCATTTCTAAAACCTCCAGAAACCCAGAAACCAACCATTTGAGCCTGGTTTGATAAAAGACCAATTATAGTTGTTAAGGAAATAAAAAATGTACTCATAGCCGTTCCTGCTAATAGTATCTTGGCAATAGAATTATTATTTGCCTTTTTTGATATAAAGGCTAAAACTAATAAGCCTGTTGCTAAGGCTCCTATAAAAGCTGCTGCCATAACACTTGAAGTATTTATGCTTATTCCTAGGGCATAAAAAATTGCTATAACTAGGGTTGCTCCCTGGCTGACACCTAAAATAGATGGTTCTGCAATTGGATTTCTTGTAACCCCTTGAATCATAGCCCCTGTTACTCCTAAAATCCCCCCTGTAAATAATACAGCAAGGGCTCTTGGAATACGTACATCCCTAACTAACATTAGTTCTAGACTTTCACTATAATTAAAAATACTATCAAAAATGTGAGAAAAAGTAATAGGGACAGATCCCAGCCTTACAGCCAGAACCAGTCCTCCTATTAGAAGTAACATACTAAAAATTGTAAAAATTAAGGTATGTTTTTTACTTTGTGCCATTTAACATTTCACCTATTTCATCAACTAATAAATCTCTACCTATTGAACTGTAACCTTGGTTAAAGTATGGTGAAGCTGGTAATTTAACTACTTTTCCTTCTTTAACTGCTGGTAGGTTGTTCCAAATTGCATTACTTTCAAGCTGAGCTAAATCTTCATCTGTTGCAAGTACAAAAATATAATCTGCATCTATTGCAGCTAAACCTTCATAGGTAACTACTGGAAGGCTAATATCGCTTTGTTCTGGCATTCCTGCTGGTTTAGCTAATCCCATATCTTTATATAAAACATCACCAAAACCTGCTCCATCAAATACGAAGAATTGTCCACCACTAGCTAGGAAGGAAAGGTAACTTGTATCTTCACCGTATTCTTCCTTAATTTTATTACCTGCTTCTAATGCTTTAGCTTCATAATCTGCTAACCATTTATTTGCTGCATCTTCTTTACCAAATACTTTTGCAAAAGCTTTAACATCTTCTTTCCAATTTAATGCTTCTAATTGAATCATTACTGTTGGAGCTATTTCCTTTAATTGATCATACATTTTTTCTTGTACTGTTGAAATAATTATTAAATCTGGATTTAGATTCATAACAGCTTCTATATCCATTGTATCTTGCATGCTGTAGCCTAAAATTTCTGCTCCCTTTAATGTTTCTTCTAAGTATGCAGGGAACTTAGTGTAATCATAAGCATCACTATTAGCTGTTCCTACAACTGAATATCCTAATATAGATAAAATATCACTATTTCCACTTAAATCAACAATTCTTTGTGGATTTGCTGGAATTTCTACTTCTCCTCTTACATCAGTTACTGTTACAGTTTCTGCTGCTCCTCCATTATTTTCTGATGCCTTAGTTCCGCAAGAAACAAGTATCATGGCAGTTAAACAAGAAACTACTATTGTTTTTAATAAATTTTTCTTCATTATAATCCACGCCCTCTTTCTAATTTCTTTATTGAAATTAATTCTCATAAAGTGATTGTATATGATATTCATTCTCACTTCAATATCTGCAACTATTTTAATAATTTTATCATCTTATATGATAATTTTATTTTTTCTGTTATAATAAATTAGTATTAATCAAAAGCATGGATTTTATGATAAGGAGATTATAAATGATATCAAAATCAAGTTCTGAATTTCAAAAATATGTACTAGATAAAATGACCTTTTCGGCCTTCTCTGAAAAAAACTGTATTATATATAAAAATCCTTCTAGGCCGGAACTTGGATATTTTATTAAATACAGCAGGGAAGGCTATTATGATTTTGGTATTGGAGACTATACTATTCCAGAGGACTTTTCCCTATCCTTTGATCATAAGGATGAACTTATACGTTTTGGAACAGTTTATAAGGGCATTACAAAATTTAAAATAGAAAATAATCCTGTTTCTTCCTTCACTCCTTCTTCCTTCTTTGTAGTTGAAAAGGGAATTAAGGGTAAACAGATCTGGAAAAAAGGCCAGCACTTTCATGGAGCAGAAATAAGCATTTATAAAAAGTATTTTGACGAAGTAGTCTTCCCAAACTTTCCTGACTCCATTAATTTTGATGCCTTTATTGGTAACTATACTTATAAGTATCTTCCCCTAGAAATAGTGTCAATAATTCAGCAGCTGCAGGTTTTAAATAATAAAAATGCTTTAACTCCAATATATTTAGAAAGCAAGATCTTAGAAGCCCTAGCCATAATCACAAATGAAATTTTTTCTTCTCCTGAAAATTCTTTTACAAATCAAATAAATTACGGCGAGGTAAAGATAGGAAAAAATAGAAAAGTTACCTTAACGACTTCAGACATTAATGCAATACAAAAAGCTCATGATATATTGACAAAGGAGGCCTGCAATCCTCCAACTATAAAGGAATTAAGTAAAAGGGTTTTCCTAAATGAACAGAAATTAAAGGCGGGATTTGCCTCTCATTATCATATGTCTATCGGAGAATATACTAATTCTATCCGTATGGCTATGGCAGAAAATTTATTATCCACAACTGATTTAACAATTGAAGAAATTTCAAAAAAAGTTGGTTATAACTATTGTGGAAACTTTGTAAAAATGTTTAAAAAGGTGCACGGTAAAACTCCCTTAGCCTTTAGAAAGTCAAAATAAAAAGATTGCCCTAGAGCAATCTTTTTATTAAAGTGTATCTAAAATTTTTCAGCCTTCTAACTTTGGACTAAAAAATAATACCGGAGGCTCTTTACTTTTGCTAATTTACTCTTGGAATATCTTATGTGGATTTAATATATTTTTAGGATCAAAGGCCTTCTTAATTCCTGCCATTATTTCAATTAAAGCTGGATCCATTGATTTTAATAGATATTCCTTTTTAGCATATCCAACTCCATGCTCGCCAGAAACTTGACCTTCTAATTCCCTGGCCTTGCCATAGATCTTTTCCATAGCATCCTTCATTTTCTTATTCCATTCTTCTTCAGATAAATTATCTCTTAAGATATAGGCATGTAGGTTGCCATCACCAGCATGTCCAAAACTCTTAATCCTTACATCTACTTCCTTATAAAGATTATGAATATACTCAACCATATCATTTACACGATTTCTTGGAACAACAACGTCAACTTCATCCATATAAGTTGTAGAACCTTTTATTGCTTCTAAAAAGGCTCCTCTTGCTTTCCAAATTGATTCTTCCCTTTCGCTTGTATCTGAAATGAATATATCTAAGGCTCCCTGTTCTAAACATATTTTTGCAACATTATCATAAGCATTTTCTATTTCTTCTGTTGAATTGCCATCAAACTTTAATAATAAGTAAGCATCTGCACTGCTGTCTGGGAACTTTCTGCCTAGGTATTTTTCTGCATCTAGGATAACTTCCCTTTGCATAAATTCAATGGCTGTTGGAATAGACTTAGATTTAACTATTAAAGGTACAGTTCTTATTGCCCTTTCTAAGCTTGGGAATGGTATAAGCAAACTGATTGCTTTCTTAGGTAATGGCAGTAATTTTAAGGTTGCCTTAGTTATAATACCTAAGGTTCCTTCTGAACCAATCATTAAGTCCTTTAAGGCATAACCTGTACTATTTTTAACTACCTTTCCTCCTAAATTTACTACTGTTCCATTAGGAAGTACTACTTCCAGGCCTCTTACATAATCTCTAGTAACCCCATATTTAACAGCCCTCATACCACCAGCATTAGTGCTTATATTTCCACCAATAGTTGCAGATTTTTCACCTGGATCTGGTGGATAGAAAAAGTCTTTTTCTTCCACATAGGCAGCAAGTTCCATTAATAAAACTCCTGGTTCAACGGTAATTGTTAAGTTTTCTTCATCTAATTCTAATACATGATTCATTAAGCTTGTATCTATCATTATTCCCTTTTCCATTGGAACTGAAGCACCTACAAGGCCTGTTCCTGATCCACAAGGAGTTACAGGAATGTTATTATCATAAGCATATTTCATTATCTTAGAAACCTCTTCCGTAGAAGTAACCTTAACAACAACATCAGGATAGCTTACTGTATCACTTAACTCATCATGGCTATATTCCTCATTAATATTTTCCCCGTAAAGAACTCTCTCATGGTCCCCTATAACACAATATATAAATTCTAAATCCTTCTCATCAAATCTTTTATATCCCATAGCAATTATGCCTCCTTCCTCATTTTTATCTGCTCAATTAAGCCTGGTATAATTTCATATAAATCTCCCACTATGCCATAATGAGCAGTCTTAAATATTGGAGCATTTTCATCTTTATTGATAGCAATTATATTTTCAGCATTATTCATGCCTGCTGTAAATTGTACAGCTCCTGATACTCCACAAGTTATAATTAATTTTGGCCTTACTGTTCTTCCACTTAAGCCAACTTGTCTCTTAACTTCCATCCATCCATTTTCAGCTAATGGTCTTGTACAAGCAACCTGTCCACCTAGTAATTCTGCAAGTTCATCTATCATTTTTAAGTCTTCTTCCTTCTTAATTCCACGGCCTGCAACAATTAAAACATCTGAAGCTTCTATAAATTCTTCCTTTTCCTTTGGAATAATATCTAATACTTTAATATTTGATATAAGCTTTTCAGGCTCTATACTACATTCAACTATTTCTCCAGCTTCCTCGCTATTTCTCTTAGGAGCATTCATAACCTTGTAACGAACAGTTGCAAGCTGAGGTCTATGATTTGGTGTTACAATTTGGGCCATTATATTTCCACCAAAAGCTGGTCTAATTTGAACTAAATCTGTATCTTCAGTCATATCAAGAATTGTACAATCTGCTGTAAGTCCAGTCTTAAGTCTAGCAGCAAGTCTTGGAGCTAATTGACGGCCTACTGGAGTTGCTCCCACTAATATTGCAGTTGGCTTAAGCTTATTTACAAAATCCTCAAAGGAAGCAGTATAAGTTTCAATATTAAAACGAGCTAAATTTTTATCATCATAAATAAATACCTTATCTACTCCATAATGTAGAACTTCGCGGCATTTATCTTTTATATCATTTCCAAGCATAAGGGCATAAACAGGATGATTAACTTTTGCAGCTAACTCCTTTGCCTTTCCAATAAGTTCATAAGTAACCGGGTGAATTTCCCCATCAATATGGTCTACATACACTGCTATTCCCTTCCAAAGACTCTTATCTATTGATGGCTTTTCTTCTTCCACAAATTCAAAGGCACCCTCTGGACCCTTTCTTACGCATAGCTTACACATTTTGCAGCCTGAATTTATTTGAAGTTTTCCCTCTACTTCTTCCATTGCTCCAAAAGGACATATTTTCATTACCTCTTGAATCTTTCCAATTTTATCTTGATTTACTACAAGCTTACCCATTGCTTTTACCTCCTTATAGGAATTTTAATTCCTCTAATTTATCTGCTAATTTATTTGTAAGATCTACAGAAGCACCCTTCCATATTTCCTGATGATCGTTTACAGCTGGTGGAAAGATACGTTGTACCTGAGTTGGTGAACCACTTAAGCCATAATGCTTTTCATCCTTATCATCTAAATCATTAAAAGTGATAATCTTAATTTCACGATCTTTAGTCTGCTGTTTCTTTACATAGGAAGGAAGCCTTGGCATAAAAATATCCTTATCTACTGCAAGAAGACATGGATAAGTAACCTTTACTAGTTCTAAATCATCACTCATATCCATTTCTACAGTAATGCTTTCATCTTCTACCTTTACAATCTTACTAACATTACATCCGCTAGGTATTTTAAGCCATTCTGATATTTCTGGCCCAACTTGAGCTGTATCTCCATCTGTAGTCTGTTTTCCACATAAAATTAAATCAAAATCTCCCAACTTTTTAATTCCCTGGGCAATTGTATAGCTGGTTGCTAAAACGTCTGCTCCCCCAAATTTTCTATCTGAAATTAAAGCTCCATTATCAACTCCCATGGCAAAGGCTTCTTTTATTACGCTGGCAGCTTGATTTGGTCCCATGGAAATAACAGTAATGCTGCCCCCCTTTTCTTCTCTTATTCTTAAAGCTGTTTCTATAGCGTATAAATCATATGGATTCATTTTAGATTCTACGCCATTTCTTTTTAATACCCCTGTAACAGGATCAACTTCTACCTTATTAGTTCCAGGTACTTGCTTAATACAAACTAAAATATTCATATCTTAATCACCTATCCTTTATAAAATTTCTATATATTAAAGAAATTGTGCACCAAAATAACTGATGATTCCCATTATTATTGGAGCAATCTGTATAACCGTATCAACTGATAAACTTGCTACATTAAGTCCTGTAACCTTTGATAAGGTAGTAGTAGGAATTCCTATAGATCCAAAAGCTGTTGGTGTTGAATTTGCAATTAAACATACAATTGCAGAAAGTACTGGATCAAAACCTAAAGCCCATAGCATACTTGCTGGTATTGCTATAGCAGTTCCAAAGCCTGCCATACCTTCCATAAAGCCGCCAAAGCCCCATGCGATTATTAAAACTAATACTCTTTTATCTCTTGTTACTCCAGCTAACATTTTTTTAATAATTTCCATATAACCTGTGTGAATACAAACATTGTAGGTGAATACTGCTGCGATTATTACTATAATGATTGGCCAAAGAGACATTGCTGCTCCTTCAAGAATTGCTGTAATACTATCTAGAATTGGCATTTTCCATAATCCTATTGCAATGAGAAATGATAAAGCTAAAGCAATAGGACAAGCTTTATAGCCTGGCATCTTTAAAGCTGTTAAAGCTATAATAAGCCAGATAATTGGTAATAAGGCTAAGATAAATGAGATAACCATAATTATTTTCCTTTCATAATTTCTTTTAACTTAATTTTTATTCAATATGGCCATATGATTAATTGAATATAAGCAGCGCCGCTTTTAAATAAATAGGTTCCTTATCTCTTCTTTAGTGTATTTTGCCTTACTTAATCCTACTGGTAGTACCAGTTTCCTTAAAAAAATATAACTTTTAGTTTACATACATTTTTAAGGAAATTGGTACTACCTCTTATGAGTAGATAATAGCACCCCTTACTTAATATGTAAATAAAAGTTATATTTTTAACATCTTTTTATCTTAGATTTATTATTTTATTAAGTCTTAAGCTTATTTTAGCTTACTTTTTATAGTTATTAATGAAAACTATTTCAATTTTTCGTTAACAAGTTCAAAATGTTTGTTAATTGCTTGATAAGCCAACACTTTATCTCTGTTAATTAAGCTTTTCACAATATCATTATGAGCTTTTATTAGTTCATCCCTGCTTTCTTCTGAGCTAAATATTTCTTTTCTTAAATCAGCAATAAACCTGTCCATTGTTTCTGAAAGAGCTTGTAGAATATCAAAAATTAATTTATTTCTTGATGCCTTTGCAATATTATAGTGCAGTTTTTTATCTAGTATAACATTATCTTCTTCTGCTCCATGCTCTAATTCTAAACTTATTCTTTCTATTTCCTTTAACTCTTCTTCAGTAGCCTCATCAATAGCCAACAATAGAGCCTGAGTTTCTAATCCTAAACGTAATTGACTTATCTCTTTATAACTTATTTGATCTAAAAGAAAAAGCATTGATAGAGATTCAACTAAATTATTTTCAAAATTACCTGTTAAATAATTTCCAGCTCCATGCTGACTGGATATTATTCCCATAAAATCTAAGGTTCTAATAGCTTCCCTTACAGAATTTCTGCTAACTCCTAATATTGAAGATAATTCCCTTTCAGAAGGAAGTTTTTCGCCTATTTTTAATTCTCCTGCCCTAATTTGATCTTTTATATAATCAATAACTTTTGTATATGACTTTCCTTGCTCCATTTTTTCACCCCAAAATACGATCTTTCTCAATATCTACAATAAAAAATACTTAATATACATATTATATATCACAATATGTATATTAAGTAATATTTCTTATTAAGAAACTTATTTTATTAAATCAAATTTGCTTGAAATAAATCCATATAAAGTCCAGCCGGCAAAAGTAAATAGGGCTCCACCCATAATAGCTTCATAACCAGAAGAATATAAGGCATATAAGCTAAAGATTGATGCTATAAAAGCTATTATATTAGTTACTCTTCTCTTATTATCTTGAACTTTTCCATTCCTTAAAATTACATCTACTGCAGCCATTGATAATAAATATGGAACTATATTTGTAACTACGGATAAATTTACAAGAATATCAAACTGCTTTGATAGGGTTGGGCTGATTGTCATTAATGCTAGTAATGACTGAACTATTGTAATAATAATCATACCTACAACTGGTGCATTGTCTCTTGTTAATTTGCTGAATATTTTAGGAAAATATCCTTCTAGGGCTGAACTTCTAAATACTTCAGCTATAGTAAACTGCCATCCTAAAAGTGATCCAAAACAGGATATAACCATAAGGCCCATAACAATTCTTCCTGCTGCAGGATTAAATATAGTTGAAAAAACTAAACCAAAAGGAGCATTAGAATTTAATAAATCAGCATTTGGTATAATACCTGCAATAATATTTGTTGCCAAAATATATATTATTGCTGCACCAACAGTTCCACCTAAGCAGGCAATAGGAACATTCTTCTTTGGGTTTTCAACTGCCCCCATATTAGCAGAAGCAGATTCCAAGCCCAAAAAGCACCATAAGGTTATTGATATTGATTCGCTTATTCCTTCAAAAAAAGCTAAATTATTTGGATTCCATGATTGCGCATATAAATCTTTACTAAACCAAAACCAGCCAACAACACAAAGTACCAAAATTGGAGCAATTACTCCCCAAACAGTAAAGGAACCAATTCTTCCTGTAACCTTTGCCCCTTTAAAATTAAGTACTGTAGACAACCATAAGGTTATAATTGTCCAAATCCCTACCTGCACTGGGCTAAGGCTAACACCTAAAAAGGATGTAGCATAACCAACTGCAGTAATGGCAATAGCTATATTAGCAATTACTAAGGCAACAGCATAGGTATAGTTGGATAAAAAACTTCCCGATTTACCAAAGGAGTATTCAGCATATCCTCCCATGCCGCCAGTCTTATTGCTATACATACCGCATTGGGCAAAGGAATAGGCCAATGCCATAGAGCCTAGTACCGTAACTAGCCAGGAGAGAATTGACATTGTGCCAACTCTTGCAAGCTTAGCAGGAAGCATTATAATTCCTGATCCCATCATATTTATTGCGGTGATTATTGTTAGCTGAAAAACATTCATTTTATTTTTCCTTTTATCCATAGTACGTTACTCCTCTACTTTTATCTTTTGTAGAACTTTTTTATTTTTTATCCAATACATAACCATAAGCTCTTACCAAACCATCTTCCTCTTCTAAATACACTCCATGAATTTCAGGCGCAAAACCTGGGAACTTATTGATGCCATCTTGCAGTATTGTAAAGTATTTTTGAGCAGCTTCACTCCATCTTTCACCTGGTGCTACACAAAATACTCCTGGTGGATATGGAAGAGCACCTTCAAGGGCTATTTCTCCTACAATTTTATCTAATGATACTAATTTAGCATTATTTCTCTTTAGCTCTATATTAGCTTCATATGGCGTTAGAGCAGCTTCTGGGAAGGAAGCTTCCCTAAATAAATCTTGCTGATACTTCTTAGCATTATTCTCTTTATAGAAGTTATGCATTTCCTGACATAATTGCCTTATAGTATAGCCTTGATATCTACTTTCGTATTTTTCATAAAGGCTAGGTAATACTTCAAATAATGGAGCATCTTCCTCTATAAGATGTTCAAACCTAACCAGCTGTGATACTAGATTTTGCATCTTTGTTACTGTTTCTGCTGGTGTCATTAAAAATAAGATTGAATTTAAGTCATTTTTTTCTGGAATAATTGACTTTTCCCTTAAATAATTTGCTAGTATTGTAGCCGGAATACCAAAGTCTTCATATTCTCCAGTTTCAACATTAATTCCTGGTGTTGTAAGCATAAACTTATTTGGATCTACAAAATATTGATTTTTTCCATATCCATCAAAAGAATGCCACTTTTCACCTGGCTCAAATCTGAAAAATTCTATATTATCTGCAATTTCTTCAGTATCATAATCTTCCCATCTCTTTCCTCTAACTATTGGAGGAATAAATGGTCTAACTAATGAACACTTTTCTAATATCTCTTTTCTTGCATCTATACCCAGCTTAATACATTCTCTCCACAGACGCTTACCTGCTTCTCCTGACTGAATTTTAGCATTTACATCTAATGTTGAATATAGCGGATAAAAAGGACTTGTAGATGCAAACATCATATATGAATTATTAAAACGCTTGTGATCTACATAACGCTTTTGTCCCTTAATATGCTTATCCTTCTTATGTATTTGAGAAGCCTGTGAAAAGCCTGCTTGTTGCTTATGTATAGATTGAGTTACTAAGATTCCAGGATCATTTTCATTTAAATCTAATAGCAATGGAGAGCAATCCCTCATCATTGGAATGAACTGTTCATAACCAACCCAAGCTGAATCAAAAAGAATATAGTCACATAAATGTCCTATTCTATCAATAACTTGTCTTGCATTGTAAATTGTTCCATCATATGTACCAAGCTGAATTACTGCTAATCTAAAAGGCCTTTTTTCTTTAGCCTTATCTGGAGCAATTTTTTCTATTCTAGCTCTTAAATAATCTTCATTAAAACAATGATCATGAATTCCACCTATAAATCCAAAGGGATTTCTAGCTGTTTCTAAATATATTGGAATACCGCCAGCTCCAACTAAAGCTGCATTATAAACAGATTTATGATTATTTCTATCAAATAAAACCAAATCTCCTGGAGTAACTAAAGCATTTATTGCTACATTATTGGCAGTGCTGGTTCCATTCATTACAAAATAAGTTTTATCTGCATTATATACTCTTGCTGCGTATTTTGAAGCATCCATTGCTGGTCCTTCGTGAATAAGTAAATCTCCCAAAGCAATATCAGCATTGCAAATATCTGAACGGAAGATATTTTCTCCATAAAAATCATAAAAAAATCTTCCTGCTGGATGTTTGCGGAAAAATTGCCCCCCTTGGTGTCCTGGGCAGTCAAATTGCAGGTTACCTTGTTCTACATAATCTGATAAAGCCTTAAAAAACGGCGGAAGTAGGTTATCTTCATATTGTCTTGCTGCTGTTTCAATAACCCTGCTATAAAGATTCATATCAAATTCATTTCTATCAATAACTCTATAAACCATCTTTGAAACTTCGCTGCTAAGTCTGTCTACATTCTTTAATACAACAAAGATTGGAATCCCAAATTTTGTATTATAGATCTCTTCAATTATTTCAATATCTTGATCTGTAACAACAGCAGCTGCTACATCAGTAAAATCTGTATCTTCTGGCAAAACTAATCTTCTAATTGTATTGAAATATTCTTTAGCTTCATTAGTATAAAGAATTTTTAATCTTCTCATCTCCAATTGCTCCTTTATAAAATAATATATCCGCAATATTATACTTTACATATCTGGAATATTATACTTTCATATTTACTAAACTGTAAAGCAATTTTTCACATATAATTTATTTTTATCTTTTGCAGCATATCGCATAATATGCAAAAGATAAAAAAATATGATGCTGCCTAGGCCGCATCATATTTTTTTACTTAATATTATTTATTTAACACCCAATATTCTTAAAATAATCTATTTCTCTTTTAAAGTAAATATATTTAATAAAATCTTAATTATTCTATTATTTCATATCCCTTTTCAATAAAAGCTTCTTTTATTTTCTCTAAAGTAATGTTCTTCTTTATAGCAGCCTTTGGAATAGTCATAACCCTTCCTGCAGTTGCTAACATTCCTGGTCTTTGTAATAAAACATCAAAACCTACACTTGCCAATATTTCACTTACTTCTGGATTTTCTTTATTTAGTTCATAAACGGATTTTTTAAAATCAATAATTTTCTTTTCCATATTTCACAACCTTTCAGAATATTAAGATTAATTACTAATATTATACTTATATATATTTTTTATTCTGTGACTACAATCACAAAATTTCCATAGATTTAACCCTCTACTTGTTAATTAAAAAAGCACATAAAAAAATGTAATAGGAAAATTCCCATTACATTTATTACTAATTAAAAGATTTGTAAAAACTTCCTTCCTTATTTATTATTCCTTCAATTTCTGTAAAAGGTATTTTAAAGGTAACAAAACCTGCTACATATGGTGCTATTTCATATGGTGGGAAATATATATAGAGATTATTTTGATCAACATAAAAATCTTGATTTTCTTCTATCCCTTTAAAAGCACCCTCAAAAAGTATATCATACTGAGGATCAGTAATTATCATATTTTCTATTATCTTATTTAATTCTCCAGTCCAATTTACTCCCCCCATAAATAAATCTGACAATCTATAAAACTCACCAGTTTCTAAATTGATATTCGGAGTTCTCTTGTAAGGCATACCATGGGCAGCCCCAAAAGGATAATAATATCCTGTCATATCAAGAACTAATAAATTCTTATTAAAATACTCTATTTGAAAGTCTCCATTATAGTTATATTCTAGTACATCATCTTCTGTTATTTCTAGATCTACTATTGAACCAGCCTCCATATTAGGTATAAAACAAGACATTTCTCTCAGTTTTTCATTTATATTATTTTCTACGTTTTTATTTGATAGCCCATCTACTTTAGGGAAATATACTAAATAATTATAGTTAGGTTTAAACTTAAGCTTAGTTATTGAATATTTATTATTAAGTTTAATTGTCTCGTTAGGTTTATAAACTACCTTTCCACTTGGTTTAATATAATAGGTAATATAATCTATATTAGCTCTTATAAGGTCATGAATACATTCTAAATTACCACTGCCCTCAACAATAGGAAGATTAGTGACTATATTCCCATTCTTATCTATAAAAAAAGTATACTTATTATCAGATGCAGAGGCCAAACCTTCTTTATAATTATCCACTGATAAATATTTAAAATTACTTAATTTATTGCCAGAAAAATCCCCTATAGCATAAATACTTGTCCAATAAGGAACGTCATCATCTAAAGGAAGACCTAAGGCTACTCTTCCCTCCCCTAATTGTTCTATCCTACTAAAAATAGGCTCATATACATATTTCCCCGTTTTATCTATTACGCCATATTTAGAATTAAATAATTGACCTGTACTTACTACTGCCACTCCATCTCTAAAGGCAGTTGCAGAGGAAAATTTTTGCTTTATTATAACTTCTCCTTGTGTATTTATATATCCTAAGGGGCTGTCTGAATCTTGAGCAAAAGTCATCAATCCTTCACCATATTGACCTACATAAAAATATTCATAAGTATTTATTATTTCTCCATCCTTATCTAATAGAGCAAATGTATTATCCTTAATCTTTACTAAGGCTACTCCATCTATATAATCATTAGCTTGAATATAGCTTGGGCTAACAACTTCATTTCCTTGAAGATCAATATATCCATAGATATATGAGCCACTTTCTTCATCATTAATTCCAACAATAGCTCTTCCCTCATTATAGTTACTAACAAACGTATAAGGCTTCTTTGTTATTCTATTTCCCTCTTCATCTAAAACCCCCATAGTATTATTTAAAATATACACAGCCCGTCCCTCTTTATAAGGGCTAATGCTATCATATATGGGATGAACCACATACTCCCCATTTTTGTCTATTATTCCTGCTTTATTATTCACATTAACTATAGCTATATCAAATTCATTAAAATCATAGGCATTTTGAAACTTAGGCTCTATAACAAAGTTGCCTCTCTCATTTATATATCCGTAAACTGGTCCCGTCAATTCATTTCTTACAGCTGGATATAAATTATTAGATTTATTATTTTGTTTTCCAATAAATCTTACTTTTCTTATTCTCTTGGCTCCCATAAAATTACCATCCTATTTTATTAATGATAATTTATAATATTCATTTATCTAACTATTGTTAAAATAAAATGTAACTTCTAAGTCTTTCACCAGTTAATTCCAATTATTTTTTGACAAGAATTAAATTTTAGTGTAAAATTTAAATTATGTAATAGGAAGTAAAAGGCGTAGTAATACAAGTAAATGTAAAACTGCGTCTTTTATCATAATAAATAAAATCTAAAGGAGGTCTTAAATGAAGAAAAGAAAATTAAAAAATTATCAGTTAGTTTTTATGAGTCTTATTTTAGGTACCATCTTTGGGCTTATTTTAAGTAAAGCTGGCGGAAAAGATGTTGCTTGGATTGCCTACATAACAGACTTCTGTTCATTTCTTGGTAATATTTTTATTAGGCTGATTCGTATGATTGTTGTTCCACTTGTATTTTTCTCTATTACATCAGCTGTCTTAGAATTAAAGGATCTTAAACAATTAAAGCGTATCGGAATAAAAACCTTTCTATTATTTTCCGTAACTAGCGCAGTTGCAATAACTATCGGTGTAGTATTAGCCTACATTATTAAACCTGGAAAAGGTATTGTCATTGATGGAATAGCAAATGAAATAAACGTCTCTGAATTACCAAACATATATGATACATTACTAGATATAATTCCACTAAATATATTCGAATCCTTTACTAACGGATCTATGTTACAAATCATCTTCTTTTCTATAATGTTAGGAATTGCCATTATTCTTTTAGGGGAGCAGGGCAAGAAAGTCGAACAAGCCTTTAAAACTGGTGCTAATATTATGTATAAGATTATTGATATAATCGTCTTATATATTCCTATTGGTGTATTTGGTCTTATGACAGATTCTATGGCTACTTATGGTACTTCAGTTTTAGGAACTATCTTTAAATTTATCTTAACTGAATACTCTGCTGCTTTTCTACAAGTATTACTTATCTATATTCCAATGATAATTTTTATTACTAAAGTCAATCCAATTAAATATCTTAAGGTAGTATTTGAATCTTGGCTTGTTGGTTTTAGTACTTGTACTTCAATGGCAGCATTACCAGTATCAATGAAAAACGCTAAAGAAAAACTAGGAATTCCAAATGAAATTGCAAGCTTTGTTCTACCTTTTGGTGCAACTGCTAATATGGATGGTACAGGAATATTCTTTGGAGTTGTAGTTATTTTTGCAGCTCAATTTGCAGGAGTTGAACTAAGCTTTATGCAAATACTATCATTAATTCTAGAAGCAACTCTCTTATCAATCGGTTGTGCTGCAGTACCTCAAGTTGGTTTAGTTATTGGAACAACAATGCTTGTAAGCATGGGATTACCTGTTGAAGTAGTAGGTCTTATTACAGGTATCTATAGAATCTTAGATCAAATTCATACAGCGACAAATACTAGTGGAGACTTAGTGGTTGCAGGCTGTGTTGCCAGCTTGGAAGGAAGCTTAGATAGAAGTTATTATGAAAAGGACAATATGGTAATTAATGAATTAGAAAATTAACAATAAGGGGATTGTCACGGACAACCCCCTTAAAATATTTACATTATTTTTCCCATTGCCATATTTTTTAAGTTATCCTGTATCTCTTTTAGATTTCTTCCCACTGTACATTCAACTGAAGCGGAGATTGCTCCTTCAACTAGTGGAAGGTCTATAATTTCTACCTTAGCTCTCATTTCTTCAGGAAGCATTTCTAGAGCTATTTCAGTATTCATAAATGCACTTCCTAAATCAAATAATATAAGCACTCCATCATCAGAATAAACCTTTTCTATAGCAGAAATTATTTTTTCTATGTCTGTTCCCAAACGTCCATCACAAGTTCCGCCAGCTGCCTCAATGGAAACCTCTGGCGCCATTTGCTTAGCAAGTTCCTTAACCCCTTCTGCTATCTTTTGACTATGTGATACAATTACCATGCTAACCATAAGACTATCCCTTCTAAAAATTAATTATATTTCCTTGTATATGGTATCTAATATCAAATAACTAGATGTTGCTCCAGGATCTTGATGTCCAATACTTCTCTCACCTAAGTAACTTGCTCTTCCCTTTGTAGCCGCAATAGTTTTAGTGTATTCAACTCCTTCTCTAGCTGCTTCCTTTGCCTTATAAAGGCATTCCTTACTGCTTAATCCTTCTTCTATAGCCTTTGACAAGACATTTAATGCTGGTTCTAAAGCATCTATCATAGTTTTTTCTCCAGCTTGTCCTTTCCCTCTCATTTTTATACCTTTCAAGGCTTCTTCCAAGATATTTTTAAAATCCTTAATATCTATTTCTTCTTTTCCATTTACAGCCATAGCTGCCTTCATAAAAGCTGTTCCATATAGGGGACCTGATGCTCCTCCAACATTGCTAACAAGAGCCATACCAGTAATTTTTAATATGTCGCCTATATTTTTTCCTTCATTATCTCTTAACTTTTCTCTTACTGCAAACAAACCCTTACTCATATTTATGCCATGGTCTCCATCACCTATAACTGCATCTAATTCTGATAAAAATGCCTTATTATTATCAATTACTTCAGCAATTTTATTTAATATTTCTATAACTTTTTTCCCATTTATACTCATAATATTCCTCTTTTCTAATGTATTAAAATAATTTTAATGCAGGAGTATCTGCAGGTGCATCTAATAATTCTTTTAATTCATCGTCTAACTTTAATATCGATACTGAACAGCCTGCCATTTCAAGAGAGGTCATAAATTCACCTACAAAGGTCTTATAAACTTTAATACCTTTTCTGGTTAAAATTTCATTTACCTTCTTATTAACTATATATAGTTCCATTAAAGGTGTTCCTGATAGTCCATTAACCATAACTGCAACTTCAGAACCTTCCTCTGGCTTCATATCTTCTAATATTCTATTTACAAGATGTTCTGTTATTTCATCAGCAGTTTTAATAGTTTCTCTATGGGTTCCTGGTTCACCATGGATTCCCATTCCTATTTCAACTTCATCTTCTCCTAGGCTAAAGTTTGCTTTTCCTGCTGCTGGAACTATACATGAACTTAGTGCCATTCCCATACTGCGGACATTATCAATAACCTTTTCAGCAACAGCCTTAACTTCTTTTAAAGAAGCTCCTTTTTCAGCCTTTGCACCAGCTATTTTATGAACAAATACTGTTCCTGCAATTCCACGCCTTCCTGCTGTATAAGTACTATTTTCAACAGCAACATCATCATTTACTATTACACTTTCAACCTTTATTTCTTCCATCTCAGCCATTTCTTTTGCCATGTCAAAATTCATTACATCACCAGTATAATTTTTAATTACTAATAAAACTCCCTCACCGCTGTCAACTGCTTTTATAGCTTCATAAACTTGATCTGGAGTTGGTGATGTAAATACTGCTCCTGCTACAGCTCCATCTAGCATCCCCTTACCTAAATAACCTGCATGGGAAGGTTCATGTCCACTTCCTCCACCACTAACTAGAGCAACCTTACCCTTAATTGGTGCATTCTTGCGAACTAAAATATTGCCTGCATCAAGCTTCCTTAAATATTCTGGATGAGCAGCCACCATACCAGCTATCATATCCTCAACAACATATTCAGGCTTGTTAATCAGTTTTTTCATAAATTCTCCCCCTTAATTTTATAAAAAATTAATTAGTTTCTTCTCTAACTAATTAAAGATACATTATAGTTTATAAAATTAGTAAGCAACATATTCCATATAATGTTTAATTTATTTACTTACAACTAGCGATGAATTTGTTATAATTATTTCAAATAATAAACTACTGGGAGAAATAGAAATGTCTTACATTAAAGAAAATTATACTGATAATCTTGAAAATGAATTAAGATACTTAAAGCTTTTATCAAAACAATATCCAACTATAGCAGATGCCTGTATAGAAATAATAAATTTGCAAGCTATTCTAAACCTTCCTAAGGGCACTGAACATTTTTTATCAGACATACATGGTGAATATGAACCTTTTATACATGTATTAAAAAATGCTTCTGGAGTTATAAAAAGAAAAATACAAGATATCTTCGGCAATTCTTTAATGGAAGAAGAAATAAAAAGTCTTGCAACATTGATTTATTATCCAGAACAAAAATTAGAACTTATAATAAAAAAAGAAAAAAATATTGAAGATTGGTATAAGGTTACCCTATATAGGCTTATAGAGGTTTGTAGACGTGTTTCTTCAAAATATACCCGTTCTAAGGTTAGAAAAGCTCTTCCTAAGGACTTTGCATATATCATAGAAGAACTACTGCATGAAGAAAGCAATAATAGCAATAAGGAAAGATATTATAATGAAATAATAAAAACTATAATAAACATAGGTAGATCTAAAGAATTTATAACAGCAATATGCAAAGTAATTCAAGATTTAGTAATAGATAGACTTCATATTGTAGGAGATATTTTTGATAGGGGCCCTGGTGCAGATATTATTATGGATACCCTTATCAATTATCATTCTGTTGATATTCAATGGGGTAATCATGATATAGTTTGGATGGGTGCCGCTGCTGGAAGTGAAGCCTGCATTGCAACTGTTATAAGAAGCTCTGCCAGATATGGCAACTTAGCTACCATAGAAGATGGTTATGGAATTAGTTTACTACCATTGGCTACCTTTGCTATAGATTTTTATGGAAATGATGAATGTTTAGAATTCAAACCTATTATTGAAAATGATAAAAATTATAGTGATAAGGAAATAAACATTATATCAAAAATGCATAAGGCAATAGCTATAATTCAATTTAAGCTAGAAGGAGCAGTAATTAAAAGAAGACCTTATTTCTCTATGGAAGATAGGCTTCTGCTAGATAAAATTAACTATGAAAAAGGTACAATAAACCTAAATGGAAAAGAATACAAATTAAAGGATACTAATTTTCCTACTATCGACCCTAAAGATCCATATAAACTTATACCAGAAGAAATTGAACTTATAGAAAAGCTTAAGTCGTCCTTTTTAAATAGCGAAAAACTTCAAAGACATGTTAGTTTTCTATTTGCAAAGGGGAGTTTATATTTAAAGTATAACTCAAATTTATTATATCATGGCTGTATTCCATTAAATGACGATGGAACTTTTAAAAAGGTCAGAATAGGTGCATCTGGTAAAGAATATAGCGGTAAGGCTTTACTAGATAGGTTAGAAATTATAGTTAGAGAGGGATATTTTCATAAAGATAATCCAGAGGCTAAATTATATGGAATGGATATGATTTGGTATCTTTGGAATGGTTCTTGCTCGCCTCTCTTTGGTAAAGATAAAATGACTACCTTTGAAAGATATTTTATAGAAGATAAAGAAACTCATATTGAAAAGAAGAATCATTATTTTGATTTAGAAGACGATGAAAAAGCATGTAATATGATTTTTGAAGAATTTGGATTAGACCCTAAAACTTCACATATAATTAATGGACATGTCCCAGTTAAAATAAAAAAAGGAGAAAGTCCTATAAAAGCAAATGGGAAACTCTTAGTTATAGATGGGGGATTTTCAAAAGCTTATCAAAGTCAAACTGGAATTGCAGGCTATACCCTTATATATAATTCTTATGGATTATCGTTAGTTTCTCATGAGCCCTTTGAATCTACTCAAAAGGCCATTGAAGAAGAAAAAGATATTCTTTCAACTAGAGTAATATTAGAAACAGAGGTTGAAAGAATGAGAGTAGCAGATACAGACATTGGCAAGGAATTAAAACTTCAAATAGAAGATTTAGAAAAACTTTTAAATGCATATAGAACAGGGTTAATAAAGGAACAGATTTAAAAATCCTATAAAAGACAGCAGATAAATTTGTTTTTATACAAATTTATCTGCTATATTTAAAGTAATTTCACTAACTTTGTAATAAACTCTTCTGCTTTTTTAAAGTCCTTCTCATTTGGATGCCCTTGGGATAACTTACCTAAGAAATCAAAAATCTTATTATCAGAAAACTCTTTTGCTATAAAACTTCCTTTGCAGGCAAAACTTCCTTTAATAATAGCTCCCTTTTCCTTTAGCAATTTAAGCAGCTTATTATTATAAAACTTCATACCAACTCCGCTAGTTGAAAATACAAAAACATTTTTGCCCTTTAAATTTAATCTATCCACTAGTTTAAAAAGTTTTGGAGCCATGCTTTCCTTGTATACCCCAGAGCCAAAGCCAATTAAATCGTAATTCTCTAAATTAATATCCTTAGTACTTTCAATATTTATTAAATCGCAGTTAATTTTTCTAGCAAAAACCTTTGCAAGTTTTTCAGTATTATGCTTATAATTTGAATAATAAAGAATCAAGGCTTTCATATACATTTTCTCCTTACTTAGTTCTTAACTAAATTATATTATCTAGCCGCCTCAATCATTCTAACTGCTTCTTCTAAATTACTTACAAAAAAAATATTATTACCCTTGTTACATTCATAAATAAAATCATGCAACGGCTTGCTTGTGTACTTAGAAAAGTCTCCAATAATAGCTAGCTTAGTAAAATAATTAGAGAATTTTTGCAGAACTTCACCAGCTACCCCGCTGCTAAGTATAAAGAATTCTTCACATATCGCATGTTTATCTAAAATAATTTTACTACAATCTTTTTCATATATTACTGTCATTATAAGATCAAGAGCAGATTGGGCGTCATATATTAATACATCCTTGCTTTGAATATATACTATATCATTATTTTTCCCTAAAAAAGTGTAATTCATTTATTAATTCCCTCCTTTTATTTGTTCTAAAATTGTATCTGTAAGATTTATCAGACTATGTCCACCTTCAGGAAAATATTTATTTTTGCATTCGGAAGAAGTTTCTTCATTCTATCAGCAGTTTCCATAGAATTCAGAATTATATCTTTTTTTCCATCAAATAAGAATACCGCATAGTTAATCGGCAAAAAGTGCTGCCGTGACAAGTATTTACATAAAATCTTTCATGTGGTATTGTTAGTGCTTCAAGAAGCATATCATACTGTTTAAGAACTTCTGTCTTCCCCCTTATTTTAAACTTAAAAACCACTCTTCTGCTTCTTTAACATTATTAACTAATTTAATAATTTGATTCTTTTCACTTTCTACAATTGATGCTTTAAATTCACTTTTTAACTTATTTATATTATCAATTACAATTCCAGCTTTAATGTGGTACATAGTAAATTTTTGAAGTAATGATGCCAGAAGTCCTACTTTAGGATCAAAGAATTCCTCTGAAAGTGCTTCAAAATCTAATAAAACAAATTGACTATTATTTTCTGCTAATGCAGTAATTATATCTAAAATATCTTTTTCTCTTTCAAGTTTATTTTCTGAAGCAGTAAGATGAAGGTAAGATATTTTACCAGTGCTCTTTACATCATACTTCAGAAGCTTACTATTATTTTTTTCTTTATTATTAGCCTTTGTTTCTTCATTTTCAGCTAAATCATTTTCATTTGGAATATTAGATATAGCCTTTCTTAAATCTTGAATCCAGACAAGTTCATTTTTATATGTTCTTTGAATATTATCATTGATATAAGTCCATAATGTATTTTCTAAGGCAGTCCTATCTGGTGAAAATTTTGCAGCCTCTTTATTGTTTTTTACCATTAATAATTGACTTTTAACTTGGCTTTCATATTCATCAATAAGATTATTTAATTCCTTACTATTTAACATACTAGACCAGGCAAGATGAACAAGAAATGGCTTTTTTATTTCGCTATCTCCTACTGGTGAACTAACCCATTCCTTCAAAGCTGTAAGACCTCCATCAGTTATTTCATAGATTTTTTTAGTTGGAGACCCTTCTTCATACTTCAGCTCATTTTTTACAAACCCCTTATTAAGTAATTCTGTTAGAGCTTTATATATTTGATTATTATTTCCTGACCAATACATAAAATCAGAGTTTTGAATGATCTTCTTTAAATCATATCCGGTCATTGGCTTATAACTTAGTATTCCCAAGATTGCATAGTTAATTGACATATTAGCTCCTCCACTACATCTTTAACATATGTTAATAGTAACATATGTTAGTAGCAAGGTCAATATAATAAAATTATTATATTCATAAAAAAAACGGTTAAAGTAAATAATCTCACTCTAACCGTTTTTAATTCTTCTTATTCATTTAAAATTCTTTTAAGCCACTTTTCTATATCTTCTCTAACAACTTGTCCGCTTACATCAATGCCTGGAAGAATTTTAGCTTTTAAACACTCTTTAGCTATATCATCTTGAATTTCTCCAAGGCCTCCTCCACCGCTAGTGGAAAAAGGAATTATAGTTTTTCCTTCAAAATTATGATTTCTAATGAAGCTCCTAACTGGTGGTGCCATTGTTTTAAACCAGTTAGGTGTACCTATAAATATAGTATCATAATTATCTATTGGCTCATTGCCAGATAGCAACTTAGGGCAAAATCCCCTAGCAATTTCACTTCTAACTTCCTTAGCAGCTGTATTATAATTAAAAGAATAATTCTTTTCAGAAATTAGCTCTCTTATATCGCCGCCAGTTTGCCTTGCTATTTCTAATGCAAAGTTCTTTGTATTTTGAAATAGCGAGTAATAAACTATCAATATTTTGCTCATTTGTATTATTTCCTTTCTAAACAACCAACTATTTATTACAATATTCTAAAATTGCTCTATAAATAAAATCACTTAAATCTCCATTACTAAATTGATTTATGTATTTTTTAAATCTAGTATCAAATTTATAATTATTTGCAATACATATAAGTATTTCCTTATCACAGACCATAAATTTCTCCATATGACTTTTCCACTCTTCAATTAATTTTTGTACCTTATTAGATGAAGGTGCTTCATTTATATATTGCGATAATTTTTTAAAGATTTTTTCTGTATTCTTTTGAAATTCATCATATAAAACATCCTTTTTGCTATCAGGTATTTTTGCTATATTTCTTTCATATTCCTTATATTTTTCTGTTTCTCCATATACTAATTTAGCTTCACGATAATACTGTTCCTTCAATTCTAGAACTTCTGAATTTTTAAATATACTTAAATTAAATAGCTCTTCACCTGATAAGTAATCATCTACAGCATTAATAATTTCTTTTAATCTCTGCTGCTTTAATATTAAAGTTTATTAATTTTATCGTAATAATGTAGTGTTCTTGGAGTTATACCTGTTATATATGAAACATCTTTAACAGTTAATAATTGTTTTTTCATTTTAAAACTCTTTCTTTTGTTTGTTTTTAATACTCTATATTGTAAACTATGACGCAAGGTCATAGTCAAGTACTTATTCTAATTCATTTAAAAATTCCACCATAATTTCAATAAATTCATCTGGCTTATCATAGTGTATATCGTGACCTGGAGTGTCAACATTGACTCTTTTCCCCTTTTCTAATAGGCTGACTACACGATCGGTATCTTCATCTGATAAGGCTGCTAATAATAAATCACCATCATAACTAGTATTGGCCTTAATAAATACTGTAGGACTTTTTATTTTTGATAAGACTTCTTCTTGATTATAATCTTCAAACCAGCTGTTATCATAGAAAGTTTCTCCAAATCTTTGATCATAAGGATAGGTTACAACTTCAAACATCCTATTTATTTGTGGTGGTAAATACTTTACATGAACAGGTTCATTAGGGTGCTTTTCATGATAGCTTACTGCACTTTTTGAAATAAAATTCCAAATCTTTTCTCCAAAGATATTTTTCCAATAACTTCTTTCTAAACTATATTTAAAATAATCTTTCTCTTCACTTTGATTTTTAAAATCCTGATATAATTGAAAACCATAAACCCATGCGTAAGTCTTTTCCCTTCTGCCAGCTTCTGTTGCAAAGAAAGGTGAATCTTCAATAACTGTTCCTAAGATGCGATCTGGATAATAGGCAGCCATCCATGCAGCAATCATTCCCCCTGAAGAATGGCCTGAAACAACTACTTTTTCTCCAATTTCTGTATCAATAAATTCTATAAAATCTTTAGCCATTTCTTTAGCTGAGTACTTTTCTACCTTCCATTCTGATTCCCCATGTCCATGACAATCTATAGCATAAACATGATAATGTTTTGATAGTTCCTCTAATACCTTAGCATAATCTTCCCAAGTCATTCCTTGACCATGAATTAATAAAAGGGGTGTTTTGCCATTGTTTGGCCCTTCACCATAATTTAATACCGTGCCATCCTTTAATTCTATTTGTTTTTCAGTAAAGCCTGCACTATACATCTTTCTTAATGGCTTCTTAATATAGGTTATATTTGTATAGAAATAGGATCCAATTATAAATAGGACAAGCCCTAAAATTATTATTAATATTTTCTTTTTCATGTCTGCATTCCTCCTCTTCTTTAGCTTTTTTACTATTCCGTACATTCCTCAGCATTATAAATTGCTTCTATAAAATGCATTAATTTTTCCTGCTTCATCAAAGCAAGACCTTGACTTTCATCTCCTAAAACCAGCAAACTATCACCAGGAAAAATGTTAAATATCTCCCTAGCCTTTTTAGGAATTACAATCTGCCCTCTTTCACCAACCTTTACTATTCCAAAAACATGCTTTCCCTTTGGCTGAGGACCTATTTTATCTTTATCGTTAGAATAATTCACTAAATCATCTAAACTAACTCCATAAAATTCTGCTAAAGCTAAACAATTATTAATATCAGGAAGACTTTCTCCACTTTCCCATTTTGCAACAGCCTGTCTTGAAACACCAATTTTATCAGCAATTTCTTCCTGAGTATATTTATATTTCTTTCTTAATTTTTTTAAATTCATACTTATCATATTAATCACATCCTTTGATTTAATGATATATTAGTTATTATCTCTATTCAACCAACCAGATATAACAGCAAATGTTATTATTAGTTTACATATATTTATTCATAAAAAAAAAGAGTTAAGTAACTCTCCTTTTTTATCACTATTAATTTAAAGTATCACCTTTATAATAAATTTCTTCCCATCTTTTTCTTGTTAATACCATATTAAGGGCATCAATCATTTCTCCTTCATATTCTAAATCAGCTTTATCAATACTATCTAAAATAAATCCTGCTTTTTCATATACTCTTTGTGCCCTTGGATTGAAGGCATAAACCCCTAAAGTTAACTCTTTTAGATCTGTATTTAAAAAGATATAGTCACATACTAAGATTGTTGCCTCTGTTCCTAATCCACGGTTTCTTCCCCCAGGACCTATAAGTATCCTAAAATTCATGCTATGTTTAATTTCATCATATTCATTTATGACTACTTCCCCAACTACTGTATTATTAGCTTTATCTATAATTGCAAGATCAAGGCGGTCAACTTGCTCATTTCTTGTATTATACCAATTTATTAAAAATTCCTTATCAAAGAAAGCTGAACTTCCAGTAAATTTCATAACTTCTTTATCTTCTAATGCTTCTACCATAAAGTCAATATCTTGACTTTCAAAAGGACGAAGTATTACTTTATTTCCTTCTATTGTTGGTTTATATTTTAAATTTATCATATTCCTCTCCCTCAGTTTAAAGTTCTTGACCTTAACATGCTAAAAATATACATATTTTTTATTATATCATAGGCTAAAGCATAGATATATAATAAAAAACTCAGAGCATTTCTACTCTGAGCTAAAAAATAATATTTATAAAATGATGATAAAAGGGGTATCATGTTAGTTATAAGTTTTTATATGTTTAAATCTATTTCTTTTTAATAGCTACTCTCCATACTTCTGGGCCTTCTTCAAGGTATTCCCATTCAAATTTTCCAGCATATTCTGCTGAAAATTGATAGTATAATGGTTTTGGATCATGATCATTTAATAATTCCATTTCTTCACCATTATTCAAATTATTAAAAGTATCAAAAATAACTGCATGTTTATCCTTTGGTTCATAAATACGTGCATCTACTTGTGATTTAAATCTTGACATCTTATTTACCTCCAAAATGAACTTTGTAAATACATTTGCTAGCTTCTTCTAAGCTTAATGATAAAACCCCTGCTCCTTTTATTTTATCTATTATCTTATTAAACATATTCTCTCCCTTTTCTTTAATTATTTTTTCTATTATTAATTTCTATTTTATAGTTTAATTTCCTTTAAATATTTCTTAATCTATATAAACAACTCAGAGCTTCTGCCCTGAGTTTGTATAATACTATTAGTCTACTTTTGAATAAGGTAAGTTACATATCTAACTATACTCCTTGGGAAAACTTTTCCTCCAAAAGCTATAGTTTTATTCTTGAATCCATGAACTGCAACTACTCTTCCCTTCATTAATTTCTTATATCCGTATTCAGCAACTTCTTTAGCTGTGGCATTTTTTAAGTTCTTAAAAAGGCCTGAACTTTCAAGATTTGCCTTTTCTTCAAATCCTGTTTTAGTTGGTCCTGGACATAAGGCAGATACTTTTATCTTAGTATCTTTAAGCTCAACAGATAAGGCTTCTGTAAAAGATAACACAAAAGCTTTAGTTGCATAATAAACTGCCATTAAGGGCCCTGGTTGAAATGCTGCTAGGGAAGCTACATTCATTATCTTACCTCTGTTTTTTTCCTTCATATCATTTAAGTAAAAATAAGTTAGCTTTACTAAAGCTCTAACATTAACATCTATCATTTCTTCTTGCTTTTTTAAATTTGAAGAAGCAAATTCTCCAAAATCTCCAAAGCCTGCATTGTTAACTAATATTTCTACTTGTATGTTTTTTTCCTTTGTAAATTTATATATTTCCTCTGCTGAATGCCTTTTATATAAATCTTTAGGTAAAATTTCAGCCTTTATCTTGTAATCTCTTTCTAATTCCTTTTTTAACGAAAATAGTTTTCTTTCATTTCTTGCAATTAAAAGAAGGTTATATCCTTCTCTTGCAAATATTTTTGAAAATTCAAGGCCTATTCCGCTAGATGCTCCTGTTATTAATACTACATTTTCCATATTATTTCTTCACCTATCTTTAGCATATTTTCATGTATTTTTAGTTTTTATTCTATAAATATTTTTAACTTTTTTATTGTTTCAATTCATTATACTTCTTTTCTACTTATTTTCTTATCTTAAGTATATATTACCATGCTTTTCAAGTGGTTAAAAATAGTTATTATTAATACTATTAATGAGACATTCAAGCAAAATAAATTCAAAAAAAAGAGCCAAGCAATTATTTTACTTAACTCTTTTAACTACTATTTCGTAAGCTTAACAACCGTCTCAGCAGTAGATTGCTTCCAATCAGGCTTCTCTTCTCTTGCCTTCTTGGGCAATCCTTGTATGGGTGGCAGTAAAAAACTTACTTAGTAAGTTTAACAACTACCTCAGCATGAGGAGTATTTGGAAACATGTCCTTAACTATAGTCTTTTCCACTTTGTATCCTGCTGCTGTTAAGTCTCTTAAGTTTTCAACTAAGGTTTTAGGATTGCAGGATACGTAAATTATCTCCTTAGCATTAAATCTTATTACATATTCTAATGCCTTTGGACTTACACCACTTCTTGGTGGATCTAAAATAATTATATCTGGTTTATCTTTAACTTTCTTAATTGTTTCTGCAACATCTCCTGCTATAAATTCGCAGTTAGTTAAGTTATTTAATTTAGCATTTTCTTTAGCAGCTTCTACTGCCTCTTCTATAAGTTCTAAGCCAACAACTTTTTTTGCCTTAGCTGCTGTTATTTGACCTATTGTACCTGTTCCACAATACAAATCAAATACAACTTTATCATCTGCTTCTCCCATAAAATCTCTAACTATGCTATAAAGGCTTTCTGCTCCCTTAGTATTAGTTTGAAAGAAGGAGAAAGGTGATATTTTAAATTTAAGACCTAATAAGTCTTCTATTATAAAGTCCTTTCCATATAGTAAATTAACCTTTTCTGGAACTACTGCATCTGAAAAGGAGTTGTTTTCTGTATGTAATATAGATACTAATTTTCCCTTATAATTTTGTGATATTAGAATTTCTATATATTCACTTAAATCAAAATCAATTTGACTTGTAGTTACAAGATTAACCATCAATTCTCCTGTATTTATGGCCTTTCTTATAACTAAATGCCTTAAGTAACCTTCTCTTTTCATTACTTTATAGTATGGTAACTTTTTATCTCTAAAATAATCAACTGTTGCTTTTATTACTCTTCTAAAGTCTTCATCAACAATTAAACATTTATCAACAGTTATTATTCCAAAGGACTTTCCCTTCATATGCATTCCAAGGGTTAACTCTCCACCCTTTTCTAAGTCTCCGAAGGTAAACTCCATTTTATTTCTATATTCCCATTGTTCTTGACTACCTACAACTCCTAAGTATTCCCCCATATCTACATTAGCATCTTTAAATAAGTTTTTTACTTCCTCACTTAATAGTTCTAATTGTTTTTCATAAGTTAAATTTTGTGATGTACATCCACCACATACTCCAAAGTACTCACAAGGTGCATCTATTTCATATTCTGCTTTTTCATCAACAGATAATAGTTTAAGTTCAGCATAACCTTCCCTTTTTTTCTTTACTCTACCTGAAACAATTTGTCCAGGAAAGGCTCCCTTAACGTATATTTTCTTTCCTTCTAACTCACCAATTCCAACTGAAGGAAATTCTGTTTTATCAATTTTAACTTGTACTGTACTTCCTTTTCTCATAGTGTCTCCTAATCATTATATTTTAAATTTAGTTTCTCACCTATAGTTTTTTCTAACTTTGTAGAAATTAATACTGGTCTATATAATACATTAACTATAATATAAAGTAAAAATAACATTTTCTCTCTATCTGTAATATAGTATCCTGCTAGACCTATTAAAAAATCAAAAACTACTAATACTAATAAAGCAATAGCAATTGTTATTGCTTGATCTATTATAGATACAAAAGCTTTTTTTAGAAATTTTACAAACTTTCCTTCCTTTTGTATTTTTACACCTTCTTTAAGAATTTCTTCATTTGAGTTTTCATACTTATCAATTTTTTCTAATCCTTCATTACTGCTCAAAATATGCTCCTCCTGTTATTTAGTTCTTTTTAATACTAAAATCATATACTTTTGAATCTAATTTATATAATAAATAATCATCTTTTATAGTTATAATTTCTACCAAACCATCTAAATTGCTTTCTATTGTTCCATTTGTATTTTTATTTTTAACTATATCTATAATTTGATTGTTTATTTCAGAGTAATCTCTTTCAGAATTATTAGTCATTGCTTCTGAAAATGCTGCCATTGAAGTTTCTTTAAAATCAAATTTATCTTCGGCTTTTATTTGATCTAAATCTAATTTGAAGCCCATTTTTAAATTAAGACTTCCTCTTGATAAATCTTCACCAAATATTTTAAAACCATAATACATGCTTTCAAGTCTATTTGGTTCTGGATTTAGGTTATCTAAATATATATGATTATCATTTACAGTTTCACCATTTTCTTCTGTTACTTTTTCTTCTTTATTATAGTCTAATCCATAAAATAAAGCTTGCTCTTCCATTCTTGCAAGTATTTCTGAGTGAAATTGACTAACTTCATCTCTTGTATAATCTTTAGCCCATTCTCCTTCACCAATAAAAGCTTCTTCCTGCTTATTCTCTGTTTGCGCCTTATTATCAGTTGATTTATCTGCAGCGTCTTTTACTGAATTACTACATCCTGCTATAGATACCGCTAACGTTACACTTACTATAATCGGTAATATTTTCTTTAGCATACTAGTTCCCCCTAGTCTTTCTTTTTTATCTATCAAATTTCAACTTATTATATCACTAAAGGTATTATTTTTAAAGACTTTGTCACATAACTGTCATATTCTAAGGCATTTTAAGGAATACTTCCTAAAAAAATTTTAAATTGTTATTGAATCCTTCAATTTTTCAAATGTCTTTTCTCCTATTCCTTTTACATTTTTTATCTCTTCTATGGATTTAAATGCTCCATTCTTTTCTCTATATTCAATAATACTTTTTGCTTTAGTTTCTCCAATTCCATTTATTTTAGTTAGCTCTTCTAGAGAAGCAGTATTAATATTTATTAGCTTTTCACTACTTTCATTCGTTTCTCCATAAATAATTTCACTTTCTCCTAAAAAATTTTCTTCACTAGAATTTTTATTAGGAATTATTATAAGCTGGTTAGGATTTAACTTAGCAGCTCTATTTATTTTATCTATATTTGCTTCAGATGTAAGACCTCCAGCTTTTTCAATTAAATCTTTAATTATGCTTCCCTCTTCCATTTCGTAAACATCTGGATTTTTTACTTCTCCCTTTATTTCTACTACTATTGTGTTTTTGCTTTCTTTTTCAATAGATAAATCATTTAAAGCATTATAATCTTCTGAAATTGTGCTTACAGATTCTTCAACAAATATATCTTCCATATACTCATCCATAAATACCTTAGACTTATTATCTCTATAAAAGTAAATAGAAAGAACTATAAATATAAAAGCTAAAAATAAAATTATAATATTTCTTATTTTTATATTTTTCAAGTAATTATTCATAGGCCTCCCTCTAATTTTTTTATTATAATTCTTAACCTTTTTTAATAAAAAATAACTGTTTTACTCATTTTTCTTAAGGAAAGGTGGAATAGTATTCATTTTTCTGTTAAAATATTTTCATATGAGTATAAATACAGATTGATTTGGGAGATATAATATGAGAAAAATATTTAATAATATGTTAAGGGTATTTTTATGTACTATTTTTTTTATTTGTTTTTCAGGGAGCATAATAAAAGCTGAAACTGCTTTACCAGAAGTTTATTCTGAAGGTGCTATTCTAATGGATGGAAAAACTGGAGATATTCTTTATGGTAAAAATGAGCACGTTAAATTTGAGCCAGCTTCTACAACTAAGGTAATGACAGCTTTAGTTGTTTTAGAAAATACAAAGCTTACTGATAAAGTTACAATAGGCATAAACCCTACTCTTGTTGATGGTTCTGCCATAGGAATTGCAGAAGGAGAAGTTTATACTGTTGAAGAACTGTTAATAGGACTTTTATTAGAATCCGGAAATGATTGTGCTGAAGCCTTAGCAGAGCATGTTGCTGGTTCTGTAGAGAAATTTGCAAAAATGATGAATGAAAAAGCTAGAGAAATTGGAGCATTAGATACTACTTTTAAAAATCCTCATGGACTACATGAAGAAGGTCACTTAACAACAGCCTATGATCTAGCTCTTATAATGAATGAAGCAACTAAAAATGAAGATTTTGTTAGAATATCAAGAATAGATGCTCATAAATATGAAAATCACCCCTTTTCTAATGGTGATGAGAAGTGGGCTATAAATAGAAATCAACTCTTTAATGAATATACTTATTATTATGAATATGCCTATACCGGTAAAAATGGTTATACTCCAGAGGCTAACCATACATATACAGCAACTGCACTAAAAGATGGACAACTGTTAGTAGCTGCATTTTTAAATGCTACAGAAAAAGATAACTTTTATTCAAATATAGGACCTTTATTTAACTATGGTTTTGATAATTTTGAAACTGTTAAATTAATAAATAGTAATGAAGTTCTTACTAGCTTAAATATTGATGATGAAAATGTTCTTCCTTTATTATCAAGCAAGGATGTTTATTATACTAAGCGTCGTTTAGAAAGCACTCCTTCTTATAATATTAATTATGATAGTAACTCTATTAATCCAGAAGAAATAGATGTAATTAATAAAGGAGAGGTAATTTTTACTGCTACAGTTAATGTAAATGGAAAGACAGTTTCTTCTATAGATTTATTAAGTGGTGCAAGTTATGAAAACACATCGATATTAAAATTCTTTAAAGACTTAAATTTATTAAATATTGCGCTTTATATATTAATATTAATACTCATACTATATATAATAAGCAGCATAGTCCAATCTATTAGATATAAAAAGGTTAGAAAAAGAAGACCAAAATTTAGAACTAGAACAAGATACAGATAAAATCAGTTAGTAGTGCTGAGTGTGAAGTGTGAAGTGTGGAGTTTGGAGTTTGGAGTTAGTAGTGTGAAGTTTGGAGTTAGGAGTTTGGAGTTAAGAATTGTACGAATATAAAAAGGAAGATGATTTTTACTTGAATAAAAATCATCTTCCTTTAATTTTTAAGGGGCTTAGATTCCAAACTTCAGGCTCCAACTCCACACTCCTAACTCCTAACTATATTTCACTCCTAACTGAATTATTTTCTCATTTTTTCTATAAGCTTTTCCATATCTTCTGGAAGTTTCGCTCTAAGACTTAATGGTTCTTTTGTTCTTGGAGATTTAAAGTCTAACCCATAAGCATGCAGTGCCTGCCTATTTATAATTTCAATATCTTCTTCATATCCATATAAGATGTCTCCATATATTGGATGGCCTAAATGACTTAGGTGAACTCTTATTTGATGAGTTCTTCCTGTTTCTAGAAGGCATTCAACTAAATCTCCTTCCTTAAACCTTTCTACAACTTTATAATGAGTTATACTTTCCTGTCCTCTATCATCTACAACTCTTTTTATTGTTCCTTCTTCTTCAGGTCTATATATAGGTAGATTAATAGTTCCCTCTAATTTTTCCATATGCCCATGTACTATTGCAAGATATCTCTTTTGAAAATTATCACTTTTCATTTCCTTAGATAATTCCATATGAGCATATTGATTTTTGGCAATGATTATAAGACCTGATGTATCCATATCTAATCTGCTTACTAGTCTTACTATACATTTTTGATTAGTTTCTTGAAAATAATACATAAGGCCATTAGCCAAAGTTCCAGATTGGTGCCTTTTAGTTGGATGAACTACCATATTTGGCCTTTTATTTACAACTATAATATCTTCATCCTCATAAACAACTTCTATATCCAGTTTTTCTGGGGGAATATTTTGACTTTCTTCTTTATCTAGTTTAATTAAAATATTATCATTTTCCCTTAAAATATAATTCATCTTTACAGCTTTATTATTTACAAATATTCTTTTATCTACTGAAGCCCCCCTTATAAGCCTTGAAGATAATCCTAGATCTTCCTTTAAAAACTCCCTAATCTTCCTACCTTCAAAGTCCTTTGGAACTTGTTTTTTTATTACACTCATAGTACCTCCCAATAAAAATTGACAATTGACCTATGTCAATTGTCAATTGATTAGTTTTCTCCAAAAAGATTGTAATCTGTTCCTAATAAAATTACTATATCGTAATCTGCATACTCCTCATCAGTTTTTTTAGAGAATTTATCTATCTTTATATCTCTTGATATTAAATTTTTATAATCATTATTTGCAAGTTGAATTACACTTTCTTCTGTTGGATTTCCATTTCCAATATCAACATTTACATAACCTAAAGAAATAAGTTCATCTCTTGCATTTCCAGCTAAACCATTTATTTGTGTTCCATTTAAAACTAATATTTTTATATCTTCTCTTTTGATTGAACTTGTTAATACAGAATCTGCTTCATTTTCAGAATTAATAGCATTAATTAATTCTCTATTCATATCATTATAGACTACATAAAAAGATTGTCCATATATATCTTCATTTACTCCTTGCAATGTATTCATTACTATATCCGAAGAATTAAGCTTAATTATTTTTAACGCTAAAGAAGTCATTGTTTTTGAATCCATATTTGTTCTTACATTTTCACTTATAATATTAAGAATTTCAGGAATTTTTAAAACTATTGATGGACTTAATGATTTTTCAACTAGTTTTTTCATTAGAGCATGTTGGTTGCTTATTCTGCCTATATCACCATCTGCAAGCCCAGTATCATCATTATTTTTTCTCCATCTAAAGAATTCCTCAGCTTTTTGTCCATCTAAATGCACCGTTTCGCCTGCATTAAAATGTATGTGTAAATCTTGAGCATCATCATCATAATACATATCCTGCTCTATATACATTTCCACTCCACCTAATGCATCTACAATATTTCTAAAAGCCTCATAATCTACTTCTACAATATAATTTATCCTTGTTTCTAATAAACTTTCAACATGTTTTATTATTTCTTCCTGCCCACCTATAGCATAGGCAGAATTTATCTTCCAATATCTTTGATATTCTCCAGTATCTAAATAGGCATCAACTTCAATTAGAGTATCCCTTGGTATTGATACTACATTTACCTTCTTTGTATTTGGATTGTAATTTACTAACATTATAGTATCAGTTCTTCTTGCAGAAGTATTATATTCATTTTCTACATCACCGATATCCATACCTAATAAAAGTATATTAACTGGTTCAGTAGAAGAAGCTGGTTCTACTGCTTCTCCCAAAGTATTAGTTTTAAGACCATTTAAAAAGGAATAAACATAACCAATAGTTCCTAAAATGATTACCGAAATTATTGAAACTATAGTAAATATTATTCTCCTTCTTTTTTGTTGTTTTTTTCTTTTTATCGCCTCAAGCCTTCTTCTCTTTTTTCTTTCTGCTATAGCACTACTATCATTTCTTCGAAGATTTTCGTTGTTATCCATTTTTACCCCACTCCCAATTTTGTCTTATTAAATAGTGTCTTTATTTAGCAATAAATAATTTCTAGCCTTTACACTATTTATATTAATAGGAAATCCCTTATCTAATAGATATTTAAGACTATGTGTTAAACAATTTAAAAGCCCTTCATTTAAATCTTTAAAAGCTGTTTCTCTTAATTTTTCTATTCCATTAAAATTTCTTCCAGGCTCTATCATATCGGCTATATATATGATTTTCTCTAACTTAGTCATATTTTCTTTTCCTGTTGTGTGCCATCTCATTGCACTTAAGATTTCTTCATCTTCTATTTTAAATACTTCCCTACCTAAAATTGGGGATACCATAGCATGCCAAAGTTCTGGTGCCTTTTCCTCATCTGCTGAAAGGACTATATTATTTTTTTCTATTAATTCCTTTAAGTCATATATAGTCATATTTTTAGCTATATCATGGCCTAAGGCAGCTATCTTTGCTTTTTCTATATCTATATTATTAATTTCTGCAAGCTTAATTGCTGTTTCCATTACTCTTAAAGTATGGTTATATCTATTTTCAAGTAAATTTTCTTTTAGATATTGTTTCATTTCATCTATTGTAAGCATATAATTCTCCTCAAATATAATTTATTATAATCTCATCTTATTTATATATTCTATTTTCTATTATAAAATCAAGAACTCCCTTTGGAAGAAAAAAATCAACCCTTTTTCCTTCTTTTATTCTTTCTCTTATCATAGATGATGAAATTTCTAAATTAATTATATCTAAAAATTTTATATTTGTATTAAATTTAATATTAATTTTATTTTTCTGATTTATTAAATCTTTATCATTATATCCAGGCCTATTAAAAACTACAAAATTTGAAAGTTCAAATATTTTACCTGGATTATTCCACTTTTCTATATCCATTAGGCAATCTGCACCAGTAATAAAATAAAGCTTATTATCTTCGCATTTAAAGTGTTCTAAAGTTTCATGGGTATAACTATACCCATTTTTTAATATTTCATAATCGCTTACTTCAAAATCCTCAAAGCCTTCTATAGCTCTTTTTACCATTTCATATCTTAAGGAAGCCTCTAAAATATCTTCGTTCTTTTTATGAGGAGGACTTCCTGCCGGCATAAATATTACCTTATCTAATTTAAGTTGCAATTTAGCTTCATATGCAATATATAGGTGAGCTAGGTGGACTGGATTAAAAGTTCCACCTATAATTCCTATTTTTTTCATATATTTATACCTTTATGGTAACTCTATCTTTGGCTTTTTTGAGGATTTTCTATAAAGAACTATTTTGCTTCCTATAGCTTGAATTCCTTCACATCCTAGCTTTGAACATATTTCATCTGAAACTTCTCTTGCAGCTAAACCGCTATTTTCTAAAACCTTTATTTTTATTAATTCTCTTGCTTCTAAAGCATCATCTATCTGCTTTAAAAAATTTTCTTCTACTCCATACTTTCCTACTTGAAATATTGGATCCATATTATTTGCAAGACCTCTTAAAAAGGCTCTTTGTTTGCTTGTTATCATTAAACTTCTTCCTTTCCTGTTACATAATATATTCAAATTCAAAATCGTTAAGTCTTACTATATCTCCATCTTCAATTCCCATATCTCTAAGTTCATCTAATATTCCCTTATTTCTTAATACTTTATGGAAATATCTTAAAGAGTTAACTTCATTAACATTTACTGCACTTAATAATCTATCAACAAAGCTTCCAGATACAACAAATACTCTATTTCCTTCTTCTCCATCTTCTATATTTATTTCATAAGTAAATCTCTTTTCTTCTGGAATAAATCTTTCTTCTTCTGGTATTTCTAATTCTGTTACTGGAATTTCTGTAAGCATTCTAGCTGCTTCTTTAATAACTTCATCTACTCCTTGTTTTGTAGCAGCAGACATCTTATAAACCTTATCAAAGCCTAATTCATTAACTTTTTTCTTAAAGTTTTCAAAAACTTCTTCATCATATAGCATATCTGCCTTATTAGCAACTACAATTTGTGGTCTATCCCAAAGTTTTACCGAATATTTCTTAAGTTCTTCATTTATTTTAACAAAGTCTTCAAATGGATCTCTACCTTCTATACCTGAGATATCAACAATATGAATAAGTATTCTTGTTCTTTCTATATGTCTTAAGAATTCTAAACCAAGACCTATACCTTCAGCTGCACCTTCTATTATTCCAGGAATATCAGCCATAACAAAGGAATTTATTCCTTCTACCTTAACTACTCCTAAATTTGGTACTAAAGTTGTAAAGTGATAGTTTGCTATCTTTGGTTTAGCTGCAGTAACAGTAGATAACAATGTAGATTTACCTACATTTGGGAAGCCTACAAGACCTACATCGGCTAATAATTTTAATTCTAAAGTTAACCATCTTTCTTCTCCTGGCATTCCTGGTTCTGCAAAGTTTGGCGCCTGTCTTGTTGGAGTACAGAATTTGCAGTTTCCCTTTCCTCCTTTTCCACCTTTAGCAATTACAAACACATCATCTTTATGAGAAAGATCTGCTATTATCTTTCCTGTTTCAAAGTCTTTTATTATAGTACCCATTGGTACCCTTATGTATAGGTCCTTTCCATCTCTTCCATAACATTTTGATCCTTGACCATTTTCACCATTTTCAGCTATAAACTTCTTCTTATATTTAAAATCTAAAAGAGTTGTTAGTCCTGTGTCTACTTGGAATATAATATCACCACCACGACCCCCATCTCCTCCATCTGGACCACCTAGAGGTACATATTTTTCTCTTCTAAAAGAAATGGCACCATTCCCACCATCCCCTGACTTAACAAATATTTTCGCCTTATCTATAAACATAAACTCACCTATCTTTCTAAAAATAACTCTTAACTTATTATTTATATTATTTCAATAATTTATATCCTTTATTATAACATAAGAAATATATTTCTTATTATTACAAATGGGCAATTGACAATGTACAATGAAAAGGAATTATCTATTGTCAATTGCCCATTACTACTATTACAAAATAAAGCACCCTCAACTTAGGGTGCTTTATTTAATAAATATTATTCTGCTATTGCTTCAACATCTACAGGGTAAATGCTTACTTTCTTTTTATTTCTACCCATTCTTTCGAATTTAACTATTCCATCTTCCTTAGCAAAAAGAGTATCGTCTCCACCCTTACCTACGTTTAGACCTGGATGAATCTTTGTTCCTCTTTGTCTAACTAAAATATTTCCAGCTAAAACGAATTCTCCATCAGCAGCTTTAGCTCCTAATCTTTTAGATTCAGAATCTCTACCGTTCTTAGTGCTACCGCCACCTTTTTTATGAGCAAATAATTGAAGGTTCATTATTAACATACTAGTACACCTCCTCTTTAACCAATCTTATATATTCACCGTCTTTTTTTGTTCCAAAATTTAATTTTATAGATTCTATCACACTTTCAATACTTTTTTCAAAAGTTAAAAGTAAAAGCTGACATTTATCTATATCTTCTGATTTAAGATTTGATAGATTTAAGTATAAATATCCATCTCTAATTTCATAATTGGTCTTAATTCCTAGCACTTCTTCGATTCCTATAACTACACTTTGTGATAGCACAGAAACTGAATTACAAATTAAATCATAAAGCCCAGAGGCCTTTTTCATTTCTGCTTGGGATAAAGCATGACCAGATATCTTAAATCCAACTGTTGAATTCTCTTTTCTTAAAATTTCTATCTTAATCATAGTAATTAAGCTTCAATCTTTTCAACTACTAATTTAGTGTATGGTTGTCTGTGTCCGTTCTTTCTTCTATAATCCTTCTTTGGCTTATATTTGAAAACTACAACTTTCTTAGCTTTGCCTTGAGCAAGAACTTTAGCAACAACCTTAGCTCCTTCTACAACTGGTGCACCAACTTTTAAAGTTTCACCATTAGAAACAGCTAATACTTCTGTTAATTCAACTGTTGAGTCAACTTCAGCGTTAAGTTTTTCAACGAATATTACGTCTCCTTCTTTAACTCTGTATTGTTTTCCTCCAGTAGCTACTACTGCGTACATTAAAACACCTCCTCTATTTACGGTCTCGCCAACCAAGGTACAAAGTTCGAAACTTTGTTTAGAAAAAAACCTCTTATGTGCGGTTTAACATCTGATATTGTACCACATTATTATGTAGCTTGTAAAGAAAATTATTCATATTTTTCTGGCTGATTAATTTTATACATTTTTAAATTTTCTTTTTGATTATTAAAGATTAATGGTTCTACTTTATATCCTTCAATTCCATCAACAAAATTTAAATATATCTCTTTATCTAAAGCATCAATATTCTTTAGAAAAGCAAAAATATCTCCCCTTACTACTTCTTCATAGTTTCTATCTAATTCTATATAAAAGGAAGTTATTGAACTCTCCTCTAAGGATTTAATTATCTTATTTCTTATTAAATTTTCTATATAGGATATTTTTAAAACATATCCTTCACTATTACATCTTTTACAAGGTTCTTCTAAATATTCATAAATAGATTTTCCCCTTCTTTTTCTAGAAATTTGAACAAGATCTAAATCCGTAAAAGGAAATACCTTAACATTGCCTTTATCCTCACTTAGCGCTTCCTTTAATTCTTTCATAACTTCAACTTTTTGCGAAAAATCTCTCATAGCTATAAAATCTATTATTATTATTCCTGCTAGATTTCTTAGAAGTATTTGCTTTCCTATTTCCCTTGCAGCTTCTATGTTTGTTTCCATAATAGTTTTATTAAAATTATTTCCTTTTATATTTTTAGCACTATTGACATCTATAACGTACATTGCTTCTGTTTTATCTATTACAATATTTCCACCACAATTTAGAGCAACCTTTTTATGTCTTAATTTAAGTATTTCCTTTTCTATATTATAAAAATCAAATAGACTTCTTAGGCCTTCATATTTTTCTAATTTTATATTTTCATATTTATCAACTAGATTTTTAATTTCTATATAGTCATCTTCATTATTTAAGATAATTTTACATTCATTATTTAAGTTTTCCCTTATAACCTTGTTTAAAATTATATTTTCTCCATAAACCTTACCTAATTTTAAACTATAGTTTAATTTATTTATAAGGTTACTTATTTCAAAAAAGATTTCTTCTCTTTCTAGAAAAATATCTTCTTCACTAGCATGAACTGCTTCTGTTCTCACTGTTATTCCATATCCATCAATATCTTTTAAAATACTTTTAATTCTTTCTTTTTCCTCTTCACTATTAATTCTCTTTGAAAAACTTATTCCCTTTCCTCCTAAGGTTAAAACTAAATATCTTCCTGAAATACTAATATTTCTGCTAACCTTTGCTCCCTTATTATTAATAGGTTCTTTAATTATTTCAACTAATAGTTCATCACCTTTTTTTATTCCTTCCTCCTTTAGTTCCCTACTATAATACATATAAGCTTCCTTATTTAGTCCAATATCTATAAATATAGAATTTATTGCAGGGACTATGTTTTTAACCCTTCCCTTATAGATTTCTCCTATATTAGGAGCTTCACTTATATCTTCAACAAAACATCTATTTAATTTTCCTTTATCTTTTATTGCAATTCTTAATAAATCATTGTTTCTCTCAACAAAAATTTCCCTCATAAGCTCACTTCCTAAATTTAATATTTTGCAAGCAAAATCTTTAAAGTTCTTCACACTTTATACTATTCTAGCACAGTAAAATTCAATTAACAATTACAAGAAAAAAAGCCTGCTAAAGCTTTTTTAAGCAGACTCTTTTATTTATTAATCATTTCAATATATTCATAAATCAAAATATTTCCGTAAGCTTTAAGAGCTTCTATTAACTCATCTTCATTTAAAATATAAATTAAATGCATGTCATCATCTAATACATAAAAGGTATTAAATTTATTTCTATCTACTAAAGATAAAACATTAACTAATCCTTGATTATAATAAACTGATATAGTTTTATTTTCTATATATTTGTTTTTTAAAAGTCTTTTTCTTTTTTTTATAATGTTTCCCATAGTTATATACATATAGGTTTTTCTCTCTATTTGAGTAATATAAAAAATTATCAATGCTGCAATAAGCATACTTATATTTATTTTTTTAAACCAAAAATATATGTATATATCTGTAAGTATAAATGCCATAGCAATAATATAGCTTGTACATATTATTATCTTTTGAGATTTTTTAAAAGTATATTTCTTTGATAATATTATTTCAAATATTCTAGAACCGTCTAATGGATAAGCGGGTAATAAATTAAAAAATGCCAAGCCTATATTTAACTTTGCACTTGTTATTAAAAACTCCCAAGTATAATTTAAATAAAATAAATAAAATAGTACAGCAATAATTATATTTAACATAACCCCTGCTAAATACACTATTATCTTTTCATTATCCTTTAATGAATCAATCTCTGAGAGTTCCGCCTTTACACCAAAAATATGAATTTCTAATTTATGAAATTTACATCCATATTTTAATGCAATAAACATATGAGCAACTTCATGTAATAGTACCCATAAAAGTGCAAACAATAACATATTATTACGGATACAGGCTAATAGAATTAAAGTTATTTCCGCTACTATTTTCTTTGTATCTTTTTTCATTTATATCTCCCTAAAAATTGCTCTTTATCTAACAATCACCTTCTACTTTTCATTATTTATTTATAATTTTAATTGGTATCTTTTTGTAAATTAAACTCCTTTATAAAACCATTATACTTTTCTTGAAAAACTTCCATAATCGCCTCTGTATCTATTCCTATTTTTTCTAAGTTCTTACTAATGGTTTTATAATCATAAGTTCTATTTATTTCTTTTTTTATCATGGTATATATGTTCTTAGCTTCAGGATTGGGAGTTATTTTTAGAGAAAATAATCCTGATAATAAAATTAGTGCTATTACTGTTTTTATAATTAGCTTTTCTAAAAAAGTAATTGACTTCTTCTCATTTTTTAATGAAGAATAGATTTGTCCTTTATAACTATATCCGTAATTATTTCTTTTCCTAGGATATATATCTCCCTTTTCATTTTTTCTCTCACTATTTTTACCTATTTTAACTTTTACCCGTTCTTTTAGTTTATTATAATAATCACTATATTCATTTGCATATTTAATCAATCTATCACCTCATTTCTCAATATTGTATTTATATTTTTTTTCTATATATTTTATGCTAGATATAATTCAAATTATTGATAGTAATATAAAAGAGAGTTATTTACAAAGTTTTTGTAAATAACTCTCTTTTATTAAAATCTTAATTTTTTTCTTCTCATTCCTACATTTATTGCCAATCCTAATGACATTACCGTTGTTAAAAGGGAAGTTCCACCATAACTAATAAGTGGCAAGGTTATACCAGTAATCGGCACCAATCCAATATTCATACCAATATTCTGAAGGATTGCAAATAAAAAGTATGATACTAATCCCACACAAATAATTGAACCAAAGGTATCCTTTGCCGTTCTTGCAATTGCAATCATTCTATAAATTAGTATTCCATATAATAGAAGTAAAAACAAACATCCAACAAGGCCCCATTGTTCTCCTACACTAGAAAATATAAAGTCAGTTTGTACCTCTGGAACATATTGAGCTGCATATCCAACTGAGTTTTCTTTAGATGTTGAGCCCTGAAGTCCTAGTATTCCACCATTTCCAATGCTTATTAATGCATGTCTTAATTGATAGCCTGATTCAGACATGTCAGCCTCTGGATTTAAAAAAGAAGTTAGCCTTTTCTTTTGATAGGAATGTATTATATCTAAATTAAAAACTAATACAATAGCTACTGCTAAAGCCGAAAATCCTACAATAAAAAATCTAATATCAAGTCCTGCTATAAAGAAAATACCAACAACAATAAAAAATAAAACCATTGTCATTCCCATATCTGGTTGAATAACAATAAATATGGCAGGAATAACCGAATAAAATGCCATGGTGAAAAAGTTTTTCCATTCATTTATACTTCCATTCATATCCTCTAAAGTTTTACCAAGCATCATAATAGTTGCCATCTTAGCTACCTCTGATGCTTGAAATGACAAAGGTCCTAATCTTATCCATCCTCTAGCTCCATTTATATCTGTACCTATAAACATAGTTATAATCAAAAGAAATATGGATCCCCAATAAAATAATGGAGTATATGCCTTTAGCAAAGTATAATCTATGGCAATAACAAAATATAAAGCTACAAGTACTACAACAAAACATAATGACTGCCTAATCAAAAAAAGATTGCCGTATTCCGCATGACTTGCTAAATATATATTTATTATTCCAAAAATCATCAAGGTGATTAAAGAAAATAGAATTGGCTTATCTATTTCTTTTAAAAGTTTAAGATTTAATTTAAAATGTGATAACATAACTCACCTCCGTTACTAACCTAAAAACTATTATATATAATATTTTAGCTAATTAAAATAACTTTAATAAAATATTAATTAATATTTTATTTCCATTTAACAATGATTTTGAAAAATAAAAAAAGAAGATGTTATCTAACAAAAGTCGATAAACATCTATATTATTAATTACTTAATTAAATATCTATTTAATTTTTCAATCTTTCTAAGACACATCTTACACTTTGAATAATAAATTATTTTACATTTTTAATAGGAATATTAGCTACTAATGCCGGACTATTTCCATCTATAGTTTCAGGCTTACTTACTGCTATTTCTACATCATCAGAATCTATTTCAATATATTTAGATATTACTTCTAATATTTCGGTTTTTATTTTTTCTAGGGTTTCATGAGGTAAATCCCCTCTATCGTGAATAAGTATTAACTTTAATCTATCCTTTGCAACCTCTTTAGGCGTTGGTTTATTTGAAAATCTTCTAAAAAAATCCACCTTCACTTCCCCCTTTAGCGTTTAAATATTTTTTTCAATACAGCAAAAAATCCTTCACCACCAACATTTAAATCTAATAGTGGTACTTTTTCTCCTGTTATCCTTCTTGCAATATTCTTAAATGCTTGTCCTGCTAATGCCTTATCATCAAGAACTATTGGTTCTCCTTTATTAGTTGAAATAGTAATACTCTTATCATCAGGTACAACTCCTAAAAGTTCAACTGATAAAGTTTCTATTATATCAGAAACATCTAGCATATCTCCCTTTTGAGCCATTTCGTAATTTAATCTATTAACAATAACTGAATGATCTTCTAAGCCTTTTGCATCAAGTTTACCAATAACTCTATCAGCATCTCTTACTGATGTTATTTCAGGATTTACAACTACTACTGCCTTATCTGCTCCTATTACTGAATTTTCGAAACCTTGTTCTATTCCAGCTGGGCAATCTATTAAAACATAATCAAAATCTTCTTTTAATTCATTAACTAGCTTAAGCATATCTTGTGGTCTAACATCATCTTTGTCCTTAGTTTGAGCTGTAGGCAATAAGAAAAGATTTTGATATCTTTTATCTTTTATTAAAGCTTGCTTAAGTCTGCATCTATTTTCAAAAACATCTGTTATAGTATATACTATTCTGTTTTCTAAACCCATTAAAACATCTAAATTCCTTAGGCCAGTATCTCCATCGACAACTACTACTCTTTTTCCTAAAGCAGCTAATGCTGTGCCTAAATTGGCTGTTGTTGTAGTTTTTCCAACTCCACCTTTACCTGACGTAATTACTATAGAAATTCCCATTTTATACTCCCTCCAACGCTAAATATATTTCTTTGGTAAATAAGGTTCAACTACTATAGTATCCCCTTTAATTTTTGCTAATTCTGGATATGATGGCTTAACTCCATCTTCTGGTGCCCTTGTTAAAATATCCGCTATTTGTAATATTTCAGGTTGTAAATTAATTGCAGAAACAATAGCCTTTCTATTTCCCCCAACACCTGCATATACATGACCTTTAATACTTCCTAAAACAATAATATTCCCGCCTGCGTATACCTCTGCTCCATTGTTAATATCACCTATAATCACAATATTGCCGTGGTATTTAACAAGCTGACCGCCTCTTATAGTCTTCTTTATAAATTTTGTTTTTCCTTCATATACACCATTAAAAATTTTATTTTCATTTTTTTCTGCTGTTAATTCTTCAAAAGTACAATCCTTTATTTGTATTTCTTCAAATAAAAGATCCTTTAATTTTTCAATTTCAACTTCACTAAAGCTTTTTAAATTTGAAATGATATTAATAGTAGAGCCCTTATAAAAACTCTTTCCCGAAGACAACTTACTTAATAAGGCTTCTAACATTTCATTAAAACTTGAAAATTTATCTATATAAATTTTGGCATTAATTCCATCCTTAGTGCCTTTTATCTGTATTCTATCATCCTTCATTGGTTTCCCTCCACCAATACTTGTCATAGATATGAAATTATATCTTATAAATATAATTATACTCTTAAATTATATCACATAACAACATATTTTTACATATTTTATAATTAAATTATATAAAAGTATATTAATCCTAAAATTTTAATTTATTTAGACATAATTTAAATTTAATAAAATTATTTATTATATATTAACTTAGATTATAGATAAAAAAGCGTAAATATAACTTAACAAAGATAATAGGATATGCTTATTAGCATATCCTATTATCCTAGTCTGTTTATTCACACTTTTCTATTGTTCTGCATTTTCTGTTGTAGTAGTTGTTTCTTGATTATCTAGTTTTATAGAATCATCTTTATTATCTTTTAAAGGTGATTCTAAAACATATTTTTTAAAAGATTCAGACTTTGAACCATAGTTAGGATCAATTTTTAATAATTCATCCTTAAAGTAAGCTTCATAAATTGCTTTATGAATAGTAGCAGCTTCACTACCTCTACTTCCATCGTAGATTGTTGAAAAGATTGCTATTTGCGGATTATCTAGAGGTGCCATACTTATGTAATTACCATATGCTTTTCGGCCTTGTTTTCTATAAACTGCATCATCGTTTGCAAAGTCCGCAGTTCCTGTTTTACCTCCAACTTTTATTGGAAAGTTTGCAAAAGATTGATAAGCTGTACCATTACTTGGACTTGTATTAACTCTGTACATTCCATCTTTAACGGCTTGTAAAAACTCTTCTGGTATATCTAATCTATCAACAACTTCTGGTTTAAATTCTTTAATAACCTCTCCTGTTGGTGACGTTATTTTATCAACTAAGGTTACTTTATATCTTACCCCTCCACTAGCTAAAGTAGCAACATAATTTGCCATTTGTAATGGAGTAAAGTTATTCATCCCCTGTCCAATAGCGCTGTTTACAATTTGTCCTTCTGTTGTAATTTCTGATGCCATATTATTTACAATATAATAAGCAATTGCATCACCAATTACACCTGCTTCTTCATCAAGATCTACGCTTCTTCTATTAGAAGCTTCTTCAACATTTGCCTTATATGCATCCGAAACTTCCATTATCTTCTTAATATAAGGAATTAGACTTGCTGAAAATTCTGTATTGTTAGTTACCTGCTCATCAGTTCCTATTTTTAATAAGGCAGCTTTCATTTCTTCTTTTAATACAGTTTTAGCTTCCTTAAGCTCATCAGAATCATTTTCATTATCACTTATATCAAAAGGTATGAAACTATACATATAATAGTTTCCTGCTTTTAAAGCATTTACTATTTCAAACATTGGATTATCAGCTATAGTTTTTCTCCAAGATTTAAAATTATAAACTTGCCCAAAGTTTTCTTCAATTTGAATTCCAGTAGATGGATTATCTGTACCAAATTCAACTCCTAATCCAAACTTATAAGCATATTTCGCTAAATTATCTAAATCTTCAATTTCTCCTCCATAATTCTTCCATAATCTATATCCCATTTCATAGAAAAATACGTTTGAAGATACTTCTAAGGCTTTTCTTACATCTGTCGGACCATTTGCATGACCTTCAAAATTCCTAAGCACTTGCCCTGTTTTATCCCATGTACCATTAGTGTCATTTATATATTCATAAGGAGATACAACACCCTCCATTAAAGCAGCTATTGCAGTAAGAGGTTTAAAAGTTGAACCTGGAGGCAACAGCCCTTGAGTAGCATAATTAAAGAATGGCTTAGGATAAACATCTATTCCATCATACCTTTTTCCTGTTTCTTCATTTACAGGGAACAACTCATCAATATTTCCCGTAGCACCAGTTCTTTGCATATATTCTTTAGCAAAGCTTTCTATATCAGGAGCAAAATATGCTTTATATTGTTCATCTGTTAATCTTCCAGGTATAGAGAAAATATTTGGATCATAGGTTGGATAACTTACCATAGCAATTACCCTGCCAGTATTTACTTCTATTGCTACTACAGCACCTCTTGTAGCATTAGCAGAAATACCTTGACGCATTATTCGTTCCATAGTATCTTTCATTGCTTGTTCTGCTGCATATTGAACATTTTTATTTATAGTTAAATGAATATTATTTCCTGGATAAGAATCTAGCTTAAATAATTCTTCAGTAATCTTACCCTTTGAATTTACCTTAACTGTTGTTCCACCTTTTGTTCCTCTTAATTGGTCTTCAAAGGCTGATTCAATTCCTGCAACGCCAATTAAATCTGTAGAAGCATCATAACCTCTTAATTCGTAATTTTCCTCATTTGAACTATTTATTTTAGATAAATATCCTATAGCTGCAGAAGCTAAATTATTATAAGGATAAAATCTTATTGGTTCTATAACTACATCAATTCCAGGTAAATCATTTGATTTCTGATACATTATAAAAGCAGTATCTTTTTTAATATTAGTTGCTATATCTACGGATCTAGATCCTTGGAAACTAGATATTTTTATAGCATCTTTTACTACTACATAACTTCTTATTTTCTCTAGAGAATATCCGTTTTCTACTAACTCATCAAATATTTCTTTTCCTGATTTTTCTTCATAACTTTCCATTTTTTCATTATAATCGTCTAATCTCGCTTCGTAAGCTTCATCACTTTCGCCTTCTTCTTTAATAGGCTTTTTATTTACCACTTCTTCCAAGTTATATAATTTTACTAATTCATAGAAAGTTTCTTCTGCTGATATTTTTAAAAGTTCATTATTAACTTCTTCGGTTTGCTTATCTGTTAAATCTTCCTTGTTATCAGGAAATAATTCTTTTTCAATTTTTTCATTTAATCCTCTATCTCTTTTAAATCTAATTTCAAGAAGTTTTTTAGTATCTAAATCATCTGTTTTAAAATCAAAATAAAACTTTCCGCTGCTATCTATTTTTAAAAGTAAATCATCTTCAACTTCCTCATTATTATCAGCTAAGATTTGAAAAACTTCATCCATTGTTGAATAAAAATCTTCACTGTCATCACTAGGTTTAGTATAAGTCAAGGTATAGGTTTGAATATTAGTCGCCAAAACATTACCCTCACTATCATAAATCTTTCCTCTTGGAGCTTTTTCTGATATAAATCTAGTTGAACCTACATCGGCCTTTTCTTTATATTCTGCATGTTTATAAACTTGAATATATAGAAGCTTTAAAATAATAGCTGAGAAAAGTATCCCCATTATAATATTTAAAACAGTATATCTTGAAATTTTTTTCTTCTTTTTAGGTT